>Ga0307380_10004242_pt1 | contig 19463 bp, 13 predicted proteins | sample UN3MG_FD_202239 | JGI IMG/M metagenome (GOLD analysis project Ga0307380, IMG submission 202239) | Soil microbial communities from Risofladan, Vaasa, Finland - UN-3 | ecosystem: Environmental > Terrestrial > Soil > Coastal area > Acid sulfate soil | place: Finland: Risofladan, Vaasa | collected... | reverse complement strand
ACGCCGCCGCATTGGGCAGTTGAGGTGTGCAGGGAAGAGGCGCAGAAGCGAGGGCTTGTGGTAACGGGGACGGAGCTCGTAGGGCTCATACCGAAAGAGGCGATGCTTGTGGCTGGGCGCTATTACCTTGAGAAGCAGGGCAAGTGCCCCGGCCAGCCGGAGAAGGAGCTTATCCGCGTCGCCGCGCAGTCGATGGGTATGAGCGAGGTAGCTCCGTTCGATCCCCAGGAGAAGATAATCGAATATCAATTTGGCGATGATGAGAGCTCTCTGAGGAAAATGACGCTCTGTGATTTCGCGGACGAGTTGTCAACGGATTCGCCCGCGCCCGGCGGCGGCAGTGTTGCCGCGTTGGCGGGTGCGATGAGCGCCTCGCTTGCGGCAATGGTTGCGAACCTGACGCACGGTAAGAAGGGCTATTTGGACCATGATGCTGAGATGTCGGACATTGCTTTAGCGGGCCAGCCGCTGAAGGACGAGTTTTTGCGCACGATCGACGCTGATGCTGATGCTTTTGACAGTGTGATGGCGAAGATGCGGATGAAGAAGAAGACGCCTGAGCAGCAGGCCGAGCGAAACAGAGCCATTCAGGATGCCACGAAGGCTGCCACGGTGGTCCCGTTGTCGGTCTTGAGAAGGTCGCTTTCTGCGCTGAAGCTGGCCAAGACTGTGGCCGAGAAGGGGAACGTGAACTCTCTGAGCGACGCCGGCGTTTCAGCTATCATGGGCTATGCGGCCGCGGAGAGCGCCTACATGAATGTGTTGATCAATCTCGCTAGTATCGAGGACGTAAAGTTCGTCAGCAAGACTCGGGATGAAGCGGAGGAATTGCTCGCCATAGCGAAGACGCTTTCGGATGCGATTCGCAGGAGCGTTATCGAGACGCTTTTGAGTCGGTTGTAAGCTGTGAAGAAGCATCGGCGCAGGGATACTTGGCATGGCTCCGAGCGCCATCCATACGTGGTTTGCTTCGATACAATGAGCGAGATGTTTGAGAGAACATTGGAGGCCTTATGAGATACAAAGTAAGTCTCAAGAAGACGGAAGAAGGCTATGCGGTCTGGGCTCCCGGGCTGCCGGGCTGCTGGTCACAGGGACAGAACCAAGATGAGGCCCTGGAGAACATCAAGGACGCAATAGAAGCGTATTTAGCGACTGTTGAAGAGCGTGGCCAATAGGCATCTCACGCAACTGTGCCCGTGTTAAATAAGAATACTGGCTCACCGAGTGCTGAATGCGTTATTATATCAGGAGGGATGGCGAAATCGGGCAGAGCAAGTTGAGGGATAAGGAATGATACGTGCGAATTACACAACCTTGCTTTTCAAGCTGAGGATACTGGCCTCTTTTGCGGCTGCTCTCTGCTTGCTTGGCCTCGTCTCAGGCGCGGTTGCGGCGAGCATCGAGCTGACAGTTCTTGACGATTCTGGCCCTGTCTCGGCCGGCGATGCGCTAGGTGCAGTCTTCGTGGAGCACAGTTTCGCGTTCAAGGACCCGCCGGGCGAGATCGAGACGGACCAGAATGGCAAGCTCACCTTCTCGGGGCTTGGCGCCGAGACATATTTCGTCAGGGTTAAGCATGTAGGTGTGCAGCCTGTCGTGGTCAAGTTCAAGCACCACATCGTCGTCGGCTCGGGCGAGACAGCTAACGAGACGATCAGCTTCCGCTCTGGCGGCGACCTCAAGATACAGGTTCGCTCCCAGGCGGGATCGGTGCCAACGGGCGATATAGACGTCTATCTATACGACCAGGTCTCCAGCACGCTCGTCGGCCAGACGCGTTGCGACGGCCTGGGCGAGGCGCACTACGATAACGTGGCTCCGGGAATATATTTCGCCAGGGTTCGCCACTGGTCAATGCGCACCGATGCCGGCTTTCACACGTTCGACATTGTGGTTCAACCACTCTCGAATCAGACGCGGCGCGTCAAGATACCGCTCTGTTCAAGCCTTATTTTCACGGTCTCCGATTCGTTCGGGCGTGCACCATCCAACTCGGCAACGGTTTCGCTCTCGCGCCAGTCAGCTCCGTTCTCGGAAGTTGTCGCCAGCCGGCAGTGCGACGCGTCTGGTCGCGTGGATTTTGGCGAGGTCGTTGCGGGCGACTATAAAGCAAAGTTGGTCTATACCCGAGGGCTCGTCCATCTGGAACGATACTACTTCACGCTTGCGGCGCCCGCCGACGGAAGCGCTAGTCTGCCGATCCTGCTGGACGAGGTCGCGAGGCTCAAGTGTCTGGTGAAGGATGCGGCAGGGACGCCGGTCATCGATGATGGCGTAAAGCTCGCACTGATACACGATGCGAGTTTCGATGTGATTGCGGAGGACAGGAGCCCGGGCGCAGGCGGCTTGGTTGACTTCGGATATGTCCCAGCCGGCAGCGTGAGCGTTCGGATCGAGAACTCGCTTGTTGACCCACCTAAGACCTGGTTTTTGGTGGGCCAAACGCTCGAGCCGGGCGAGACGAAGACGCTCCAGACCACTGTCGAGCGGGGCTGCGGTCTGTCGCTGACGGTCCGCTATGATGGCGAGAACGTGCCGGCGAGCTCCGCGACAGCTTTTGTTTTCAACCAGGACACCGGCGAGGCGGTCGCAAGTGCGCTTGCGCACGAGGGCGGGCTCTGCTCCTATGAAAGCCTCGTGCCCGGCACATACTCCGTTCAGGTCTTCTTCGCACCCGAATCGGGCGAGCCAATCGAGCGTTTTTTCTTCGACATCGACGCGAACGATCTTGAGACCAATTCCTACACGCTGAACCTGCTGGACTACGAGCGCGGCTCCGACTCATGCACGCTGGGCGTCTATCTACATGACCTCAATGGCCCATGCAGCGGCCGCGCCTCGATCTATGATCAGCAAACGGGAGCGCTTGTGGAGGAGACATCGCGATACGGCGTTGGCGACGATGGCTTCGAGCAGTGGCAGGTTCCAGCGGGCACCTATACCATCAAATATATATATGACACGCCCTCGCCTCAGACGTGCGTTCTCACACGGGGATTCGGGCTAATAGATGGCGAGACAGATGCCGATACCGTTACGTTCGATAATGGCACGATTTGGGTCGATCTCCGGGACCTTAACGGGTCCGCCGAGGGTAGGCTCTGGATATACAACTCATCCGGCGAGCTCCTTACGGCTGACGACGGCTATCCGCTCCTGGCCGCAAACGACCACACCTTCAACCTGATGCCCGACACATTCAGCTTTCGTTACCAATACGTCGATCCCAACAGCATCGCCGTTGGCCCGATCGTGGCCAACATACACCTCTCCTCCGGCGAGAGAAAACAGGAGCGGGAGACGGTTGCCCAGGGCCAGGTTACGCTCTCAACGTTCGACACTGCCGGGCCAGTCCCGAGCAATCTTGGTCTCTTCGTTTACGTCCCCGAATCGGCCGGCTACAAGGACTTTGCGAGCCTATTCCGCAAGGACAAAAAAAGCGCTGAGGCTCCCAACCTCGGCAACTTGCCATTGGGCCAGAGCTCCTACGTCCTTCTGGTCGGACAATACGACGCGGAGCTCACGTATAACGGGTTCGACGGGCCTGCTTTCGTCCAGAGGCTTGCCTCGCCTTTCGCTGTCAACAGCGGACAGAACCTCGATCGCGACATCGTCGTCGATACGGCGAACATCAATGCCAGGATCGAGAACAACAATGGGTCGTGCAACGGCGACGTGACGGTCTTCGACGAGAACTTGGGCAAATGGGTCGCTTCAACGCCCGAGTATGGCGTTGGTGATGACGGCAAACGGACGCTAACCGTTCCCCCAGGCGAGTATCGGCTCCAGTTCACAGCGGGAACTGATGCCCAAGATTCCAGAACGGAGCGCCTCGTGAGCCTCTCGGCCGGGGACTCAACGACAGTCGCAAAGACGTTTATCCAAAACCAGATCGAGGTGAACGTCACCAAGAACGGGACGCCCTTCTCATCTGCAAGGGCATACCTATTCGAGGAGAATGGGTTCTACCTGGGCCGCAAGAACGAGGGCAGCCTCGGCGCCTCGGGAAGGGTGAGCTTCTACCCTGCCCCAGGCACCTACTACCTCATGACCGAGGATTTTGCCCAGGGTCCACTCAACCTCGAGACATTATTCGTGCCTCAGACGGGAAGTTTCACCGTTTCCCAGGCCGAGCTGGCTCAAATCTCGGTTGACACTGCAACTACACAGCGTTCAGTGCGTGAGAGCGGCGGCAGCGCCACTGTCGAGATAGCGTTCGCACTGGCCTACCCCAGCCTGGTGGACATGACCGAGGGAAGAGATGGCGAGGCAGACGTCCTGTTCTGCGTCTGTGCGGTTCAAAGGGACGGACATCAGAACATAACGTCGGTAGAGGCGAATCTGCTCCCAATCGGGGGCGAGGTAAAAACCGTGCTCTACGATGATGGCACGCACGGCGACCTCCGCGCCGGCGATTTCATCTATTCGACATATCTTCCCGTTTCATACAGCGGGCAAGGCGTGGTCGAGCTTAGCGTCCACGCATGTGACAGTGGGGCCAACGTGGCCGACTCGACGATCGAGATGCTGTTCGTCGGGTCCGGCTCGGACAGAATCCCACCCGCGAAGGTCGAGGACCTCTTTGCCCAAAGGGACACGGACGACCCCACAATCTGCGACATCAGCTGGACCGCAGCCGGTGATGATGGCAAAACGGGCACGGCGACCCGCTATGAGTTGAGATACAGCATCGAGCCGTTCGAGGCGTCAGGGTTCTCGGGCGCAACCCTCTATTCGCCCTCCACCGCTTGGGTTCCGCTGGAGGCTGGCGTGAAGGAGCAGAAGAGCGTCACTGGCCTCGACGCACAAAAGACATACTACTTCGCGCTGAAGGTATTCGACGACCTCGACAACGCATCGGCAATGTCCAACCTCGCCTCGACCGAGGCCCCGTCCGACGATGTGCCGCCGGCGACAATTGACGACTTGTTTGCCGTCTCCGGGCCGCTCGAGGGCCAGATAACGTTGAGCTTCACTGCGCCCGGGGACGATGGAACAGTCGGGACGGTCGTCGGCTATGAGCTGAGATACTCCGAGTCCTTCATCAACGAGGCCAACTGGGACGCGGCCGAGGTCCACGCTCCCTCGCACGATTGGGTCCCCAAGACGGCCGGCAGCCAGGAATCCTGGGTCATCTCAACCTTTGAAAGCAGCACCGCATACTACTTCGCAGTCATCTCGCTCGATGACGCCAGCAACTGGTCGAACGTCTCAAACTGCGCCTCCGCTGGGGGAGGTCAGGACCGCGTGCCTCCAGCTCGCATCAACGACCTTGCCGCCGAGGAGAGCCAGGTCGAGGGCGAACTCATCCTTTCGTGGACCGCGACCGGCGACGATGGCGACCTGGGAGTGGCCACCAGATACATTCTCAAATACGCCCTGTTCGAGATCACGGCCGCCAATTGGGCGTTCGTCGAGACGTTCCAGCCTTCGCTCGCCTGGCCCCCACTGCCCTCAGGTGAGCAGGAGCTCAAGACCATCTCAGGCCTTCTGTCGGGCAGAGCTTATTACCTCGCGCTCAAGGCGTTCGACGACAGCTCAAACGAATCGGACGTCTCAAACAGCGCATCGGCCATGTCCGGTCAGGACACGGTCCCACCATCATCGATACGTGATCTATCGGCCACGCCCGGCGAAAACTCTGTTACGTTGAGATTCACCGCAACCGGCGACAACGGCATCGAGGGTGAAGCCTCATCCTATGAACTCAGATACTCATCTTCGATGATCACCTCCGAGAACTTCCCTAGCGCAACCCTTTATCAGCCATCTCTTGCATGGGTCCCGCAACCCGCCGGAAGCCTCGAGACTTTCGCCGTCTCTAACCTTACGGCCAACAGAGTTTTATACTTCGCCATCAAAGCCATTGACGAGGCGCAGAACGCCTCACGAATCTCGAACGTCGCCTCGGCAACACCGACCGGCGAATCCGTGCCCCCTTCGCCGATATTCGACCTCTCTGCTCGGAAATGGCTCAATACGGGCGAGATACTACTGAGGTTCACCGCAACTGGCGACAATGGGAGGTTCGGGACTGCGAGCGACTACGAGCTGAGGTTCGCCGATGCGCCGATCAACGAGACCAACTGGCCAGCCGCCACCGTTTACGCCGATTCGACGTCCTGGACGCCTCAGATAAGCGGCGCCGCCGAGCACTTCGTCATCTCGGGCTTCTCGCCCGGAAGCTATTACTATTTTGCGATCAAGGCGATTGACGATTCCGCCAACTGGTCTCAGGTCTCGAATTGTGTCGGGACATACCCCAGCGATGGGGCGCCAACAGCCGCCATCTTGGCAAATGGCGAGGATTTCTACGCCGGCGACCGGCTCACGGCGAGCTTCTACTGCTACAATCCTGGCGAGCCGCTCGACGTTGACCTATACGCGCTAATCGTTCTCCCGGACGGAGGCATCTTGTCCCTACCAGCCTTCGACACGCAGCTTGCGCCTCTTGAGTTTCGCCCACTGCCCGGACATTTCTGCCCAAACGCTATCACCTTCATTGACGTGGTTCTGGACGGCTCCCTCGCTCCGGGGACTTACACATTCTACACGGCGTTCTGCTGGCCGGGGAGCATGTCGCCCGTTACTGATGTGTGGGCTACACCGCTTCACTTGCACTGATCGAATTGCTCACGAATACGCATGGATGAGCATAATGCCGGCCCCGCCTGCGTCCGTCGCTACGGTTTCTCAGGAATGTGCCGGCTTGATCGAATCCTGGTCGAATGGCATATTACCGGCTGTTGAATCGCTGTTGCTTCCGTTTGATATAGAGAACATCTGACATGTCACAGAGTACATTCTACGTCACGACGCCGATCTACTATGCAAACAGCGTGCCGCACATCGGCAACGCCTACACCACGATCGCAGCGGACGTCCTCTCCCGCTACAAGCGGGCAATGGGCTACGACGTGATGTTTCTGACGGGGATGGACGAGCACGGGCAAAAGGTTCAGTCGGCAGCCGCCGCGAAGGGGATAGCGCCGCAGCAATACGTTGACGAGATAGCCGAGGTCTGGAGAAGGCTCTTGACGGAGTTTGACATCGCCAACGACGACTTCATTCGGACGACTGAGCCAAGACACGAGAAGGGTGTGTTGAAGTTCCTCGAGCGGATGATGGCGAAGGGCGATATCTACGAAGGTGAATACGAGGGCTGGTACTGCAAGTTCGAGGAGAACTTCTTGACCAACCTACAGGTTGAGGACGGCAAGTGCCCCGACTGTGGCCGGCCCGTCGAGCGCTTCCGGGAGCGAGCGTTTTTCTTCGCCCTCTCCAGATACGAGAAGCCCCTACTTGAGCACTACGATGCACATCCCGACTTTGTCAGGCCAGATTTCAGGATGAACGAGGCGAGGCGCTTCGTCGAGCAAGGTTTGAAAGACCTCTGCATCAGCAGGTCGAACCTCAAGTGGGGCATAAAAATCCCGAACGCCGAGGGCTACACGCTCTACGTCTGGATAGACGCTTTGATCAACTACCTCACGGGCGTTGGCTTCGGAACCGACGAGAATTTGTTCGCCCGCTACTGGCCATGTGACCTTCACCTTCTAGGTAAGGACATCTTGAAGTTCCACTGCGTCTATTGGCCAGCGATGCTTATGTCGGCGGACATACCGCTGCCCCAATCGCTCTATAATCACGGCTGGCTGCGCGTCTCTGGCCAGAAGATGTCCAAGAGTGTCGGCAACGTCGTCGATCCTTTCTACCTGGCAAAGGAGTTCGGCGCGGACGCTGTGCGCTATTTTCTGATGCGCGACGTCCAGTTTGGTCAGGACGGCAACTTCTCTGAGAAGAACCTGATAAAGCGATACAACAGCGATCTGGCAAACGACCTGAGCAACTTGGTTCATCGGTCGCTCTCGATGTGCAAGAAATACTTGCAGGGACGCATACCGCAAGATACGGGCGCATCAGGCACGCAATTGCGAGATATGTCCGAGTCTACGTTCAAGGTTTACTGCCGATATGTTGATGACCTCGATTTCCGTAAGGCGCTCGAGGCTGTGTGGGAGCTGATATCGAAAGCGAACATCTTCATAGACCGCGAGAAGCCCTGGGCTCTTTACAGGGACGGCGAGCACGAGAGGCTCGACTCCGCCCTTTATTGTGTTCTCGAGACAGGCCGCATCATTCTTAGGATGTTGCAGCCCTTCATACCCTCGGCCGCGGCCAAGATGCTCAGCCAGCTCGGCGATTCGGCACAGCAGACGGCCAACCTGCCTCAACAGGTGAGGTGGGGCGGCCTTCAGCCGGGCAGCAAAATAGGCGATGTCTCACCCGTGTTCATCAAGAGGAAACTGCCCGCGACGGACGCCGTGCCGAAACCGGCTTCGGGCAAAGCGAAGACACATAAGGGAAAACCAATGATCACGATCGACGATTTCGCGAAGGTTCAGCTCGTCGTGGGCAAGATCATCTCCGCAGAGGCTGTCGAGGGCTCAAAGAAGCTCTTGAAGCTCACGGTTGACATCGGAGATGAGGTCCGCACCGCTGTGGCAGGCATGAGGGAGTTTTATGCGCCCGAGGAGATGGTTGGCAAAAAGATCATATTCCTGGCGAATCTCGCCACTGCCAAGATATTCGGCATCGAGTCCCAAGGGATGGTTCTGGCCGCCGAAGGCAAGGAAATAGTGTCGCTGCTCACAGTTGACAAGGACGTCCCGATAGGCTCGGGCATCAGATAGAAACGATGCCTCACCACGCTCGTTACGACACCAAGCCTGTCTCGCTTGCCGTGCTGCTCTCCGGCGCGGGAACGACCCTACAAAACCTCATCGACAGGATACAGGCTGGCAGTCTGCCGGCTGAAATCGCGGTAGTGGTCTCCAGCAGGCCAGACGCTTATGGTGTGGTTCGGGCAAAGGAGACAGGCATCCCCGTTGAGATAGTCAATCGCAAGGACTTCAAAGACCCAATCGACTTCGCCGAAGCGGTCAGCGCACGACTACAGAAGCACGACATAGACCTGATAGTCCTCGCGGGATACAATCACCTGATCAAGCTGGGAACACGGCCGCGGATTCCGGCGATCAACATCCATCCAGCGCTCATCCCGGCTTTCTGCGGCAAGGGCTATTACGGTGACCGTGTGCACAAGGCGGTCTTGGACCACGGCGTTCGGTTCACAGGCGTTACGGTGCATTTCGTCGATGAGGAATACGATCACGGTCCCATCATACTTCAGGAGCCAGTCGAGGTCCGGCAGGACGATACCGTTGAGACCCTTAGATCGCGTGTCCATAGCGTCGAGCAGAGGCTATATCCGATGGCGATCAAGCTCTTTGCCGAGGGCCGGCTCAAGGTCCAAGACCGCAAGGTCATCATCCTGCCCCGGGAAGATACGGGATAGCTCCCGGCGCGATATTCCGTTCTGGAACTCGGAACCTGCAACCCATGAAAACCGCAATTGTTCACGACTGGCTGACTGGCACCCGAGGCGGCGAACGGATACTCGAGGCTCTCTGCGAGATGTTTCCGACCGCGACGATATTCTCGCTCCTGCACGTCCCGGGAACGGTCTCCAAGACCATCGAAGAGCATCCGATTCGCACCTCCTTTGTCCAGCACCTGCCGTTCGTCCGAAAGCACTACCGACTCTATCTCCCGCTCTTCCCAAGCGCCGTCGAATCGCTCGATCTCTCCGGCTACGACCTCGTCCTCAGCGTCAGCCACTGCGCCGCAAAGGGCGCCGTCCCTCCGACCGCTGCGGTCTCAGTATGTATTTGCCTCACCCCGATGAGATACGCCTGGGACCAGTTCGATTCCTACTTCCCGCCTCGAACAGTCAGACGAGCATTAGTAACGCCGTTCATCAACAGGCTCCGCAAATGGGACAGAGAGACATCAGATAGGGTCCAGCATTTTGTCGCAATCTCCGAGTTCGTCGCCGGACGAATAAAACGCTATTATGGGCGGGAATCAGTCGTTATCTACCCGCCTGTCGATCTCTCGAGGTTCACAATCGCCCCCGACTCTCCCGAGGACTACTACCTCATTGTCTCCGCTTTCGCACCATACAAACGCCTTGACATCGCCATTGAAGCGTTCAAGGGCCTCGACCGAAAGCTCAAGATAATCGGCGAAGGCCAACACGAGAGACAGCTCAGAAAAATGGCGCCTCGTAACGTGGAGTTTCTGGGGGCGCTCCCAGACGAGGAGGTCGCCTGGCGCCTGTCCCGGTGCAGGGCACTGCTTTTCTCCGGCGTCGAGGATTTCGGTATCGTGCCTGTTGAGGCGCTCGCGTCAGGGCGACCGGTGATCGCTTTTGCCGCTGGCGGGGTTTTGGAGACGGTTGAGGACGGCAAGACCGGCGTCCTATTCCCCGAGCAGACGCCAGCCTCTCTCATCGAGGCCATCCATCGGTCCGAAAGCCTCAGACTTGAGCCTGAGAAGCTGCGTGAGGCGGCGCAGAAGTTCGATGCCGCCGTCTTCAAGCAGAGAATTGGAAAGCTCATCTCGGAGAGAATGGCCGCGGCAGACCGCAGCCGAGAGCTGTAATTTGGTTCCAGGTGTGGGGCGGAGCTTCTCTCGGAAGCTGCCGTCCCCGCGTCGTGCTCCGCCCAGACATCAGAAAGTGGCCTGGGCAATTCAAGCATCCACTCCACCAACTGAACCACTGGCGCCGCCAGCCGTCCCGTGTTTGGACAGGCCATTAGAATCGGCCGCGGCATTGTGTTTTGCTGGTGAGAAAGCGCATGCGATGAAAGCGATGAGTGGTTTGACTTGTTACATCGTAGTGGCCTATTCTTAGCTAAGCCATCGGTTGGTCAATGCGTGGCCGGTGTTTGAGGAGAGGGTTAGTGACTTCAGTGTCACACGTGTTTGATCATGCCAGCATATCTGACAGATTTGACTTGTCAGAGCGCATTGTGCTTTGCCATACAGACTGCATGGAACTGCTGAGGCAAGTCCCGGGAGCCAATGCGCCTCCTAATCGGCGGCGTGGGCTTCTTGCCCGCGTAGGAGAGAGTCCGCAGATTCCGCAGATTACGCAGATTGAAATGGCGATTCCTCCAACCGAACAACCGGTCCACGATGAACACGAAGGGCTGCCAGCCGTAGTGTGGCGGAGACTTGATGGCGGTGGGAGCTTCGGAGTCTGAACTAAGACGAGCTCAGAAGTTTGATCGTGATGTTGAACATTGATTAGATTTGTGTGATATTTACCGTGTTGTGTGTCAACCGCCACGAGGTGCCAAGCTGAGGAGGGTGATGTATGCAGTTTTTCATCGAGTCTTCTTAAGCTGTTTGTCTTAACTGTTGACTGTGTTCAACACCAAATCAAAACAGGAGGTGCGAGATGGCACACCGTGTTTTAACCTTGGCGGCAGCGACCTTGCTGGGTCTGTTGCTTGCCGGGTCATGTTTCGCGCAGCTGGCCGACAGCGCTTGGCCATGCGCTCATCAGAACCTTCAACGTACGGGGATTTGCCCTCACAGGCGCGGAGACATCCCGGACCTAACGTGGTCATATCAGGCCGTGGATAAGGTCCTGGGGACACCAATAGTTGGCATAGACAATACGCTGTATTTTACTACGCCAATGTATCTCTACGCCTTGGGAGCGAACGGCAACTTCTTGTGGACGTATCAGCTCCTGACTGATGCGGACGCGGGACCTGTTCAGGACGAGAACGGAAAGATCTATGTCGCCGGCGCGAATGGTATGGCGTATTCCTTTAATCAGGACGGAACGCTTGATTGGAGCGAGAACATGTCGGCCAACTCGTCATTCGCGCCGACGGTCGGGCCCGATGGGACGATCTACTTCGGGACCGAGGATTATCTTCTCGCGATGAACCCGGACGGCTCGCTGAAGTGGCACTTTGGCGGGGATTCGGGCGAGTATAGCAACTTCGAGGCGTCGCCCGCCATTGCGCCGGACGGGACTATCTACTGCCCGTGTAGTTGCGGTGACTGGCAAACGGCTCTTATCGCTCTTTCACCTGACAAGCTCGAGCTTCATGAGCCTTTTCTCACAATGAGGGCAGCGCAGATAACGCCAGCTATCGGAGATGACGGAACCATCTTTCACGTTGCGGGCTCCCGTATGTATGCCTTGAGCCCAGACCTGAACCAGCGATGGACAACAGCGATTAGCGGTTCGATCAACTCAACGCCCTCGCTGACCGCGAGGGGCGCGGTTATCATCGTTGGTTCCGACCAGCGCGTCCATTGCTTTGATCAAGACGGCCCGATCAATATATGGGAACGCGATCTTGGCGGCAATATCGTTTCGTCGGTCGTGTCGGACCCGGATGGCTACGTCTATTGCATTGGCCCTCAGGGCAATATCGATGCCCTTACGCCTGACGGCGTTGAGGTGGTTTGGAGCTATAGTACTGTCGGGACCATTGATTCACAGGTCGCGATGGGCGAAAACGGTGAGATTTATGTAGGTCTTACAGATGGTAGGATGCTTTGCCTAGGCTCGAGGGCCAGCGGGAACCAACCACCGACCCTCTCTCGCGGGAGCGTCTGGCCAGCAGAGGGCGGTCCGGGGACCCAATTTCACTTCACCATGAGCTACCACGACCCGGACGGCGAGGCGCCTAAGGGGGTCCTCTGTCATGTCGACGCGTTTCCCTTCGAGATGCAGCTCGAGAGCGGGACCGCTGACAACGGGGTCTATGCCTTCTGGTCGTCGCCTCTCGCCGAGGGAGACCACTCCTACTACTTCACGGCGACAGACGGCCGTGGCGCGTGGGTTCGGTACCCAGCTGACGTTGACTGCTTCCAGGGCCCTAAGGTGGAATCAGGCGTCACCATAGAGCCGGAGATATTCATGGTTCTTGAAAAGGATACGTATAGCCCAGGCGATACGCTAAATCTCTACGCCTATGCAAAGAACGGGTCCTACGATCCGATGTTCGTTGACGTCTATATTGCCCTGCAATGGTGGGACGGCAAGACGCTGTTGTTCTTGCCGGACCTCAGCCTCGACCCAACACCGTTGGCATCAAGGGTCCTGCTGGGAGCCGACACGGAGACCGACATGTATCTTGTTCTTTCCACGGTCGTTCCAGATGGCCTGCTGGACGCAAACTACGCGTTCTTGGCCGCGTTGACCCCTTATGACAACATCAATTACATCTATTCAATAACTTATCAATACTGGCGCCTTCTAGGGAGCAAATAAGAACCTTTTTTGGCCGGAAGGGGCGCGGGTGTCCCTCGCCCCTTCCACCGAGGCACAGACGCCGAGCCGATTGTCCTTCTCGAGAGATTCCTCGACGCGTGCAGCAGCCCTGGCGAGAGCTGTAATTTGGTTCCAGGGGTGGGGTGGAGCTTCTCTCGGAGGCTGCCGTCCCCGCGTCGTGCTCCGTCCGGACCTCAGAAAGGCGCCTGGGCAATTCAAGCATCCACTCCACCAACTGAACCACTGGCGCCGCCAGCCGTCCCGTGTTTGGACAGGCCATTAGAATCGGCCGCGGCATTGTGTTTTGCTGGTGAGAAAGCGCATGCGATGAAAGCGATGAGTGGTTTGACTTGTTACATCGTAGTGGCCTATTCTTAGCTAAGCCATCGGTTGGTCAATGCGTGGCTGGTGTTTGAGGGGAGGGTTAGTGACTTCAGTGTCAAACGTGTTCGATCGTGCCAGCATATCTGACAGATTTGACCTGTCAGAGCGCATTGTGCTTTGCCACGCAGACTGCATGGAACTGCTGAAGCAAGTCCCGGATGAGGCCATGCAACTCATAGTCACTTCCCCGCCATATAACATCGGCAAAGAGTATGAAAAAAGGCTAAATCTCGAGGCCTATCTCAAGCAACAGGCAGTAGTTATTGAGGAATGCGTCCGCACGTTGTCGCCCCAAGGCAGCATTTGCTGGCAGGTAGGTAATTACGTGGATAATGGATCAATTATCCCACTTGACACTGTTCTATACCCTGTTTTCAGCAAGCTAGGATTGAAGATGCGCAATCGGATTGTCTGGCATTTCGGTCATGGGCTTCACTGCAGCAAGCGCTTCTCGGGTCGATACGAGACGATAGTGTGGTTCACAAAGTCGGACCATTACACGTTCAATCTGGACCCTGTCCGGGTCCCACAGAAGTATCCGGGCAAAAAGCATTTCAAGGGCCCTCACGCTGGGCAGCTGTCCGGTAATCCGAAGGGCAAAAACCCCACCGACCTATGGGTCATACCCAATGTCAAGAGCAACCACGTGGAGAAAACCGAGCATCCGTGCCAGTTCCCCGTTGAACTGATCGAGCGACTCGTTCTGTCCATGACCAATCACGACGATTGGGTGCTTGATCCTTTTTTGGGGACTGGAACTACCATAATCGCCGCCATTCGGCACGGTCGCAGGGGTGCTGGGGCGGAAATAATGCCCCAATATGTTCAAATCGCTCGCGAGAGAATTGAGCAGCAGATTGACGGCACTTTGCGGACACGCCCAATGGACAGGCCGGTTTACGATCCCCAGAAAGCCGGAAATCCTCCCAATGAAATCGATGCAAACCGAGATGAGCTCGGGCGTGGGGTATTATGAGGGGGAGCTTTACAACGTGGTCCGACAAGGTCGCGGTGTTCCCGCCGTTCCCCTAGTAATTGTAGGGATCGAGCCCTAACAAGCGCAACGCTGGGATCGGAAGCCAGCAAAACAGAGAAGCAGCCACGAAGGGGCTGGACAAAGCCCCACTGACCTGGCCTATTCTCGACGTAGTATCAGTCTCTTGAGGCAGCTTGACGGAAGGGGCAACATGAGGCGAAAGAGAATCTCCACAGCTTTCTACACCCTGGCCTACGGTTTCAGTGTACCCGCCTTCCACTTCCTGACCTGGTTCATGCTGAACGGCAAGAGCCAGGACGCCATCACTAAAGACACATTCACCTTGCTCGTTTTTCTCGCTGCTGTAATACAGGTATTTGCGATTGCAGTCCTGCTGACATTCATTTACAGGGTCTGGAAGGCCATTCAGGACGGTGAGGCCAGCACATCGCCGGCGGCTGCTGCCTGGCTGCTCTTGATCCCCATCTTCCAGCTCTTGTGGGTGTTCAGGTCAATATGGGGATTTGCGAAGGATTACAACCGGTTCCTAGGCCGCCACGGACTCGAGCTCCAGAAAGCGCCCGAGAGATTCTACCTGGCATGTTCGATATTTCTGGCGGTCAGGTGGACTTATCAGACTGTGGGCACGCTCCAGCCATTCTTCAAGGGAATGATTCTGCTGGGACCATACTCGCATATCCTTACAATATGGTCGCTCGCTCTAACCCTGATTATCATCATAAGGAGCTCTAATGCGGTAAATGCCCTGCCGGAACCGGCGGCAGAGCGTTGAGGCGAGCTCGACACGTGCCACCCGACCGTCTCTGGCAACCGGAAAAAGTAGCTACGAGGGCAGAGGCTCTCTGCCGCAGTATTCTCGTGTTTCATACCTTTGCCGGAGGGGCAGGGATCGTTGCGACCTTTATTGCGGCACGGCTCCGTGTGCTTGACATCCCGCGAGTTATTGCACATATTATATCGGTGCAAAGTTTTGAGATTCTCTATTTGAGAAACACCGGGAAATAACGTGAACCAAGAATGCCTTGACGCTCGGCAGCGAGAGGTGCTTAGGAGCGTCGTTGCGCACTTCATAGGCACAAACGAGCCCATCGGCTCCAGAACTGCCTCGAAGATAACGGGGTTGGGGCTCAGTCCAGCATCAATAAGGAACGTAATGGCCGATCTGGAGGAAGCGGGCTACATCTGCCAGACGCACGCCTCGTCCGGGCGAATCCCGACCGACAAGGGCTATCGGTATTTCGTTGACAACCTGATGTCCAGCGAGACGCTTACCCCTGACGAGAAGAGATCGATCGAGGGACATTATGATGACCAATCGCTTTCCATAGATGATCTGCTGACGAAGACCTCGGAGCTTCTATCCACGTTCACGGGGCAGACTGGCATCGCCTCGCTGGTGGACCTTTCTGGCATTGCTTGCCGGCGCGTGGACTTCATCCACATTCATGACCGCCGGATTCTGGCCGTCATCGTCGCGGAGAGCGGCATCGTGACCAACAAAGTCATAACACTTGACGAGGAGATACCCCAGGAGCAGCTGGACAAGCTGGCTCGGCTGGTCAACGACCGTTTCAAGGGCCACTCCCTTTTGAATATCCGGGAGCAGATTCAAACTCAGATAAAGGATGAGCGCCGGCATTTCGACCTGTTGCTCGACCTTGCCCTGCGGGTATCGAAGGAGGCTTTCCCGACCAGGAAAGAGGCGGAGAAGCTCTACGTGGGGACGATGCAGAACATAATTCACAACGAGGATTCCAGGGACTTAGAGCGACTCAAGGCCCTCTTGATAGCGATGGAGGAGAAGTCGCGGCTGATCAGGATACTGAATGAATGTCTATCCGGTGGGCCAAAGATATTCATAGGCAAGGAGTGCGACATCCAGGACCTTAACGATTGCTCGCTTGTCGCAGGGTCATACGAGTGCAACAATCAGGTGCTCGGAACTGTTGGAGTATTAGGGCCCACGCGGATGCAATACGCGAGGCTGATGGCGATTGTGGATTTCACGGCAAAGCTCACGAGCCGTCTTCTTTCGAGGTTGTGATTGGTAGCTTGGCCCAGAACTCTTGAATATCAAAAGGGGAGATTTCAGTTGGCTGTCACAAGAAGTGTTTTCACGCATTCGTTAGTCGTCTTGGTTGCGGTATTGACAGCGAGTTGTCTTGTTGGCTCGAGCAGCGCAGCAGCGGCAAGCAATCCATCCGACATGGAGCGGCTTATCAAGCTGCCGGTCGAGTTCTCTCAGCCGTCGATGATAGAGGTTGACGGTGTTGAACGGGTCGATGTTGCGGAGTGCGAGCAGCGGATCGAGGGCCGTCTCTGCCCCCAGATTCCGTATAAAACAATAAATGTGACGCTCCCGCTTGAGGCGCGAGACGTTCGGCTCGAGGTCTGTGGCGCGTCCTTCAAGGAGTTCGCGCTGCCCGCGCCGCTTCAGGTTGCCGAAGGCCCCATGCCATTGTCGGACCCATCTTTGTTTACGCCGCTTGCGAATCCCAAGTTCGAGGAGTCCGCCTGGTTCCCGAGGGATTGGGCCGAGATGCGGGTGAGCGGCGGCCGGGACCTCACCGACTGGAGCTTGAAAAAATTCGTAACGATCACCATGTATCCGGTGCGGTATCTCGCGAGCGAGATGAGGCTTCGGTCGCTTTCGTCGGCCGAGGTTAAGGTCTCCTACTCGCTTGAGCGTGCCAAGTTGACGAGCAAAAGCGGCGGTGAGAAGTGGGACCTGCTTGTTATCAGCCCCGAGGAGTTCGCCGATTCGCTCAGCGGCCTCATCCTGCACAAAAACCTCATGGGCCTCAGGACAGTCCTCGTTACGCTCGAGGAGGCCTCGGCCAATTCCCACGGCTACGATGACCAGGCCAAGCTCAAATACTTCATCTCTCAGTGCTTTCAGGACCACGATGTGCGCTTCGTTCTTGCCATCGGTGACGCCGACAAGTTTCCAGTCAGATACGCTGATGTCTGGGACAATTACGACGACTACTCAAACGTGACGGACGGCCATCTTGTCCCGTCCGACCTCTATTACGCCGATCTCTACGATGCGGACGGCGAGTTCTGCACGTGGGACGCCAATGACAACGACGTTTACGGCGAATCATCATCAAGGAGCCCCAACCCCGACCAGGTTGATCTGATGCCGGATATCCTCTTCTCGAGGCTCCCTGTAGGGCGAACAGCCGATCTCAGTCTCATGGTCTCGCACATAATCAATTATGAGTTGAACGTCTCGAACACATCGCCCTGGTTCCACGACGCGGTCTTGTGTGGGTCCGTTGTTTCGGGGCCTGCCCCGGAGGGCGAATGCGCCAGCGAGCAGCTCGCCTCGGACGTTTTCTCAAACTACGACTGCGTGAAGCTCTATACGACAGGGACCTTCGACAAAGATGCGACTTTGACGAACTTAAGCGTCCTTCATTACGTAAGCAAGGGCTGCGGCTTCGCTACCTATGTCGGGCATGGCACATACAAGGGATGGGCCTTCGGAATGGGGAACTACTTTTTCGCCGACGACCTCAGCCGCCTTACCAATGCTGACATGCTGCCGTTCGTGTCCGCTGCCGCTTGCGAGACGGCCGGCTTCGACAACGAGAACTCGGAACATCCGCAGTTCCCCGTCATCGGGGACTGCATCGGTGAGACATTCGTGCAATGCGTCGAGGGCGGCGCAATTGCATACGTAGGGGCCACACGCGTTGCTTACGGTGCCGGTTCTGGCTCGAGCTGGAATTATTATTACGCGGCGAAGGTAAACAGGCTCATACTTCGCGCTCACAATAACGGCTATCGCTCCGTTGGCGAGATGTTTCTGAAAGGCATAGAGGGCTACATCAACACCTGGTGGTCCCCGTCGGTCTATGACATGAAGACTGTGATGGAATCTATAACTTTCGGGGACCCCTCGCTGAACATCGGCGGGAAGGTTGATGCTCTCGCGCCTCCAATCCAGGTGCAACTGTCCGTGCCGCGCTTTTCATACCAGAACGAGACAATCGCGCTGAATGTCTCTTGCACCAATTTCGAGGATGCTCGGGACGTCCTCGTGGCGATCGCTCTTGTCTCTCCCCAAGGAGACATGCTCTTCTACCTCAACTGGCAGCCTGAACTCACGGTCTTCCCGTTCACGCTTGATGCGGGATTCTCGATAGACGACTTCGAGCTTGCCTCATTCAATACATCGCTCTGCCCAAAAGGATCCAACACATTCTATATTCTGCTATTTGATCCCGATACACTAACGCCTTGTAGCAATCTTGGTGGGAGCTGCGTGTATATCCAGTAGAGATAACAAGCCGTGCTAGACGGGGAGCCAGCGGTGCCCTGAACCTGCAATCCGCTATAGCAGGGTTGAATGCCCGCCCCCGGCCAGCTGGTTTTTCGGCCTGACCGTCGTAAGCGGTGCTGAAGGTCGGGTCCTGCGCAACGAGACTCTGTGAACCCCGTCAGGCCCGGAAGGGAGCAGCGGTAAGCAGACCCTCTCGTGTGCCGCAGGGGTGCCTGATTGGAGCTGGCTGCGATTGGTATCGCGGGGGCCTCTGGTCAAAGGCGGGTGCACGGCTTATTTCTATACCAGGGCCGGCGCATCATCGGTCTGGACCGATTGACACATGTAGAGGCAGCAAGCGCCGACCGCACAAAAGACCATCCGCGGCCATATCACCCTCACCGGCCACGGCCTGCAACCCGCAAACCTCAGCCGCGAACCAGCAGCCGTTTAGACGCCGAACGTGTCCATCTGGATTATAGCGGAGTACATCTCGAACGACACGGGCTGGGGTATCTTGGCTCTGGCCTGAACAGGCCCAAAGGCGGACATCTTGCCGTTGACGTCTATCTGGCTCTAGTTCGTTTCTTTATGGACCTTTTTGGTCAGCTGTATGCCTAATGGGGTGTATCATCCAACCCCTATTCCAACATCAGCTGATT
>Ga0307380_10004241_pt1 | contig 19463 bp, 17 predicted proteins | sample UN3MG_FD_202239 | JGI IMG/M metagenome (GOLD analysis project Ga0307380, IMG submission 202239) | Soil microbial communities from Risofladan, Vaasa, Finland - UN-3 | ecosystem: Environmental > Terrestrial > Soil > Coastal area > Acid sulfate soil | place: Finland: Risofladan, Vaasa | collected... | reverse complement strand
TCAGCCAGGCCGCCGCCCGTTCGCTCATGGCGCCTGCGACGCTCATCCCGCGACGGCTGGAGGCGCTGAGCCTGGCGGGGTTGGCCCTTGCCTTGGCGGCGTTCGCCGTGGCCGTGTTCGCCGTCGGCGGGATCTCGATCACGATCGGCCCGTTGACCGTGGGCACCACGGGCGTGATCGCCGTCATCGTTGCGGCGGTCTCCGCCGCCTTCGGTTCCCTCTACTACGGGACCTGCGCCTGAGAACTCCGAGGAGGGTCACCCATGCAACGCGTCAATGAGACAGAGTGCGAGTTCAGGCACGGCGACAGCGGCCCCAAGTACGTCATGCGGGGGCCGCGCCACGAATGGGGGATCATCGTCTTCCATCCCGGCCAGAGTCTCGGCGCCCACCGCCACAGCGAGGTCGAGGAGACCTTCTACTTCGTCTCCGGGGAACCGCTGATGATCGTGGACGGGCAAGCGCACCGCGTGAGGCGCGGCGATGTCTTCCGCCTCGAACCCGGCGAGGCCCACGACATCATCAACGACACCGCCGCGGACACCCGCGTCATCTTTATCAAGTGCCCCTACCTGCCCAACGACAAGGAGGCGGCGTGAGCATCCTCCGCCGCAGACACTGTGGGCGCGCTCGGATCACGCCCGAGGCTCGCCCGCCGGTCGTCAGGCGGGGCGAGCGTGCCACATGTAGTTTCAGATGGCTGGCATGTCCAGGAGATAGCGACACACCATGAGACCATTCAGACCGCCGCTCTTCGGCGAGGCGCCGATCCGCGCCTCCCACCTCATCCAGCTCGACTACTACACGGACACGCGCAACTTCATCCACATGTGGCTGCCCGAGTCCTATGGCGGCTCGTTCCTGCTTGCCCGCACCGAGGACCGCCGCTTCCACACCGAGGGCGACACGCTGGTAACGACGTTCGAGATGCCGGACCGTTTTCGTCTGCGCGGGGAGGTCTATCCGATCGAGGACGGGGTCGGCCTGCGGTTGGCGGTGACCAACGTGGGGTCCGCCGAGCTGCCGGCGGGGCCGGCTGGGGTCTGCATCCAGTTCGCGGCCGCGCCCTCCTTCGCCGACTCGGCCCTCGAGCGCTACTTCTATGTCGCGGGGGGTGAGATCGTTTTCGTCAAGCCGCCCTTTGCGAACAACGAGAATTACGTCTGGTTCTACGGAACGGCCCCCTCCCCGCAGTTCATCCATAACCCCGAGCCTGATTATCCGTTCATCGGCCTCGCCAGCAAGGACGGGCGCTGGGCGGCCGGCCACGCCTTCGACACGGCGCGCGGGATCGGCGGCAACTGCCACCCGTGCATTTCCTGCCTCCACGCCGGGCCGAACTTCGACGCCATCGAGCCGGGGCAGACCGCGGTCTCGGAGGGCGTACTCTACCTCATGCCCGGCAGTGCCGCGGACTGCGCCGCGCGGTTTGAGAGGGAGTTCCGCTGCGGGTAGGCCGCCCCATTGGGCGCGCCCCGATTACCTCACGGCAGGAGCGCCACCTTGACCACGATCTTGCGAACCGGGTCATCGGAGTCGAGCCGGCAGCCCGGCATGTGGGCATCCTCGGGATAGAACACCGCGAAGCAACCGGCCGACAGTGCGATCGGCGTGTAGCGGGCGGGTTGGGCGTAGACCGCGATGTCTTGGTCGGCGTCGTAGGGCGTCTCCACCTCCAGCGCCTCGACCGGCGCCCAGCCGATCATCTCCGCGCCGGCGGCAACGTATTGCACATCGGCATAGCGCCGGTGGGCCTCGAAGCGGGCGCCCGCGACCGGCTTGGGGACATAGCTCTGCGGCAAGGCGAAGAGCCGGTCGCCCTCTATCTCGGTGCGGCGCTCGGGCAGCAGGGTCTCGGCGTGCAGTTCCAGGAACTCGAACGCCGGCCGCAACTCCTCCAGGGTGCTATAACGCCGCCAGTTCTTCAGTTGGTCAACGATCATGGGTCGTCCTCCCCAAGGGACTGCGAGTCATCAGGGCCGGGTCTGGACAGGAATCACACACAGGAACCGTAGAGTGCTCTCGCCCGTATTGACGAACTGGTGGGTTTCGCCGGGCGCGACCATCGCGGCGACCCCGGGGCGCAGGGGCAGGCGGCTGTCGGGCGCGGCGAGCTCGCCCTCGCCGTCGAGGATGAAGACCTCGTGCTCCCAGTCGTGGGAATGCATCGGCGTGTTACCGCCGGGCGCGACCTCGAACATGCGCATGATGAACGTCGGCGCGCGCTGCTCCGGGCCGATGAGCACGCGCATGGTCACACCCTGCGCGCCCTCCATCTCCATCGCCTGCGGTTGGATGCTATCGGGGTCAATCACCTGCATCACACTTGTCCTTCATCCGTCGGTGCCACTTCGTCCAACGTGAGAAGATAGTCGTGGTATCGGCGTGTGAAGACGCCCACGCGAGACTCGCCGTCAGTTGCCATACCAGCCGCGCGCACCGTGATCGCGTATTCCTGCAACCGCGGACAGCCGAGTTCCTCCCAGCGCCGCGCAATCGCCCGAAAGCGTTCCAATACCTGCCTCCCCCCAACCGCCGTGAGGGCGTGTTCGGCAGTCAGCGCACAAGCCTGGCGCGCCGCGGTATCGGCGATCCCTGTCGCCATGCCGTGATGTGCTACCAGGTGCTCATCGGGGGTCAAGTTGGCCAGCATGAACATGACAAACGAATATCCGTGATCGCGTCCCTCAACCGAGACCGGCAGGCGAAAACCCAACTGCGCTTGCTCAGGACTTAGGGCAAGCGCTTCCGCCATGTCCATGATGCGCGGCAGCGTCGGCGGCGGCAACAGCTCGCTTGTGCAATTCACGAAGTAGATCAGACGCGTGAAGTGCCCGCGCAACTCGCCTTCCGTGCGCCGTACGAGCAACGTGGGGTCACCGGCGGGCGCAAAGTGAAGCGGGAACAGGACGGTACCGTCCTTCGTGACTTGCTCCACCCAGGCCGGCGCCAGGTCATTGCACCCGCAGGTGACGATGATTGCGTCGTAAGGCGCTCCGGGGACATAGCCCTTCGCGCCGTCGCCGGTCACGACCGTCGCGTCGTGGTAGCCCGCCTCTTCGAGATGACGCTTCGCCGAGCGCGCGAGTTGCTCGTCCACCTCGACCGAGTAAACGAGCGAAGGGTCGCCTACGATCTCGGCCAGCAGCGCCGCGTTGTACCCGCTCCCGGTCCCGACCTCCAGCACCTTCATGCGCGGTCGCAGGCCGAGGTCCTCCAGCATCCAGGCCATGCAGCCGGGCTCGGACGACGTGGCGGAATCGGATATCTGTATCACGTCGTTACGGTATATCCGGTCAAGAACTTGAGGGTCGGGGTGCTGATGGTCGCAGACCACCCCGCGCCATTCCTTCCCTTCGTCGAACCACGCCTTGGCGCGATCAATGAAGAGATGCCGCGGCACCTTGCGGAACGCCGCCTCGACTGGTGCGCTGACGACGGCGCCGTTAGCCACCAATTCATCCGCAAGGCGATTGACGAAGTGCCGATAGTCCGGCACACTTACTTGGCTGGTCACGGCGTGCCCCCGTTGCTTGGGCGCGATGAATCGCGCCCCTACGATTCCATCAGTTTCTGCCGCTTCGCCAGAATCTCAAACGGCAGGCCGCGCACCTTCGCCGCGTTGGCGCACCAGCGCTGGTCGAACCCCCGCGCCTTGATCGAGCGGATCTCCGGCGAGAACAGCGAGGTCGCCGATTCCCGCGTCACGATGTCAATGTTGCCCTTGTATAGCCGCACGCGGAACGACCCGTTGACCACCCCCTGGCTGGCGGCGATGAAGGCGTCGAGCTCGGCCTTGAGCGGGTGATACCACTCGCCGTGGTAGGTCATATAGGCCCACTTGGCGTCAATGACCTTCTTAAACTGAATCTCCTCCTTGGTCAGGCACTGCTGCTCGAGGTCGCGGTGCAGCTTGAGGATGATGTGGGCGGCGGGCGCCTCATAGATCTCGCGGCTCTTGAGGTCCATGATGCCGTCCTCGAACATATCAATCTTGCCCACGCCGTGGCGGCCGCCGAGCTCGTTCAACCGCGGAATCAGGTCACCCAACGCCATCTCCTCGCCATCCAGCGCTACCGGCAACCCCTCGCGGAATGCGATCTCGACTTCGCCCGGCTGGTCGGGGGCGAACTCCGGCGGCACGTACCACAACCAGATGTCGCGCGGCAGCTCCTGGTTGAGATCAATCGCCCCCGAGGCGATGGAGCGGCACCACATCGTCTTGTCGTCGCCGCCGGTGATGGTCTCCGTCACCGGCACCCCCCACTCGCGGCACAGGACTTCCTCTTCCGCGCGGGTCAGGTCGAAATCGCGCACCGGCACCAGCACCTCCAGCTCCGGCGCGAACAGCTTGAAGACGTTGTGCATGCGATACTGGTCGTTGCCCTTGCCGGTCGAGCCCTCCAGGATCGCGTCGCAGCCGCGCGCCCGCGCCTCGACCGCGACGATGCGCGCCACCAACTGCCGCGTCATCGAGGTCGAGACCGGGTAGCCGTTGTAGTCGGAGTTGGCGCGGATGGCCTTGCTCAACCATTCCTCGGTGAACTCCTGGCGCGCGTCAATCAGGATGGGCTCGACCTGGAGCGCCTTCGCCTTCTCCTCGCCGACGCGCACCTCCTCCTCGCCCTGGCCGACGTCCACGGTGATGGGGACGATCTCCCGCGCGCGGTATTTGCGGCGCAGCAGCTCGACGCCGAGCGACGAATCGAGCCCGCCCGAATAGGCGATGGCAGCCTTGCGCACCGTCGGCGCAGGCGCCTCCTCGATCTTGCGGATGATGTCAGCGACGTCCATGGTGGGCCTCCTGAGACAGTTCGGGGGCCTAGCCCGAATCATTTGGGGCATGATTCGGGCTCGAGCAGGCGAGCATTGGAACAGGTGAACAGCAGGGGCAAGGCATGCCTTGCCCGTACAAGACCCGGATTGCGAGCCTGCGGTCACCTGATCCCCTGATCACCCACTCAGAGGCCCCGGCAGTCAGCTTCTATTCTGCGCGTATGTGACGGAAGAATACTATGCTCGACAAAGCGCTGTCAAGAGAAACACTCGCTCGCGCTCGCGTGGTGGGCGACGCAGGGAGCGCCGATGGCAACGGAGAAGCTCTCCTGCGTCATGCCCGCCGGCGCGCCGAACAAAGACGAACGCGCCCAGCGACCTCGGCCGCTGCACCTGCGCGCGCATCACCTGCTGTGGCTGCACGGGTTCCGGGGGCTGGGCTACTCGAACGAGTTCGCCGCCAACATGCGCCGCATCAAGCAGCGCCTGGAGCAGGACTCACCCATGGTGCGGATGCATGTCGGCCCCGACACGATCTGCCGGGCGTGCCCGCATCTGGCCACCCGCGCTGAGTGCAGTCGGCCGGGCGGCACCGATCGCGATCGCGCGGTGGTCGCCGCACTGGAGATCGAGCCGGGCACGGTGAAGCCGTGGCCGTGGTGGGTGCGGCAGGTGCGCGCGCGGATCGGCCCGCAGCGGCTGGCCGAGATCTGCGCCGACTGCTCGTGGTTCCCCCTGGGGTACTGCCAGGCCGGCATCGAACGCTTGCATGAGCATCGAGAAGGAGGCTAAACGTTGGAAGAACACGTCAACCCGTACTCACACGTCCGCGGCTTCAACTATCAGCCCAGCTACGACTTCAGCGGCCACGGCATCTGGCGGCATTTCCAGCCGGACACGATTGACCGCGAGCTGGGGCGGGGCAAGCAGCACTTCCCCGGCATGAACACCGTCCGCCTGTGGTTGTCGTTCGACGCCTTCATGGTGGAACCGGCGAGGGTGGCGGACCACTTCGCAACCGCGCTGGCGATCGCCGATCAGCACGCGCTCAAGGTGATCCCGACGCTGTTCAATAACTGGCACAGCGTGCCCGACTTCGGCGGCATCTCCCTGGAAGCCATCCGCCACTGGAGCGACGAGGGCGCCCGGACGATACCCGCGAATCCCTTCCTCACCTACGTCGAGAGCGTCGTCGGCGCCCACGCCGCCGACGACCGCATCTTGATATGGGATCTCTGCAACGAGCCCTTCAACAGCGGCTACAGCGACGAGATTCTGCGCTGGCTGGAATCGCAGTACGTCACCTGCAAAGAGCTGGGGGCGCAGGCGCCGATCTCCGTCGGCGTGCCCCCCGATAATCAGCAGTTGCAGGCAGTGGAGCCCATCAGCGACGTAGTGACGATTCATCCCTACGGCGACCAGGCGTTCGTGGAGGCGTCGGTGGCAGTAGCGCGCGGGGTGGGCAAGCCCATACTGGTGACCGAGTGCTGCTGGGGGGCGGTGGACGATGCGGAGCGGGCGGCGATAGTCACGCGGGAACTTACCGCGCTGTCGGCGGCGGGATTGGGGTTCGTGGCGCATGTCCTGAATCACAGCCTGGTCGCGGACTGCCACCGCGAGCAGTACGGCCCCATCAGCGGGGCCGGTTACATGGCCTTCATCGAGGCCGACGGTTCCCTGCGCCGCCATCACGAGGTCTTCAACACGTTTGTCTGAGGAAACCACGGGGCGCGCGGGCACAGGGGGCAGGTGTAGCCGGGGCGCGAGAGGGGAAAACAGTAACGTAGTTAAGGATCGGGCCGCCGGAGACGGCCCGGCGGTGAACGTATTCCGACATCATGAATGACGTGACATATCTGGCGGCGCTCGGTGCGGGGGTGGCTTCGTTTGCATCGCCGTGCGTGCTGCCGCTGGTCCCCGCGTACCTGTCGTTCATCTCGGGCGCGAGCCTGGAGGACGTTGTCGCGCGGCGGCGCGACGCGGTGCTGGCGCGAGCGGTGACGGTGCGCGCGGTAGCGTTCGTGCTCGGGTTCTCGACCGTATTCGTCGCCCTCGGGGCCTCGGCCACGGCCCTCGGCGGCTTCCTGGGAGCGCACCTGCCGATCCTCGCCAAGATTGCGGGCGGCCTCGTCATTCTCTTCGGCCTGCATCTGACCGGACTGGTCCCCATCAAGGCCCTCTACCGCGAGCGGCGCGTGCAGGTGACCGGCAAGCCGGTCGGGCTGGCTGGCGCGTTTGTGGTCGGCCTGGCCTTCGCCTTCGGCTGGACGCCCTGCGTGGGTCCAATCCTGGCTTCGATCCTGGCGCTGGCGGGCACCCGGGAAAGTGTGGCGTCCGGGGTCGCGCTGCTGGGGGTCTATTCGTTAGGGCTGGGGCTGCCGTTCATCGCCGCGGGGGTGGCCGTCAACTGGTTTCTGGCGCTGTCCAATCGGGTCAAGCGCTGGGCGCGCGCCATCGAGGTCGGCACCGGAGTGCTGCTAATCGTCGTCGGCGTGCTCATCATGACCGGCGGCTTCGACCAGGTCACTATGCGCATTAGCCGGCTCGGCGGCCTCTAGGCGAGCCGGAGCGGGCGCAGGAAAGATACGAACCATGAAGACCGGGCGGAAGGTGATCGCGGCGGGCGCGGCGGTCGCGGTGGTCGCGGCGGTTGCCGCGATCGCGATTCTGTGGGTAACGGCAGGTTCCGCGGGACTCCCACGCGACACCAAGGCGGCGCAGTTCAAGGCGACCACAATCGCGGGCAAGGAGTTCGATCTCAAGGGCTTGCGCGGACGAGTGGTGCTGCTCGATTTCTGGGCGACGTGGTGCCCGCCGTGCCGCGCCGAGGCGCCGGAGTTGGAGAAGCTGTGGCGGAAATACAAGGATCGGGGATTAGTAGTGGCCGGGATCGCCCTCAACAGCGGCGGCGACCGCGACCTGCGAGAGTTCGCGACCGAGCACCGGCTCACCTACGCGATAGTCAATGATCGGGCTGGCGCAATCGCCGGCAAGTACCGCATCCGCCCCATTCCCACGACCTACATCGTGTCGCCCGAGGGCGTCGTGCACGCGGTCCATGTCGGCTACCAGCCGGGCCTGGAAAAGCAGCTCGAGAGGGAGATCAAGGAGCTGCTGCCGTCGCGCGCACAGTTGCAGAAGCTCAAGCCCCTGGAATAGGCGACCCCGGGAAAGGGGGTCGCATTGACCGTAGCGGCCCCGGCGCAGCTTCGCGTCCGGCCCGGCAGCGTGTCAGCACCCCGATGCCCCGGTCGCGCCTTGTTGCCCCAGCGTCGAACCAGCACATTGCCAATCCGCCGCGGGTTGTGGAACAAGCGAAGGGGATTCCCCCGGTGAGCGATGCCCCGTACCAACGACCCACGACCGGAGCGCGCGCGCGACCTGCGGCTGGCGCTGTGGATCTTCCTCGGCGCCCTGGGTGCGCGCATCGCTTATCTCGTGCTGAAGGCGCCGCTGCTTACCGCTGACGGCTCCTACTACTATGCCGTCGCGCGCAACCTTGCCGATGGGCGCGGCTTCACCGTCGCCTACGTGTGGCACTACCTGGCCGGCATTCCCGCGCGCCTGCCCACCCCCAGCAACGACTACTGGATGCCCCTGACCTCTATTCTCGAAGCGGGGGCGCTCAAGCTCGGCGGCGGAGCCTCGCTCGTCGCCGCCTCCATGCCCGGTCTCGTCGCCGGGGCGGCGCTGGCGGCGTTTGTCTTCTGGCTGACCAGAGAGCTTTTCGGCAGCACCCGCGCCGCGCTCCTCGCGGCCGCGATGTGGGGCCTGTCCGCGCACTTGGTGGCGCTGTCGGCGAGCCCCGACTGCTTCATGATCGCCGCGCTGCTGACCTCGCTGGGGCTCTACGCGATTCATCGTGCCGGGATCGTCCGCGCAGGGACCTGGTCGAGGCCGGCCCTGGGTGCATCGGGCGCGGCGGCGCTGCCGCATCGCGGCTGGACGATCGCGGCGGGAGCGCTGGCCGGCCTCGCCTACCTGGCGCGCAGCGACGGCGCGCTGGTGGCCGCAACCTTCGCCCTGCTGTGGACCGTGACCAACCGGCGCTGCAAGGTCAAGGACGCTAGTTGGCGCGCGCTGGCCTGGTACGTCGGCGCGTTCCTGGTGGTTGCGGCGCCGTGGTGGTTGCGCAACTGGATGGCGTTCGGGAGGCCGCTGGGTGCGCCGGCGGGCAAGACGGCTTTCCTGGCCACGTACAATGACATCTTCCAACTCCGCGCGTCCGCGCTGACGCTGCAGGACTATCTCGCCCTCAACCAGACGGTGCAGGGGTTGATGAAGGGCTATGTGGCGTGGCGCGAGGTGCGACTGCTGGCCGTGATGTGCGGGCTGGCGCTGCCATTCGCGGCATGGGCGGCGCTGCGGCATCCGCGGCGCCGCCTGCTGTCGCCGTGGCTGGCGTACTCGGCGCTGGCCATCGGCGTAACCGCGTTCATCTTCCCCTACCCCGCGCTCAAGGGCGCCTTCTGGCACCTCGCGCCGGGGCTGTGCGTGTTCATTCTCGCGGCCGGGGCCGCCGGGGTGATGCAAGCGTCCGAGCGGCTGTGGCACACCAATCGCGCGCCGGCTAGGTTCGCAGCCGTGACCCTCCCGGCGGCGGCGGTCGGCCTCTTGGCGTGGTACGCCTTCACCCCCGCGCACAGCGACGTTGACCGCTCACCCTACCGGCGCGCGGCGGGCGGGATCGCCTCGCTGCGCGAGCCGGTGCGGGTGGCGGTGACCGATGACGCGTGGAGCCTGCATTGTTTCACGGGGCTGCGGTGCGCACAGGTGCCCACGGACGGCGTCGGCGCGGTGCTGCGGGTGGCCGACGCGCTGGGCGCCAACTACCTGTTAGTGCGGGAGCGAACGCTGCGCAACATCGCCGCGGTCGCGGCCGTGCAGCGCTGCCGCAGGTTCGAGCCGGCGGCGCGCTGGGGCACCGGCAGTGACGCCGTTTACGCCTACCGCGTGGTGCCTTTTGCCCGGGCCGAGGCCATCGCCAAGTCCCGCAACGCGCGCGGCATGGCCCTGGCGGCGGCGGGTCGTTTCGATGATGCGGTCGCCGCGTTCGAGGCCGCCGCCTCCTACAAGCCGGACTTCGCCCCCATCATCGCTAACATCGCGCTCGCCTGCTGGCAGGCGGGACGGCGGCAGGAGGCCTATCTGCGGGCCGCGCAAGCGGCGGCGCTCGACCCCGAGAACCCGACGGCGAAGCGCATCCTCAAAGAGCGGGGGCGCTAGCCTCCGGCGGCGGCAGGAGGCGCGTCCGGGCGCGTGCCGACCAGTTCGTGGTACACGCCCTCCACCTCGTCCACCACCCGTTCCAGGTCGAAGATGCTCTCCACGCGCCGACGCCCAGCTTCGCCCATGCGCCTCGCCAGGTCGTGATCGCGCAGCAGGCGCGCGAGCGCGGCGGCCAGGGCCTCGGGGTTAGCGGGTTCGACCAGCAGGCCGCTGACGCCGTCAGCCACCACCTCGGGGGTGCCCCCGACGCGGGAGGCGACGACGGGTTTGCGCAGGGCCATCGCCTCCAGCGCGGATAACGACAGCCCCTCGCGGATCGAGGGCAGGCAGAAGATGTCCATCGCCGCCTCGTAAGAAGTAGCGTCACGCTGAAACCCGGCGAAGATGACGTGGTCGCCGAGGCCGCGGCGCCGGGCCGCCTGCGCCAGGGCGGGGCGCTCGCGGCCGTCGCCCACGAGCAGAACGCGCACGGGCAACCGGTCGCGCGCCCTGAGTATGGCCGCTGCCTCGATGAGATGAACCTGGCCTTTCTCCGGGCTGAGCCGGCCGACGGTGCCAATCAGGGCGTCGCCGCGCGCCACTCCCAGCCGCTGCCGCAGGGGATGCGGATCGGGGGGGTCGCGGTGGTCGCCCAGGTTGACGCCGTTGTAGATGACGCGGATGCGTGTTTCCGGGACGCCCTGTGCGGCCAGATGACGGCGCACCGCGTGAGAGACGGCGATGATGCGTTGGGCGTGCATGAAGCAGGTGCGCGTGTTGAGGCCATGCACCGTCGCCACTACGGGCACGTGGGCCAGGCGCGCGGCGAGGCTGCCGATGAGGCTGGCGGTGGAAAGGTGGGTGTGCAGCACGGCGACGCGCTCGCGGCGCAAACGCCGCGCCAGGCGGAGCAGGGTCACGGGGTCGAGTTTGCCCGCGGTGCGCGGCGCCCAGAGATCAACGCCGCGGCGGCGCAGTTCATCGGTCAAGGCGCGGCCGCGCGGGCAGACCACGGTCACCGCGTGGCCGCGCTCAACCAGCTTGAGGCAGAGGCTGAGCACGTGCACTTCAGCCCCGCCGATTTGCGAGGGCGTGATGAACTGATAGATGCGCACGGCTTACTCCGCCCGCGGCGCCGGCAGGCCATAGGCGCGTCGCAGCTTGCGTCGGAACAGCGGAAGGTAGTTGTAGCGACGGATGTTAAGGCGCCGGAGAGAGAAGAAGTCGCCTCCGGGCCGGTTGACGCCGCGCTCGGTGGCGCAGGCGGCGAGATAACCCGCCTCGGCCGCGAGCGCGCGCACGCGGCCGTCATGATCCCCGCAGGGGTACGACAGCGCGCACACCTCGCGCTCCAGCATATCCTCCAGTATGCGCTTGGAGGCGACGAGCTCCTCCCGCAACCGCGCGGACGCGAGCCGGGTCAGGGGGCGATGGCTCATGCCATGGGAGCCGATCTCAATGCCGGCGCGCGCTAGCTCAGCGATGTGATCGGCTGTCAGCATCGGCTCGGGCGCCCTCAGCCGGGGCTCCCAGTCGTTGACCCCACCCACATGCCCCGCGGCGACGAAGACGATGGCCCCGAATCCGAACTCGCGAAGTACCGGCCAGGCCCGGGAGTACACGCATTCGTACCCGTCGTCGAAGGTGATCGCTATCGGTCGCTCGACCGCGATGCGCTCGCCGCGCAGGTAGCGCAAGATGTCGCGCACGCCGATCGTGCGGTATCCGGCGGCGGCGAGGAAAGACAAGTGGGCGCGAAACAACGCGGGCGTGACATAATGAGCCTTCACCGCTGCGCCTGACCGGTAGTCGCCCACCTTGTGGTAGAGCAGGATCGGCAAGCCGTCGGCAGCGGTGAACGACGGGGCGCGACGCCATGGCGAGAGGAGATGCACGCCCCCTGTTTTCTGTGGCTGCAGACGAGCGTCCTGCCGGTTCGCAGGCCCCTGCCGCGAGGACCGCGGCCCGCACCCGCCTGGCCCCGAGGCGAGTCGGCGGCAGGGCCGACGCCCGCTAGCATATCGGCGCCGGAGATGGCGGCGCAGCGCCGCAGGTCGCAGATCAGCCTCGGAGCCGGGGCTCAGACCACATGCAATCGCCGCACCCGCTCGGCAACCGCGCTGCACCGGGCGGCCCAGCGCCGCGCGCTCTCGATGTCCGCCCACGGTATGTGCAAGTGAAACTCCTGCGACCACGCCATCTCGAAGTTGTAGTGAAACGGCGCGCTGCGCGCCGGGAAGCGCATGAGCCGCGCGAGCTTGTCGAGCGGGCGCACCGCCATCAGCGATTCGTCGTACTGCTGCAGTCGGGTCGGCGCTCGCGCGCGTGCGTAGGCTGGCGACAGCCGGGTGACCTCCATCCACTCGTAGGTCGCCTTCTCCGCCTCCCCCTTGAAATACAGCGCCAGCCCGTAGTTGCTGTGGGTGATGGGGTCGTTGGGGCGCATGTCGAGCACGCGGCCGAGGTGGTAGACGGCTTCGTCGAGCTGGCGATTGCGCGCGTACGCCAGCCCCACATTGTTGTGGGCCTCGGCGGAATGGGGAGTGAAGGTGAGCACCTTGCGCAGGCAGGCAATCGCCTCCTTCATCATCTCCTTCTTGAAGTAAACGAGGCCGAGGTTGGTGTAGGCATCGGGATTAAGGGGCTCGAGTTGGGTCAGCTTCTCCCACTGCTCGATGGCGCCCGGCAGGTTGCCCTTATCCCTGTAGGTGTGGCCCAGCACGTCGCAGACGGAGGGCAGGTCGGGATCGGTCGCCAATGCGCGCTTGAGGGCGCGTTCGGCGGCATCGGCGTCGCCCTCCAGGTAGTACGCCAGGCCCAGGTTTGACAGCGGCATGGCGCTCGCCGGCAGCAGATCCACTGCGCGCGCGAGATGCTCCACCGAATCCACCGTCAGCCCCTGCGCCACATCCACCGCGCCCAGGTTATTGTGCGCCTCCGCGAGATCGCCCCGGAGCTCGATCGCCCGCTGGAACCGGTCCTGAGCCTCGGCCAGGAGTTGCAGCGAATCGCAAGTGAGGCCGGTGTTGTAGTGAGCGATGGCGTGCTGAGGGTTGGCCTCCGCCGCGGTGCGGAAGTGGGCCAGCGCGGCCGGCAGCTTGCCCTTGAGATAGGTCGCCAGGCCCAGGTTCACGAGCACGTCGGCATTGCGCGGGTGCAGTTCGCGCGCGCGCTCCAACTCGTGCACGGCAAGGTCCACGTGACCCTCGTTGAGGAGCATGGTCCCGTAGCTGTAGCGGACCTCGAAATCAGCCGCGGAGAGCTCGACCGCACGCCTCGTGTACGTCGTCGCCGGCTCGACCCGCCCCATGCCGTAGTATGCGATACCGAGCGTGGCGTGGGCTCGCGCATGCGTGGGCGTGTCGCGCAGGGCGGACTGCAGCCGCTCCGCGGCTTCTGCGAACTCGCCGCGCGCCGCGTGGTACACCCCGAGGTTGTAGCTGGCGACGGCGTAGCCGGGATCATAGCGCAGCGCCAGGCGGAACTGCGCGAGCGCCGCCGCATCATCGCTCTGGGCCCGGTACATGACGCCCAGGTTGTTGTGCATCGCGGCCAGTCGCGGCGTAGCGGTGACCGCGTACTCGAGGTCGCGCACCGCCTCCTCGTGCCTGCGCTGCTGCGCCAGGAGCACCGCCCGCTGCTGGCGCAGCGCCGGGTGGCGGTCGTCGGCGCGCAGCCCGGTCTCCGCCGCGCTCAGCGCGTGCTCGTAGCGGCCGGCTCCGATCAAGACCCCGGCCAGATTGGAGTAAGCAGTTGGCGACGCGCCCAGATGCGGGACCGCGCGCTGAAGCAGATCGATCGCGGTCTCGCTCTGCCCGTCAACGGCCGCCATGACCCCCATGTTGTGCCAGGCGACGGGATTGTCGGGATCGAGGGCAAGGGCGGACTGCATATTCTCCATAGCCCGTGCAGGTTGCCCCGAGATCCACTCCAGCATCGCGAGGCGATGGTGGCCGTCCGCGCTGGCGCCACCGTCCTCCATGGCGCGTCGCTGCGCGCCCATCGGGCGTCGAATCTTGCGCGCAGCGATGCCGCGCGCCAGCGCCAGCCACAGGATGAGCGCGCCGCGCAGCAACACAAGCCATGCCACGCGCGGGACATACCCGATCAGCGCTCCCGCCACCCCGCCGATCGCTGCCAGCGCCGGGGCATAGTAGCCGGCGGCGCCGACGTGCAAGCTGGAGAGGCGGCCGTATCCGTAGGCGGCGCCGGCGCCGATAAGCCCGACGGTGACGCCGCGCCAGAACGCCCGCCGCCGCGACGCCGTCATGCGGCGCCGCGAACGCTGCCGCGGCGCGCCCAGGGAGAGGCCGCAGCGGGCGCACGTGCGCCGTTCGGAGGAATTGACTGCGCCGCAACGCTGACAGATCACGACGGGCACTCTCCTGCCGCGGCAGGCGAGCTATGCGCCTGCGTCAAGCATCGTTTCGTCTATGAATCATCAACCGCACTTCCCGCCGGCTCCGGGCCAGACTCGCCGGCCGCCGATGTGGGAATCGGGCGCGTGTTGCGGCATTTGGGATAGCCCGAACATCCGACGAAGCCCCCCCGTCTTCCCCCGCGTACAACCATCGGCTTGCCGCACTGATCGCAAGTCTCGCCCGTGGGCCGCGGCGGCTCGCGCTGCGGCCGCTGCCTGTCGCCTGCGGCCAGCGGTTCGGTGTGGCGGCATGTCGGGTAACCGCTGCACCCCAGAAAGGCGCCCCGACGGCTGTGGCGAACCGTCATCGGCTTGCCGCACTCCGGGCATTGCTTCTGCGCGGCCCTCGCCTGCTCCGCCTGCGGTCCCTCATCATCCGGCGTGCCGGTTGCGCCCTCCTTGGCCAGCGGCCCCGTGTGCTTGCATTCCGGGTACCCCGAACACCCCAGGAACGGCCCCCGCCGGCCGGTGCGCACGAGCATCGGTTTCCCGCACTCCGCGCACACCTCGTCCGTCGGCTGGGACAGAGCGGGACTGGCGCCGTCGTCCCCCACCGGCGCGGTGTAGCGGCATTCAGGGTAGCCGCTGCAAGCCATGAAGGGCCCGCGCTTGCCGACGCGTACCACTAGCGCCTTTCCGCACTGCGGGCACTTCTCCAGCGTCTCCCGCGCGGGCATGCGCGCCGAGCGCGCAGCGGTCGGCGCGGCCTGCACAGGCTCCAGCGGGGCGGCGGGCCTAGGCGTCACTTCCGGCGAGGCCTCTTGCGCGAGCGACGGCGGCGGCGGGGCAGGCTTGAGAGATGAGACAATGCGGCGCACGGCCTTGCGGCCAACCGGGTACTCTGTCCCTCGCTCGTTCCCGACCTTCAGGAGCGACAGGTCGCTCGCGTCAACTACCGTCGCGCACTTTCCTAGGCTATCCTCTGTGACCGTTCCCTTGCGGGTGATGAAGGGCAAAGGCGGTTCGGTTTCCGGCGCGGGTTGCGCGGGCGCGCCTGCCACTTCCGGCGCGGCGAGCGTAGGCGTCGCCTCTGGAGTGGGCGCGACTTCGGGCGCGGGCGGCACCGGCGCCGCGCCCATGTTCTCTTCGGCCCGCGCCAGGGACTCTGCGAACGGCCCGTAGAACTCGCGCAGCAGTTGCACCCAGTCGTTCTCGCCCTGCTCCACGCGGTCGAGCTGCTCCTCGACCGTGGCCGTGAACTGCACGTTCATGATGCGCGGGAAGTGCTCCGCGAGCTGATCGGTGACCACCAACCCGAGGTCGGTCGGGCGCAGGTGCTTCGGCTTCTCATCGTCCAGGTAAACGTAGCCGCGTTCGCGGATGGTGCCGAGGATCGGCGCGTAGGTGCTGGGACGGCCGATGCCCTTTGACTCCAGCACGCGCACCAGGCTCGCCTCGGTATAGCGCGGCGGCGGCTGGGTGAACTTCTGGGTCATGTCCAGGTTGAGCAGGGTCAGCGCTTGCCCGTCCTGCAGCGGCGGCAGCTTCATCTCCGCGCCCTCTTCCCCCTGCGCCTTGAGCGGCGAGTAGACCCGCATGAAGCCCGCGAACCGCACCGCCTGCCCGGTAACGCGGAAGAGATAGGGCCCGCCCGCCGCGTCAACCACCATCACATCCAGCACCGCGTCGGCCATCTGGCTGGCCACAAACCTCGACCAGATCAGCCGGTACAGCCGCAACTGGTCGCGGTCGAGGTATTGCGCGACGGCATCGGGGCTGTGCGCGACATAGGTCGGGCGGATGGCTTCGTGCGCCTCCTGGGCGCCCTTGCGCGCGGCAAACTGGCGCGGGCGCTCGGGCACGTAGCCGGCGCCGAACGAGCTCGTGATGTACTCCCGCGCTTCGGCCTGCGCATCCTGGGCGACGCGCGTGGAGTCGGTTCGCATGTAGGTAATGAGGCCGACCGAGCCCTCCGCACCCAGCTCAATCCCTTCGTAGAGCTGCTGCGCCACCACCATCGTCCGCCGCGGGGCCATGCCCAGGCGCGCGGAGGCCTCTTGCTGCAGGGTCGAGGTGATGAACGGCGGCGCCGGGCGAAGGCTGCGGTCGGCGCGCTTGATCCGCGCGACTTCGTAGCTCTGCTTGCGCGCATCTTCGGCGATGGACAACGCCCGTTCGCCATCACCAACCTTGGCCTTTTCGCCGGCGACTGCTACGAGCTTGGCGCGGAATGCCTGGTCATCCCCGCCGGGGGTGAGGTCGGCGAAGATGTCCCAGTGCTCCTGGGGTTGGAAGGCCTCGATCTCGCGCTCCCGGTCACATACCAGCTTTACCGTGACCGACTGCACGCGCCCGGCGCTGCGGGCGTTGCGCCGCAGCTTGCGCCACAATAGCGGGCTCAGCTTGTAGCCCACCAGGCGATCCAGGACGCGCCGCGCCTGCTGGGCGTCAACGCGCCGCATATCTATGTCGCGCGGATGCTCCAGGGCGTGCTGCACCGCGCGCTTGGTGATCTCGTTGAACTCGATGCGCCTGGGCTCCTTGAGCTTGAGCGCTTGGGCCAGGTGCCAGGCGATGGCCTCGCCCTCGCGGTCCGGGTCGGAGGCGAGATAGACGGCGGCGGCCGCCTTGACCTGCTTGCGCAGCTCCGCCAGGGCGGCCTTGCGGTCGGCCAGGGGCTCGTACTCGGGGGCAAAATCATGTTCGACATCCACCCCCAACCGCTTGGGCGGGAGGTCGCGGACATGCCCCATGGAGGCAGCTATCTCGTAGCCGGGGCCCACGAAGCCGCGCAAAGTGCGCGTCTTGGCGGGGGACTCGACGATGATCAGGGACTTTCCCATTGCTCCGATCGCGCTGGGACCGCTGCCGCTCCTTTCGGAATGGGTGCCCCGACCGGGCGGGGCGAGGTAACCGCGACTTCACCGGAATCGCGCCCACAATGGACGAACGGCGCTAATACAATACAGATTTTCCACCGCCCGCGCAAGTGCGGCCGGGGGGACCTGCCGGCGCTCACCGCGGCGCCGGCGGCAATCCTTGCCCGCGCGACACGCCGTGTAATCGCCCGGAACTGCTGTTCGCGGTTCAATTGTCGGCCGACAGCGAACCGCGTGATCCCTGACTATGAATCGCCTTGCCGCGCCTGCTGCGTCACGCGAAAGTGCAGCTTAGCGACCTCCGCCAGTAGCTCGTCGCCGCCCCGGCGTCGGATCTCGCGGGCCGTAGCGATGACGTGAGTCGCGCCCTTGGGCAGGGCCACCCCCACGCGCGCGGATAGCGCCTCCAGCGTCTCCAGGAAGGCGGCGCGGGCCACGACCGACGCTGCGGCGACCGCCACCTCCCGCTCCGCGTGCGGCGCCTGCACCAGCGTCACCCGGCGCCCCTTGCGCATCAGCGCCTGCCGCAGCCGCTGCTCGTCGCCGAACTGGTCCGACACCACCAGGGGGGCGGGCGCGCGCGCCAGGAGATTCTCGATCGCGCGGGCGTGCGCCCACGCCAGCAGGTGGTTGAGGTTGCGCAGCTTCGTGTAGAACTCGTTGTAGCGCCGCGGGGAAATGCGCACGATCTCGGACGGCACCCGCGCCACGATCTCGCCTGCCAGCCGCCGCGCCACCTGGTCGGACATGCGCTTGGAATCGCGCACGCCGAGCTCTCGCAGTGACGCCTCCTGCGATGGCTCGACGTACACTGCGCCCACCACCAGGTATCCGAAGTAGTCCCCCTTGCCCGCCTCGTCGGTGCCGATACGGGGGCCGGCGTTGGCGGTCCAGGCGGGGGCGGGCTCGCGTTCGTCGGCGCTCATGAGTCGTGCCTGGCCACCTCACAGTGCCGCGCCGCGCGGGTCGCCGCTGGCGGCGCCGGCGCCAACACGGTGAGCGCCTCGGGCAGGATTTCCACCTCCACCGGGCTGACGCCTGCGGCGTCGCCATCCAGGTGCAGCGGCAGCGGCGGGTCACACTCGATCCGCAGGCGCCGCGTCCGCAGCGCGGTCACCCCGGGCCGCCGCAGGTGGGTCCCGACAAGCGCGCCGACGACGTGGGCCGCGGGGTCGAGCCACCCGTGCCAGCCGAAGACGACGACATCGAGCAAGCCGTCGTCGAGGCGGGCGTCCGGTGCCAAGCGCCACTCGTAGGTGTAGTGGGCCCCATTGGCGACCGCGACCACGAACGCGGGGCGATCGAATTCGCCGCCGTCCCACCGCAAGCACACGCGCGCCGGCTGGCAGCGGCGCATGCACCCCAGGCCCGCGAGCACGAAGGCCGCGGGCCCCAGCCACCGCTTGATGGCGGGGTTCACCCGCGCCACCACCTGGGCGTCGAAGCCGATGCCCGCCATGAGGGCGAAATGGCGATCGCCGGCGCGAGCCACATCAATCACGCGGCGACGCCATCCGGCGGCGAGATCGCACGCTCGGCGCCAGGCCCGGGGGATGCGCAGCTCGCGCGCGAAGGCGTTGGCCATGCCAGTGGGGATGACCCCCAGGGCGACCGGGGTGTGAGCGAGCGCGCCGACGACGGAGTTGATAGTGCCGTCGCCGCCGGCGACGACAACCCGGTCGCAGCCCGCCGCCACCGCCGCGCGGACGATGTGAGCGGCGTCGTCGCCGTCGCGGGTGAATCGGAGATCAACCTCCAGATAGCGCGCCGCCAGCGCGCGTGCGAGCAGGGGGGCCAGGCGCCGAGTCCGACCGCGACCCGCACCGGGGTTGGCAATCAGCAAAGCGGGCGCGCCGGGCACGGGCTCCTCCTGGAATATGATGACGCCGCACCTGGAAGGTGCGGCGTCGAGAATGCGATGGCCGCGCGCAGCACTACCTGATGGAGTGTGGTTCCTCCATCATGGGCAGTTGGCGGCTCCGGCGGACGCCGTTCTCACGCACCAGGATGCGCAGCTTTTCGGCCTTCAGCTTCTCCGGGTCCGCGGTCTGCTGCCGCCACCAGTCCAGGGCGGCCTTGGCCACCACGTCGGTGGGATCCTCCTTCAGGCACTCCTTCCAGGTCGCGATCGCCTTATCCACCTGCCAGGTGTTCTCGTAGCAGTGGGCGATCATGTGTCGGACGTAGATCGGAGCATCGGGATGCTTGAGCGTCTCCTGCCACGCCGGGATCGCTCGCTC
>Ga0307380_10004240_pt1 | contig 19464 bp, 14 predicted proteins | sample UN3MG_FD_202239 | JGI IMG/M metagenome (GOLD analysis project Ga0307380, IMG submission 202239) | Soil microbial communities from Risofladan, Vaasa, Finland - UN-3 | ecosystem: Environmental > Terrestrial > Soil > Coastal area > Acid sulfate soil | place: Finland: Risofladan, Vaasa | collected... | reverse complement strand
CGTCCGGAGCCTCTCGAAGGAAGTCGGCACGTCCGGCTCGTCCGGCTCGCCTAATCGGCTTGCTCTCCCCTCAATGACTGTCACGGAGGGCGGCGCTCTTTGGTTCGCCACGGACAAAGCGGTTGTGAAATGGACGCCCGATCCCGAGCTGATCCCGATGCCGTATGAGGCGCGGGTTGAGGCGCGGGCGACCGAGGACCGGACGGTTCAGGTGGAGATAGAGTTCGACAACCTGCGGATCATAAGAAACGATGCGATGCTGCACCTCAAGGCAGAGTATCTGCGCGAGGGAGAGGATGAACCCATCCCCCTGCAAGACCATATAAGCGTCTATCACGAGTTTCAGCCACAGGAGACGTTCCGCTACTCGTTCGAATATGTTCAGTTCGTGCTACCGTCAATGGACAGGATACGCTACTCCGTCTATACAACTTATATCGACGTCAACGCCCCGCCGACTGACGAGGAGATCGTCACCTCAAACGTCGCGACGGCCGAGGTGAGGCTGGATTAGCGAGCTTGCCGACTCCATCGCCGGCCCAGCGGGATGTTACTATTGGACTTTGCTTGCGGCGCGTCCGGCAACCGCGCCTGCAACTGCGTGACCTGCCGCCAGCAAGAGGATGGTATCGCCGATCTTCTTCTCTCGAATTGGAAAGCCTACTGGCAGCTCAACTCCTAGCAGCTCGCGCCTCGACACCTGAATTACTAACGCCCGTCTCGGCAAGCGCTCACGATGAAAAAGGATGTGGACAAGTATCGAGAGATAGCCCTTTTCATAAGGTGGATCGGCGAAAATGATGTCGAACTCGGGCAGGTCGCATCTTCGCTTGAGGAATGAGATAGCATCCATAGGGAATACCTTGCAGGACGCCTCGGCCCCCGCCAAGTCAATGTTCGAGCGAAGCACCCTCAGGACTGCCCGGTCGCTCTCCACAAACGTGCCCGACGAGGCGCCCCTGCGAAGCGCCTCGAGCCCAACCGAGCCGGTCCCGGCGAAGAGGTCCAGAAACGAGGCGCCTGGGACGTTTGTTGCTATGGTGTCGAAGAGAACCTTCCGAACGAGACTGGAAGTTGGCCTGATATGTAATGATTTCTGCGACACGATAGTCCCCCGTATTATTCGAGGTTTGCCGCTGCGCAATGTGCGCGCATTGTCTTGCCGTAGGCCCTTGAACGGGTGAACTTCCTCAAGTGCTGACCTCAAACATTGAACCGTTGGATGCTGGGCGCTACTTGGCGATGTGCTCCATCGCTTCGCAGAGCGCCTCGCATTCCTCTATGTTGGTATATGGTCCGAACGATGCGCGGACAACGTCGTCCCCTCCACGGGTGCTGAACCAGTAATGGACGCAGTTCTTGCCCGCGCGAACCATGACGTTGAACTCGTCGTTGAGTCGCTTGGCGACCTTGCGAGCGTCTATCCCCTCGACCCGGAAAGACAGTATGGTGCCGCGCTTGCGAGCGTCCTGCGGGCCGATGATTGAGATTCTGGGTATTCTGAGCAGCCTTTCGGTCGCAAACTCGTTCAATGAGATGACGTGGGAGTTGATGTTCTCCTGCCCGATCGATTGGATCGTTCCGAGGGCTGCTGCGAGGCCCATGACGCCGGGGCAGTTCTGCAAGCCAGCCTCAAGACGTTGAGGCAGTTCGGTGTAAATTGGGCCCTTTCTTCTGGATATCCATAGGGCTGTTCCGCCTCCAACTAGGAAGTGGCCGAGTTTCTTCAGTAGGTGAAACTTACCGTAAAGGACGCCGACACCCGACGGGCCGAGAGCCTTGTGTGACGAGAATGCGAGAAAATCACAGTCCCAGTCTTGAACGTCGAGCTTGTGCGTGAGTGGGCTTTGGGCGGCGTCAACGATGACGATGGCGCCCTGCTCGTGTGCAGCGTTCGCGATCTCGCGAATCGGGAACTCGGTTCCAGTCAAGTTTGATTTGTGCAGCACGCTGACAAGCCTGGGCCTCTCAACTTCCAGGGCCTCTTGGAAGGCATCGAAGTCGAACGTCGAATCGGGCCTTGTCCTGACGAATGAGAGCCTAATCCGTCCTTTCTGTTCGAGGCAGAGCCAGGGCAGCGTGTTTGAGTTGTGCTCGAAATCTGAGATCAACACGCAGTCGTTGTTCTCGAACGGGTATGACCCCGCGATGAGGTTGATCGCCTCCGTAGTGTTCTTTGTGATGACGATCTCCTTTGCGGAGCTGGCATTCAGGAAGCTCGCGATCGTCTCACGGGACCGCTCCCAAGCATCGGTCGCAAGCTGCCCGAATCTATGGTCTGCGCGGCCGACGCATCCGGGAAACTGCGTGTAGTAGCGCAGCTGCTCGTCGATGGCCGCCTGGCAGATCGCTGTCGTGCATGCGCTATCGAGATAGACAAGAGGCTTGCCGTTGAAGCTCTGTCCAATCCCAGGGAACTCTTTCCGCACACCGTTGACATCATACTCCATGCTTCTGTCCTTTCACTGCTAGCTTCCTGCTGTCTTGCGTTTCGTCCTAATCAGCGCCGAGGGAAGGCTCGCGAAGAACCGCATCACGCGCCAGTAAAGCGCAAACCATCGTGGGTCTCTGATGACGAGAAAGGTCAGAGCACAAAAGCCTGCGCCCCCGAAGAGAATGCTCACCCAGAGGAACCTAAGGATGGTGCACTTCTTAGTCTTCACCGGGCGCTCCTGTGTCAAGCCATTGCCTCCTCTTGGCGAGTATTTTGGATAGCTCCAGTCCCTTATCCTCGAAATAAGAGTCGATGAGCTTCTTTGCCCAGGGCAAGTTCTTCTTCAGGTGCTCAAGGACATCCTCTTGCCTGTGTGGATAGAACGGATTGTCGGAAAACAGCACATCGAAGAACGCGAAGAGACAGAACGGCTGCTTGTGGATGTGGGAGCCTTTTGCACCTGGGACACGGACGCGGGTGCCGAAATCGATGCCTAGTTCGGCGAGCCTCGCGTCCTCCGCCTCGGTTGAGAACTCGTAGGCGGGGCTGGTGAAGTCGATGTAGTAATCCATGTAGTAGTCGTGCAGAACTTTCAACGTGCCCTCCATCTGCTCAGGGTGCTGTCCCTGTGCCCGCATCGAGCCGTCCGAGTGGGCAAAGATGTCGTTCTCGAGGCAGTAGCAGATCGCCCGAGTGTGCATGACCAGTTTACAGCTCATACAGACCAGGTTGAACTGCCTCGCATTTCGCACCTGGGATGCCAGCCACCACTTGCGGATGTTCACAAGATCGTGCCTGACTCGCTCTGGCCCGAAGAGGTCGATCAGCCGGCGGGCGGATTTCCGAGCGTTCCTAAGAAAGAGGTCCGCCCCGTAGTCGAACGTTATCAGCTGGACGGCGTCGAACTTATCGAGCAAGAGGCAGGCCACAAGCGTCGAATCAACGCCGCCCGAGAACATGACGCTGGCCTTCCTGCCCAATTCCTTGACCTCCTTAAGTGTCAGCCCGATCCCATCCCAGATGACCAATGAGGAATCTGCACGACAGTAACACAGGCGGCGATCTTTTCAAGGCAGGCCTTGCCCTTAGTGCCCTTCTTGGATCAAGCTGACATCAGATCAGCTATCCGCGAAGGACGCCAAGAAACACGAAGAACGCCGGGCAGAGAATCCTGCCATTGGTGTTCATTGGTGGTTTCCGTCAGAAAGGGCGGGGCTAGGAGGCTGTCCCGAAAGTATTCACGTGTGTTGAGGTAAGGATTTGGCGGTTCGTTTTCTGCGAAACGACTATCAGGGTCGGTCAAAGAGACCTGCTTCGCACTGCTACGCGCCGCTGAGATTATTGCAGCGTGAATGTGGCCCCGCCAATATCGGAGAATGGCGTGAGCGTGCCCGGCTCAACGAGCGCGGAGAAGAGCGTGAACTGGCCAACGGCGTCGAACGGCGTCCCGGTGGGCAGATTGACCATGAACGCGTCGAACTCAAGATTCCAGTCGGCCGGCGTCGGGAAGGCCGATAGGAGCGGATAGACCCCCGCCAGCCACATCGGATCGACCCCGAAATCAGTCGGCGACCAGAACCCCCCGTCCGGCCCCAGCAGAACCACGTAGAAGTCCGCCGTCATCGAGTAGTAGGGCAGGGCGACGTCGAGCGAAATCGTGATAGTGTTACCTGCCGGAGAATAAGCCTCTTTGTCCGTCGAGATGCCCACAAACGGGTCCCCCGCAAGCGAGAAGGTAAAGACGGCCAGATTGGACACAAAGTCAAGAGTCCCCATCTGGCAGGCAACCATCCGAACTGTGTAATCGCCGGACTTGGCTATCATCGGGACCTGGCAGGGCAGAGGCGTTGCTAAGACTCGCGTCGTCTCGTCGTGCCCCGTCTCCACCAGCACGCCGGTATCGTAATAGGAGATCCCCTCGGTCCATTCGCCCGTCGCAGAAGCCGACCAGTGCCTCTCCTCAGGCCCGCCGAGGTCGAAGGTTAAAACCACGAAGAGGTCCGCCAGCACGGACAAGCTGCTGTTCGTAACACTGACGTCGATCTCGAGAGTGTCTCTGAATTGGTAGCTATCGGAATCAGTCGAGACATCCACTGCGATTCCGGGGGGCGGCCCTGCGCTCTCGCCGAAGATAAGATATGCTTGACCGGCGTGTTCGCCGCCCTCGTTGTTGGTATGCGCCCCGATGATAAGGTCGTCGAGGCCGTCGCCGTTCACATCGCCCGCGCCAGAGACCGAGTATCCCGCGGAATCCAATTTCGCCTCGCCTAGGAATGATGCGTCTGCGTTCGCAAGGCTGGTACGCATAGCCCAACCCGACGCCTTGCCAAAGATCAGATACGCCTGACCAGCCAAATCACCAGCTTCACTGTTAGACCAAGCCCCGATGACAAAGTCGTCGTTACCGTCACCGTTCACATCGCCGGCGCCAGACACGGAGTAGCCTGCGGAATTGATTTGCAGCTCCCCAGTGAACGATGCGTCGGAATTAGATAGGCTGGCATCCATCGCCCAGCCAGACGCCTTGCCGAGAATCAGATATGTTTGACCCGCCTGGACGCTGCCGGCCTCGCCGTTGTAGGGCGCCCCGATGATAAAGTCATCGAAGCCGTCGCCGTTGATGTCGCCGACGCCAGAGACCGAGTATCCAGCGGAATCCCATTTTGCCTCGCTCAAAAACGATGCATCGGCGTCAGCGAGGCTGGTGTTCATCGCCCAGCCTGATGCCTTGCCGAGAATCAGATATGTCTGACCACCGTATTCGGCCGCCTCGCTGTTGTTCGGCGCGGCGACGATCATATCGTCAAAGCCGTCCCCGTTTACGTCGCCGACGCCGGAGACTGCGCTCCCCGCGCCATCGCCAGCCGCCTCGCCTATGAAGGACGCATCGGCGTTAGCAAGGCTGGTATCCATCGCCCAGCCAGACGCCTTGCCAAAGATTAGATAGGCCTGACCAGCGCTAGCGCCCTCGCCCTTGGGGGGCGCCCCAATGATGAAGTCGTTGAACCCGTCTCCATTCACATCGCCGGCGCCAGAGACTGATGCGCCCGCGCGGTCCTGCACCGCCTCGCCTAAGAACGATGCGTCCACGTCCGCAAGGCTGGTGTCCATCGCCCAGCCAGACGCCTTGCCAAAGAACAGATACGTTTGACCAGCGTACGTGCCATTGGGCAGCGACACGATGGCGAAGTCATCGTAACCGTCGCCGTTGATATCGCCGACGTTTGAGACACAACCGCCCGCCGTATCCTTTTCCGCCTCGCCGATGAACGATGCGTCGGAATCGGCAAGGCTCGTGTCCATGTGAAAATCCGCATACAAACCAGTGGCAGCCATCAAAAAGATCAACGCCGCCAGCAACAAAATCCTCTTCATCCTCTCATCCTCCCAAGCTATTAAGTTCGCAGACCCAGCCTGGCCGGCGGCGGCCCCGCACAGTTACGATAAATAAAATGCCATATAAAGCACATCCCCGTCGTGTAGGGGCCTCCGGTACCGCGGCAGACCGTCTTGTCCACGAAGATCATTCTCCTGATGCGTTAGCTACGCATTGTATCACGTTTGACCTGCCTATATCAATGTAGATTCGGTGGTATAGCGTGCCTCGATACTTCCGCTCGCGCAAGAAGAAGCTCGACTAATTCCTTTGCGCAGATCAGAAGCAATCCGCCAGCGGCTTTGCTCTTTCGTTGCATAAATGTGGGATTGGGACTATTGTTGTTGCGCCGGGGGCGATTGGGTTCGACAGGGGTCGCTTCCGAATGAAGCTGCATGACGAGATCCCGCCTCTCTCGTAAAACGGTGGGCAAGACGTAACAAACGTCGACAACTTAGCACTGGCCGCTTAAAGCTGTGGCCGCGTCCCCTGGGCAAAGCCTGTGAGCCCGGGTGAGGCGCTAAAACTATAAGGCTAGCGCGGGCATTGCGCCTCATGGCGCCCGCGCGAAATCCAAGTGAGGCTGGCGCCCGGACGCCCGCCCGTGGGCTTGCCGGTGCGCGAGACCAGAACGCGGGCTACGCATGTAGAGGCATTGTTCGGACGGTTCTTGGACGGGGGTTCGATTCCCCCCGCCTCCAACCTTCGCAGTGGAAGTGTCTTCCACCGCTACGGCTGGCAAGCCAGCCCATTCATTTTTGAAACAGGGAACTCTTGTCCGTCATAGCCGCGGAGAAGGTTAGTTGCACATCATGTTTTGAGGGAGCTTGTCCGCCGTAGCCTTGGCGAAGTAAGACTTTTTTGTTCAAGGACGTGCAGGCAACATGAGGGACGTGTATCTACTGGATGCGGCGCGGGAGACTCTGACGGGTGCATTGTGCCGGGAGAAGGGTCGGCCCGAGCAGCTTCTTAGCGCGCTCAGGTCTGGAAGGGCTTGGGTCTATGAGGACCTCGGCCAACCGCAGCGGTCACGCAGCGAACTCGAGAAGCTCTACACTGAAGACCCGGATTATGAGGACGTGGCAGGAAGGCTGGGATTATGAACAAGACTATTCCAGTATTCACTGCAAATGCTATTGAACAGATATCCAGAGTTTTGGGAGAAGCTGTAACCGGTGGTGAAATCGAACCAATTCTACGTCAATGTCGAATCGTGGAGCGTCCGTCCGAATCGGACACAAAGTGGCGGCGGATTCGCTCAACTCTTTTCGGTCAGCAAAAGCAAGACCAATGTGCAAATGCCATATGCTCGTTTATAGAGTCAGTTATGGACCCAGTTCGTTTTGTTGACAGGCCTGATAGATTTGAATCATTGCGAGCTGATCTGAACAAAACGCTGGCCTTTTCCGGATTGTCACTAAACCAAAGGGGTCAACTAGAGAGAGTTTCTGCAGCATCAACCTTGAGCGAAGCGGAAGAGCGGGCAAGAACCCTTCGTCACAAATTGCAGGGGCGAAATGTTCATCATGAAGTGCTTCAGTATTGCCGTTCAGAGCTCATACAAGACAACTATTTCCATGCTGTGTTGGAGGCGGCCAAGAGCGTCGCCGAGCGAGTCAGGAATAATACCGGCCTGACCACTGATGGAGCTATCCTAGTTGACGAAGCGTTTTCTGTTAAACATCCACTATTGGCGTTGAATAAACTTGAAACCGACAGTGAACAATCTGAACAGAAGGGATTTGTGAACTTATTAAAAGGAATATTTGGTGTATTTCGGAACCCACATGCACATGCACCAAAAGCAGTTTGGCCCTTAGATGAGCAGGATGCCATCGATCTATTGACCATGGTTTCGTACGTTCATCGAAAGTTAGATAGGTGCATACGAACACCATTCAAAGCGCGCGCAAAGAGTAGTGATGACCTGTAAATGCAGCACATCTGTTATTCGCGCCCAAGTGTGCCTGCTCGGTCAACTAGCGGGGGATGCGCTCGGCAGCCTGGTGGAATTTCAGACACCGGAGCAGATTTGACGGGAATACCCGAATGGTGTCCGGGAATTGGTTGATGGTGGGACCTGGAACACCATTGCCGGTCAGCCGACAGATGATTCCGAGATGGCGATTGCCCATGCCATCCGGACTGGAACTGGGACCCATGACCTCCACGAGCAGATCGTGCTCCGGGCGAACGAGATAGGCGCGGACGACTCACTCATGGAGGCGATCACCGGTGCGACAGAAGCACCGCCCGCGGATTACGTTCACCAGCAGGGCTGGGTCTTGATTGTTTTCCGGAACGCCTTGTGGTAGCTCCTCCATGCCTCGAACCTGGCGGAGAACGGCACTGGAAAGCTCGTGAGGCATTGTAAATAAGAGGCTTTTGATGTGTCGGCATTAGAGAAGCCGAATTTCTGGAAGGCGGCGAGCCCTCCAATTAGAATGCCCGGCCGTGCGTCCATTCAAGACGCAAAGTGAATTGAGGTGCGCGCCCTAGAAGATGTATCCTTGCTGCTGCAACACTGTGCAGGTAGCAGGATATTCCAGCTAGCATCGAGGACGCTGTGACAGACCGAAGTCAATTCTCCATTTTGTGTGCTGCGAGCCTCGCTCTGGCCCAGTGCATTTTGGTGCTCGCGATTCCCGCGTCGGCTGCGGAGTTTGAGAGCTGGACGAATCCCAACATCGTCAACTGCCTCGCCTCGGACGGGGACTACGTGTGGGCGGGGACGGCGGGTGGGCTCGTCCGCGTCTCGAGGCGTGACCTGACCTATCGAGTTTTCAGGACGACAGACGGGCTGCCGTGCAACTTCATCAAGTCGCTTTGGCGGGCCGAGGACGGGGCGCTTTGGATTGGGACCGGCGGCTGGGGGCTGGTTCGTTTCGACGGTCGGTATTTTTGGTGGGCGGCCAGGCCGGAGGTCTTAGGCTCACCCTGGGTCTATTGCACAACACAGGATAGGTCGGGGCGGGTCTGGGTCGGGACGACGAACGGCGCCTCGGTTCTTGATGACGGCGAGTGGAGAACATACACTACTGACGACGGCCTCGCTGGGAACTGGGTTACGTCGATCGCAGTAGATAGTGATGGCGTTATGTGGTTCGGGACGTATCAAGGGGGTGTGGGGCGCTTTGATGGCGAGGCGTGGGAGAAGATAAGGCTCTTTGACGGGTTGGCGGACAACTGCGTCTTCGCAGTGGGTGCATCGGCGGACGGCCTGAAATGGTTCGGCACGCTCTATGGTTTGACGATGATGGACCAGTGGGGGTTCACGACGTTCCGAGGCAGTTACTACGTGCCTGACCCGAAGATCAAAATGATCAAGTGGGACAGGCTCGGCCGCGAATGGTTTGGGACGCGCCGCGGCGTCTCGATGAGGCAGGATGACAGATGGCGGACCTTTACGACGGAGGATGGCCTTGCTGGCAACGACGTCTCCTCGGTTGTCGTTGACGACGACGGCATGACCTGGATCGGGACGACCGACGGCGGGCTGTGCGTCTATGATGGGGAGACCTTCGTTCCCGTAACGATTGAGGGAGCGCTGCGTGAGCAAGTTGTGAGGGCGATAGCCGTGGACGCCGACGACAACAAGTGGCTCGGAACAAACGATGGACTCTGCCAGCTCAAAAGCGATGGGTCGAGGCGCTGGTTCGGCGTGGATGATGGGATGCGGAACACGTTGGTCAACGATGTGATGCGGGGTAGCGATAGCGCTGTCTGGGTGGGGACTGCGGGCGGTGTGGGGCGGATGCTCGATAAGTCCTTCGATTGGTTCACGGCAGACGACGGGCTTGCGGACAATTTGGTTTTCTGTCTTGCCGAAAGCCCTGGGGGCGAGGTGTGGGCTGGCACAAGGTTCGGGGCAAGCAGGCTTGAGGGACACAGTTGGGTGAGTTTCACGACCGACGACGGCATGAGCGATGACTGCGTGTTCGATGTGGCATTCGACGGGGCAGGAGGTGTGTGGTTCGGGACGCCCAACGGGGCAACGAGGCTCTTAGACGGAAAGTTTGCCACCTACGGGAGAAAGGACGGCCTTTTGGACAATCTCATTCTCGAGATAGAGATTGCGCCCGAGGGGCTTTGGCTCTTCGGTTCGGCCTTCGGATTGACCTTCTTTGATGGTTCGGAGCTTCAGCAGTATTACGCAAGTGATGGCGTTGCCTCCAACTTCGTGAGCACGATTACACCGGTGCCGGGCCGCGTCTTCTGGCTGGGAACAGGCCGTGGCATCAGCAGCTTCGACGGCGAGAGATTCGTGTCCTACTTCGGGATCGATGGGCTCTGTGGCGACACTGTGTTCGACATCGCAATCGACAGAAACGGCGGCAAGTGGGTCGCCACCAACAGGGGCCTTACGCACCTACTCGATGAGCCGATCGACGGGATGCCATTTGTCTGCCTCAGGACGGACAAGGCGACGTATCAGAGAGGTGAGCATCTCGTGCTCTACGGTAGTCTCGTAAATCGTGGCATGCATACTACGGTCGATGCCTATGTAGCGCTTCTAACGCCGGACGGCTCGGTCCTTTTCCTGCCGAACTTCAGCACGATGCCCGTGCCACTGCTAACAGACTACCTCCTGCTGTGCCATGCCAGGTGCCAGTTCTCGCCGATCTTTGAGATGACTGTACCAGAGACTGCCCAGACTGGAATATATCGCTTCGTGGCCGCGCTCATCGATTCGGAAAGTGGCCAAATGTTCGACACCATTACGCAGGAGCAGTGGGAACTTCAGCCCTCAATGCTCATCGAGCGGGCGACTAGCGCTGGCGGAACTTGAGCATCGCAGCCGTGAACGACGTGAAGAGCGGGTGCGGCCTGTCGGGCTTTGAGCACCACTCAGGATGAAACTGCACGGCCAAGAACCACGGATGGTCGGGCAGCTCGACTATCTCGACGAGGTTTTTCTTCTCGTAGAAGCCTGAGGTAACCATTCGATATTTGGCGAGAAGGGGGAAGAACTCGCTATTGATCTCGTATCGGTGTCTATGGCGCTCCAAGATGACATCCTCGCCGTAAATCGACTGTGCGAGCGTCCCCTTGACCAGAGTACACTGCATTGCCCCTAGCCTCATCGAGGCGCCTTTCTTCCTGACCCTGCGCTGTTCGGGCATGAAATAGATGACCGGATACTGCGTGTCGCTGTCGAACTCGGTGCTGTTTGCGCCGGGCAGGTTGCAGACGTTCCTGGCGAACTCTATCACCGCACACTGCATCCCAAGGCAGATGCCGAAGAAGGGTCGCTCGGTGGTTCGGGCGTATCGAATGGCGCTGATCATGCCCTCGATGCCTCGCTTGCCAAAGCCGCCCGGAACCATGAGGCCGTCAACGTCGGCAAGCCATCTCTCCGGCCCATCGCGCTCGACATCCTCCGCGTCAACCATCTTCAGCCTGACGCGGACGCCGTTGGCGTAGCCGCCGTGCGCAAACGCCTCGAGCAGGCTCTTGTAGGAATCTTTCAGCAGGACATACTTGCCGACTATAGCGACCGTCGGGCCCTCTGGGGCTGACGTCATTACCCGAACCATTTCCTCCCACTGTGAAAGATTGGGCCTTCTTTTGGGAAGGTTCAATCGTGTTACGATTGCGTTGCCAAGGCCATCTTGCTCAAAAATCAGCGGGACCTCGTAAATGCACTCGACGTCCTTGGCCGCGATTACGGCCTCCTGATCAACGTTGCAGAAGAGCGCGATTTTTTTCTTGAGCTCCTTGGGAAGGGATGTCTCGGTCCGGCAGAGCAGTATGTCCGGCTGGATGCCGATCTGGCTGAGCGTTTTAACGCTGTGCTGCGTCGGCTTGGTCTTGAGCTCGCCAGCGGCCTTGATATACGGGATCAGCGTGAGGTGAACATAAAGCACGTGCTCTGCCTTCATATCGAACTTGAACTGCCGAACTGCCTCAAGAAAAGGCAAGCCCTCGATGTCGCCGACCGTCCCACCGATCTCCACAATCACGATGTCGTTACCTCGTGCAAGCGCACGAATCCGACGCTTGATCTCATCGGTAATGTGGGGGATGACCTGGACTGTTCCGCCGAGGTATTCTCCTCGTCGTTCCTTGTTTATGACGGAGTAGTAAACCTGGCCGGCTGTAACGTTATTCTTCTTCGTGAACCTGGCGTTCGTGAAGCGCATGTAGTGCCCCAGATCGAGGTCCGTCTCAGCCCCGTCCTCAGTTACATAGACCTCGCCGTGCTGGAACGGGTTCATCGTTCCGGGATCAACGTTGATGTAAGGGTCGAGCTTGATGAGCGTTACCCTGAAGCCACGGCTCTCTAAAATGCGCCCTATTGAGGCAGCCGCAAGTCCTTTCCCCAGCGACGATACGACACCACCGGTAACGAATATGTATTTCGTGATTTTTCTCTTGACCACACTAGCTCCTAGGGTGATTGTGGGAAATGTAGCTGCCTCAGCAGCCTTTCGACCTCTGGCACATCCTCGGGCACATCCACGTTTTTCATCGGCGACTTGGTCAGAAGTGCCTTGATGGGGTAGCCGTTCTCCAGAATGCGCAGCTGTTCCAGCCTCTCGGCGCGCTCCAATGGTGTCTGCGCCATCTGTGAGAGCCGTATCAGGAAATCTTTACGGTAGGCATAGACACCAATGTGCTTGTAAAACGTTATATCGCAACTTCTGAAACGCTTTTTGGGCAGAGACCCTTTCTTGAAGGCATCGGCCAGCTCGGCCACGCACGGTATTGGCGAGCGAGAGAAGTACAACACGTAGTCATCGGCGGAGCACACGAGCTTTACGGTATTGGGGTCGAAAAGCTCGTCAACACCACGAATCGGAGTTCGCAACGTTACTGTCTCTTGGCCGGGGTCCTGCAACAGCTCCTGTATGCAAAGATCGACAGCCTCGGGATCGAGAAGCGGCTCATCGCCCTGCACGTTCACCACGATGTCGCAGTCGAGGCTCAGCGCCGCCTCGGCTATTCTGTCCGAGCCGCTTTGATGCGAATCCGAAGTCATTAGGGCCTTTCCCCCGAAGTCCTTCACAGCGTTAAATATCCTCAGGTCGTCAGTGGCTACGATCACATCATCCGCCAACGAGACCAGGCCCGCACGCTCGTAAACCCACATTATCATCGGCTTGCCGAGAATCTCTGTCAGAATCTTGCCCGGAAACCTGGTCGATGAGTATCTTGCAGGGATTAGTACTACGCTTCTTGCCATCACTAATCCCCCAGACCAAGTTCCGAATCACTAACCAACGAGGCAACTAACGCCTCGGCAGTAACGGTTGCGGCGCCAATCTCGCTTACGACAACACCCGCCGCATAATTCGCAAGTCGAGCCGCCCGTTCCATCGAGGCGCCCGCACAAAGCGCAAGCGTGAGAACAGCTATCACTGTGTCACCCGCCCCGGTTACGTCGTAAACCTCTTTCGCAACTGTATCAATGGTCACGGGTTCACCTACATTGTGCACAAGGAACATCCCGTGCTCGCCGCGTGTAACTAAGATCGCCTCCGAGTGCGTCTCTTCGAGCAGCTTGCGGGCGGCATCCGCAAGCTCGTCAAAGTTGTTTATTCTCTTGCCCCAGAACGTTGCGACCTCGTGAACGTTAGGCGTCATCACGCTGACGTTCTTGTAGAGCAGGAAGTGCTCGTCTTTGGGATCGACCGAGATTATCTTCCCTTTTTCCCGCGCGATAGCCAGCACCTCCCCGGTGAGGTCTGGACAGATTACACCTTTGCCGTAATCCTCGATAATCACAGCGTCAACTTGGTCGATCGTCTTCTTGACGAACTCAAGGACCTTAGTCTTTACCCCGGCCTGAAGCGACTCGGTGCTCTCCTCATCGTAGCGAACGATCTGCTGGCCTCGGGCCACTACGCGCGTCTTCGTGGTTGTCGTCCTGCCGGCGTCATGTATTAAGCCGTCGTCGGCGATATCGTGCTCGGCGAGCATGTCTCGCAGTAACATCGCCTTGTAATCCTCACCCACCACGCCAACTGGAAACGCACGTGCGCCAAGCATCGCGATGTTATTGGCAACATTGCAGGCGCCTCCTAGTCGAAAACTGCGCTTGTTGATCAGGACAATCGGCACCGGAGCCTCCTGCGACACGCGAGAGACCTCGCCCCACATGTATTGATCGACCATCAGATCGCCGACGACCATAATGCTCTTGTCCTTGAACAAATCGACCAGCCGCCGATACTCATTCAAGTCATCTTTGCTCAATCTATACATCCCCTAGTCCCATTCTATTCATCAAGCATTTGATTGACGCCGCTGAGATTGCCCAACTCCTCCGGCCTGGGCAGCGCATCCAAACTCGAAAGCCCGAAATGATCAAGGAACTTGTCCGTCGTACCCAGCAAGAGCGCCCTACCTGGGCCTTTCTTCCGGCCCGTGACCGTGATGAGACCGAGCTTGAGAAGACCCCGAACCACGCCGGCCGAATCGACGCCTCGCACGTAGTCAATCTGTGAAATCGTAACTGGTTGCTGATAAGCCACTATGGAGACAACCTCCAAACTCGCTCTTGATAGCGATAGTTTGCGTCTTTTTGTGAAGAACTTCTCTATCCACGGGGCAAGCTGCGCGCGAGTTGTCATTTTGAACCCCCCGCCTATCTCGACGACCTGAAGTGCGCCATCAGCCTTCTCATATTGCTCCCAGAGCGACGAAAGCGCATTTGCTACTTGTTCCCTAGCGACCTTCTGCCCAAACAGCCCAACAAGCTGCTCGTGCGACACCGGGTCGGTCGCCACGAACAGGACCGCCTCCACGATCATGCGCAACGTGCTCGCATCAACCGAGGAGGTTTGAGCCAGGTTTGATCCGTCATGATTGGTCAATGGACTTAAGCCTTATCTCGAAAGACCCCTAGACCGGCGCGAGCTTGTGCGAGCCGCTTTGGGGCCCGACTGCGAGCTTCAACCGAAGCTGTTCCACATCCGCATCGGCCAGCAACTTGAGCCGTATGTTAAAGGAGTTCCTACGCTGAAGGGCCGCCACCAGCGAGAACTTTACGAGCTCCAACAGCGCGAGAAAGAACGCCAGCTTCTCCTCGAGGTCTTGGGCTTGCGAGAAAACCTCCCGCATTGAAACCGACGGCTTGCCCTTCAATATCTGGACCATTTTCATAACCGTTTCTGCTATCGAATACCTCTCCCGCGAGATGTATTGAACCTGATTTACCTCATCCCGCGTCAACATTCCCATGAATGAAAGTGCGAGGTCCACGACGCTAGCGCCGACTATGTCGTTCTCCTCTGTCTCGCTGTATTTGCTTGAATCCCCAGAGAACCACAGTGCTCGCCTGCGCTCCTGCTGTTCCGAAAGCCCCTGCGCCATTGCCCGCGCCTCCTCATACTGAAGAATCCGCTGCACGAGCACGGACGAGGGTTCCGGAAGGTCGTCCTGGGCTTCCTCGCCAGGTGTCCCAGGCAACAGAAGGCAAGACTTGAGATAGACCAGGTCCGCGGTCAGCAGCATTGCCTCGCCAGCAGAGTCGAGGCTCGGGGATTGTTTTGAGATGAACTTGGCAAGGCCCTTGACGATGCGAAGAACCGAGACCGCCAGCAGATCGAGTTCTTCCTGTTTCACGAGATAAACGAACAGGTCCAGCGGCCCGGAGTAGTCCTGAACCTGAACGCGAAACTCCGAACCCTCTGGAGCGCTCAGCCCTACTACCACAGGCCCACTGCCGTTCTAACCTTTAGCATCGTTGCCTCAGCCGCCGCGGTTGCCTCCTCCCGGCCCTTCCGGAACACCTCGTTCAAGTAGGCTGGCTCTCGCTCGATCCGCTTCCTGACCTCCTGCGGCTTTTGCAGAGCCTCGATCATGTTTTCGGCAAGAATCTTCTTGCAGTCAACGCACCCAATCGAGGCGTCAGCGCACTCGCCCTTGATCCTGGCCTGGGTCTCTGGGTCCGTGAAGCTCTTGTGGAACTCATACACGTTGCACTTCTCGGCATCGCCAGGGTCGGAACGCCTCTTTCGCTCGGGATTGCTGAACATGGTCGCGATCTTATTTCGGATCACGTCGGGACCGTCAGAGATATAGATGCAGTTGTTGTAGGACTTGCTCATCTTGCGGCCGTCCGTCCCCGGCAGGTTCGGTGCCTTGTTCAAGATGGTTTTTGGGACTGGGAACACTTCTCCATAGAGGCGATTGAAGTGCCGAGCCACCTCGCGCGTTAGCTCAACGTGCGAGGCCTGGTCAAGCCCTACGGGAACCGCGTCAGCCCGATACAGAAGGATGTCCGCGGCCTGAAGGACAGGATACCCAAGAAATCCGAGCGTAATCAGTGAGTGCGTGGCGTCCTCGCGGAGCCGCTCTTTGTAAGTTGGGACGCGATAGAGCCGACCCAGATTAGAGAACATCGAGAACAGGACGTAGAGCTCCGAGTGCGCCGGAATCTGAGACTGCACGAACAGGTGGCTTTTTCTTGGGTCGAGGCCGGCAGAAAGCCAGTCGATGAATATATCCCTGCTGTATTCAGCCACCATCCCAGTGTCCTGATACTCCGTGGTGAGAGCGTGAAGGTCAGCAATGAAGTAGAAGCACTCGTATTCGTCCTGGAGCGAGGCCCAGTATTCCAAGAGCTTCAGATGCCCAATGTGAAGCCTTCCAGACGCCCGATTCCCACTTGCAATGATCTTCTTCACGTTATTCACCGTTACACGAAACCTCTAGCAAAATCAACGCTGGGCACAGTATCAAGACCGCTCCGCGCAGCCCAAGCCCGAACTCAGAGGCTATGAGCGGACGCACCGGTCAACCAGACTGTATTCTATTGACCTCGCAACCCCAAGTAAAGGTAGTTTCGCCTCCCCTCAATAATCAGATTGAGCCAAGCGAGCGGCATCCATTTGGAGTGCGGCGCCGAGCGACCGCACTCCAAAGTGCCAAACGGGTGGAACCCACGAACCCACCACGGTCCAAATCATCGCCTGTTGGGAGCCGCTAAACATGTTCATCTTTTGAACGCTCTTGCCCTTAATTTGATTTTGGGGCCTCGTCTCCTGTTGAAAGTCGCAACGTGAGGCGTTACTATTGCCTCAAGGAGGGCCATGATACTGAACGCCGATCTAAAGGCGCATATCAGCAGCTACTTCTACGACGATGACTATGGCCAGACTGGCTACAGGATATCGTTCTGGATTATGACGGACCAGATGCTCGCAGCCTGGCAGATGGCGACGGAGAAGTTCGGGGATCCAGACCAAGGCTACAGCTGCGCGTGGAAGGAAGTTGGCCCAGATCCGGGCCCGGCTGGTGCGAGATGCCGGACGCTTTGGCCGCACGGTCCTTCGGGGAATGATGGCCCAATTACGTGGTGATTCTTCAAAACGATATAAACTCTTGAGGAGAATGCGACATGTCGATTTGGTTAATGGATCGAAGGCTAACTGTGAAGGTGGGGCTAATGTTGTGTGCATGTTTGCTGGTAGGCTATTCCCTTTGGACCCAAGTGAGCGCCGAGCCGGTTGTGATCAACTACACGTCCGGTAACCTAATGAACTGCCTGGCGCTTCACAACGGGTTGGTCTGGATCGGGACAACCGGCGGATTGGTCCGGTTTAATCCAGAAACGGGCGAGAGGCTGAAGTTCACGCCCGCCGACTCACGTGGCTCCTGCGCAATAGCGCACATTGCCATCGACTCCCGAGGCGTCTTATGGGCTTCCCACGAAGACCTTTATGGTAACTCCACGGTGGGCCTGCTGGAGTTCGATGGAATTCAGTGGCAGTCGGGATACTCCGCAATGAACGTCTATAATATCGCCGCGGACGAACTAGGCTACGTCTGGTTCTTGTACGGGGCAGACATGATGCGGTTTGACGGCACTTCTTTCCGAAGTTGGAGCCTGCCGTATTATCAGTCTGCCCCTGAGCTCTACGATTCGGAGCTGGATGCGTCGCAAGGCAAAGCCTGGTCGATTATCCGGGAGAGAGTATATACATTCGACGGCTTTGATGTGGAGGTTACAGACACGCCGATCCAGGATTGGTATTTCTTTCGGCTAGCGGCCGATAGAGGTCACGGCGCCTGGCTGGCAAACGGCGACGGCCTATGGCGTTTTGAGGACCAATCATACACATCTTACAGATTCCCCAACGGTGACAAGTGGACCTGGGTTCAACTTGTCCGCGTTGACAATAGCAGCACCAAATGGGTTGTTGGACGGATATATGGTGACTGGGAAGATCATGGCGACGCAGCGAGTCTGTCCAAGGACGGCGTCTGGCGAGTTTACCGGAACGTATGGCCGTCTTTTTTAGATATTGGTGGTCGAGTAGAGGACCTGAGGTTTGACGCGAGCAACGCCGCGTGGGTTCTTCCTAGTTCTGTATTAACTGATCAGAACGAGGAGCGCCCTTTCCTCATCCGCTACGATGGCCAGAGCCTTGAGTCGTTCTGGGCGTTTGACCCAGTTGTGGGTACAATCGCGGAGCGGCTGTGCATAGACGATGGAGGAAGCGTGTGGTTTACCTCCCTCAAGAAGTGGTATACGGTCCCGCGCTATCTCACGCGTTGGGATGGTGGTGACGTTGACATTCTCTGGCCTGGCCGGCGTGAGCTTCCGGACAAGATCAACTCGATGGCATGCGCGCCGGACGGTGATGTCTGGTTCGGGACGGACGAGGGCGCGTACCGGTTCGACGGGCGAGACTGGGACGAGTCCCTGCCGGCCCGGCGAGTAAGCGAGGTTAAGATAGGCCCGGATGGTCAGGTGCTCGCCGTCTGCTATGTGTCTGATTACGCCCGGGTAGTTAGGCGCTTTGACGGAGATAGGTGGATAACGGAGTATGAGCCTGACTGGTCGGGACAGGAGATAAGTGACGTGGCTCTGGACAGCAAAGGCGTGCTTTGGGTGTCCTGTGGTAGCAGCTATGAGGACCCGCCCTACGATTATGCGGGGATTCGTTCTTGGGACGGCGAGAAAGAGAGGAAGTACGAGCTCGGATGCGAATACAGCGCGATCGTTGTCGATGACGACGATGTTGTCTGGGCCACATGTGGCTATATCACTGAAATCGCGAACGGGAGGGTAACAAGGCGATGGTACAAGGCTGACCTCGGCGGATGCGGCGCAGCAGCTCCCCTCTTTGTCGATAGTCAGAATCGCAAGTGGTGCCAGGGCCTGCAGTACGAAGCGGATTCATACCACTATCAGCCCGGGCTTCTGAGTATCGACGGGGACGAGCAGGTTCAGTTCTATTCGACCACCGACGGGCTGTGCTCTGGGGAGATCAACGACATAGATGAGGACTCTTATGGGAACATCTGGGTATCGACTGAGCGAGGCATAAGCGTTCTGCTGGCGGAGGAGTCCTTTCATCTGGAAGCTGACGCCGCGCCGGACGCGCTAAAAGGACGCGCCTCGTTATCCTACCTGGGCCCGCCGACGAGCGTTGACCTCTATGTTGCCATTCAGGCGCCAAGCGGACAGCTGTTCTACGTTGCGCCTCAAGGGGCGGCGCCTCCGTTCCCGATATTCTATGCTGCGTTCGATGGCAGCACCGAGTTCCTTGAGCCGGGGCCGAGCTATAGCGGGCCGGGGTCGATACCCAACACACCGGACATGAAGGACCTCGCCGCGCCGGCATTGCCACGGCCTGACCCACCCGACGGCAACGGCCCCACGGGCCTGGCGCTCTTCGCATACCCCGTGCCCTACTTC
>Ga0307380_10004238_pt1 | contig 19468 bp, 14 predicted proteins | sample UN3MG_FD_202239 | JGI IMG/M metagenome (GOLD analysis project Ga0307380, IMG submission 202239) | Soil microbial communities from Risofladan, Vaasa, Finland - UN-3 | ecosystem: Environmental > Terrestrial > Soil > Coastal area > Acid sulfate soil | place: Finland: Risofladan, Vaasa | collected... | reverse complement strand
TATCGAAGGCGATCCGGGACGGCGATTTTTTCCGGAACCCGGTCTTCTGCAACGCGATGGACGCGGCACGGGAAAACGGCAAGGCGCTCCACCTCGTGGGACTTCTCTCCGACGGCGGCGTTCATTCACTCCCCACGCACCTGTACGCCCTCCTCGAAATGGCGAAGGAGCGGGGACTTGCGCGCGTGTTCGTACACCCGATCTTCGACGGCCGCGACACTCCTCCGGACAGCGGCGAACATCACCTGCGCGACCTGTTGGCGAAGATGGAGCAGATCGGCGTAGGGGAGGTGGCCACGGTGGGGGGACGGTACTACGCGATGGACCGGGACAACCGGTGGGAGCGCGTCGAGCGGGCCTTCCGGGCGATGGTGCGCAGCGAAGGGAAGGAGAACTCCGACCCGGTCGCAGCCGTGTCCGGATCGTACCGGGAGGGGAAGACCGACGAGTTCATCGAGCCGGTGGTCATCACGCGGGACGGCCGGCCCGTGGGACAGATCTCCGAGGGGGACTCGGTCCTGTTCTTCAATTTCCGGGCGGACCGCGCCAGGGAACTCCCCCGTGCTCTCACGCAGGAGGATTTCGACCGTTTCCCGCGGCCCGAGCGTCTCGGCCTTGAGTTCGCATGCATGACCCCCTACGACGAGACCTTCTCTCTGCCGGTCGCGTTCCCGGCGCAGGTCAAGGAAAATTTCCTCGCGGATATCTTCTCCTCCGGGGGGATCCGGAACCTCCGGATGGCGGAGACGGAGAAATACGCGCACGTGACCTACTTCTTCAACGGGGGAGGGGAGAAGGTGTTCCCGGGAGAGTCGCGGATCCTGATTCCGTCTCCCTCGGTGCCCACCTACGACCTGCAGCCGGAGATGAGTGCATTCGAAGTCGCGGAACGGGCGGTGGTCGAGATAGGGTCGGGCAGACATGACGTGCTCATCCTGAACTTTGCGAACGGGGACATGGTGGGGCACACCGGGGTCCTGTCCGCCGCGATCCAGGCGATCGAGTCGGTGGACGAAAACCTGCGTCGCGTCGTGGAGAAAATCTGGGAGGTGGGGGGGGTGGCGCTCGTCACGGCCGACCACGGGAACGCCGAACAGATGGTGGACCTCGAGACGGGGGGGCCGTTCACGGCCCACACGGTCAACCCCGTCCCTCTAATCCTTGCGGACCCGCAGGAGAGGGGAGCGGTACTCAAAAACGACCGGGCGCTGGAGGACATCGCTCCTACGATCCTCCGGATGCTGGGGATATCCGTTCCGCCCGAAATGACCGGCGAGGACATCCGGCAGGCGGAGAAGGTGGCCTAGAGGGAAGATGCAGAAATCGATCCTGATCATCAGCAACGAGGCAAGCGTCCGGGACATGCTGGCAAACCTCCTGGCCGACGCAGGGCACCGGGCATCGCTGGCGAGTTCGGGCGAGGAGGCGGTCAAGATCGTGACCAACTCCGCCCAGGATTTCGTCCTGTGCGAGCAGTTCCTCCCCGACTGCTCCGGAGTGGAGCTCAAGAGGCGTCTGCTCCGGTTGTCCCCGAAATCCCGGGTGATCGTTCTCTCTTCCTTCACCATCGTCCGGAGTTCCGACGACGTCCTGCGGTTCGGGTCCTCCGACTTCATCCTGGACCAGCGCGAGCTCCTGGACCTCCTCGAGGCGGCGGGGGAGGAAAGGGCCCCGGTGGCGCAGCCGGTGACCGACGAAAACCTGAAGAAGTGCCTGATCGAGACGATCGACGTCCTGGTCGGCCTGCTGGAGGTCAACGACCCGTTTTTCGGTGGAAACTCGCACATCACGATGGAGTACGCCCGTGCCATCGGCGAGGCGATGAAGCTGCCGAAGGAGATGGTGGACGAGATCGTCGTGGGTTCCCTGCTGCACGACATCGGAAGGGTCGGCATCCGGTCCGAGATCCTCACCGGGAAAAAGGAGATCTCCGAGGACGAGTACAACACGGTCAAATCCCATTGCGAGAACGGCGCCAGCATCCTCGACACGATCGATTTCCCCTGGAAGATCAAGCCGATCATCGTGCATCACCACGAGAGGTACGACGGGAAGGGGTACCCGGGCGGGCTCAAGGGGAGGGAGATACCGCTGGGGGCACGGATCCTGTCCGTGGTCGACGCCTACGCGGCGATGACCGCGAACCGGCCGTACCGGAAGAGCCTGCAGAAAGAGGAGGCTATCCAGGAGCTGCACAAGAACGTGGGGACCCAGTTCGATCCGGAGGTTGTCGAGATATTCACCCGCGTGGTGGAGGAGAAGTTCTCTTTTCACGGCGTCGGGGCCAAGCCGAGGATCCTCCTGGTCGACGACGAGGTCGATTACTTGACGCTCCTCAAGCTCAGGCTCGTCAACGAGGGGTTCGAGGTGATCCTCACGGACAATGGGGCGGATGCCCTCGCCCTCATAGAAAAGGATTCTCCGGACCTCGTGATCGCCGACGTCGTGATGCCGGAGATGGACGGCATCGCGATGTTTCAGAAGATGCGCGAGCTCCCCGGGGCCGGGGATACACCCCTCCTCTTCCTCTCGGGGAAGGATGAGACGAGCAAGAAGGTCGAGGCCCTCCACCTGGGCGCGGAGGATTACCTCCTAAAGCCGGTGGACCTCAAGGAACTGGCCGCGCGGATCCGGAACATCATCCGGCGGGACAAGCGGAGGAAGAAGGGCGCCGCCGGGGCGGGACCCAGCCAGGGAGTCATGGGGGATCTCACGAACCTCGGGGTTCCCGATATCGTCCAGACGCTTCACCTGGGCCTCAAGACCGCCTGCGTTCTCCTCAAGGTAGGACAGCCCGATGAAGGACGGATATACTTCACGAACGGGCGGATCTCCCACTGTGAGACCGGGAGCCTCACGGGGGAGGAGGCCTTCTACAGGCTTTTACGCATGCAGGAAGGTGCGTTCGTGATCACGCACGGGCAGACGACCAAGAAGCGGACGGTCGACATGGACGAGATGCAGTTGATCCTGGAGGGGTTCCGCCGTCTCGACGAGGAAAAGAGGGAAAACACAACGGGATGACTCTGTTTTCCAAGGAAAAGAGGCGAAAGGAGAGGAAACAACGCATGGCTACGGTTGTATTCACGGTCCAGAGCGGCAAGCACCCGAACCAGGTGTCGTCTCCCGTAACGGCCACGGCAAGGGATTTTTCCTCGGTCGGGATGTCGGTCGTGACTCCGAAAATTTCCCCGGACGGGATCCATGTGATGTACGACACGCTCATGACCACACGGAACCGTGTGGACGCGACGATCTTCCCGGAAGGAGGAGAGCCGATCCGGGTATCGGGAACGGTCGTCTGGTTCCGCGCGGCCGAAATTCCGGAGGGATCCTATATTTTCGGCATGCAGTTCGACGAGCCATCCGGGGATCTTCAGGAGTGGCTCTTTCTCGAGTAAGTCCTTGAGAGCGATCGACGTTCACGCCCACCCCAGCACCCGGCCCTGGTACGAATCGATGCGTCCGTATTTCGAGGCGCTCGAGTCCTATTACAAGACGCCCTTCCGCGTCCGGACGGACGAGGAGATGGCCGGGGAGTTCCTGCAGGCCGGCGTAGGCGCGATGATCCTTGCCTGGGATGCGGAGACGACTACCCGGCTGCCGGCGACGACCAACGAGTACGTCGCCTCGGTCCGCGACCGGTTTCCCGGCGCGGTCATCGGCGCCTGGGCATCGGTCGACCCCTGGAAGGGGGAGGAAGCAGTCCGGGAGCTCGATCACGCGGTTCGTGACCTTGGGCTCGCGGGGGTGAAGTTCCAGGGAATCGCCCAGGCGTTCTTCCCGAACGACCGGCGGTTCTACCCGCTCTACGAGAAGTGCGTCGAGCTGTCCGTCCCTGTGCAGTTCCACACCGGCACCACCGGCCTGGGGGCGGGGACTCCCGGGGGAATGGGGCTCAAGCTCAAATACACCCAGCCGATCTATCTCGACGATGTCGCGGCAGACTTCCCCGGCCTCACCGTCATCGGGTGCCACCCCTCGTGGCCGTGGCAGAGCGAAATGATCGCCATTCTCCTCCACAAGGAGAACGTCTACATGGAGACCTCCGGCTGGTCTCCGAAATATTTCACACCTGAGCTTAAGAAGGAGATCGCCGGGCGGCTGCAGGACAAGGTCATGTTCGGGTCGGATTACCCCGTCCTTACCTATGAGCGGCTCTTCCGGGACTGGGACGCCGAGGGGTATCCGGCCGCCGTCCTAGACAAGGTGTTCCTCGCCAACGCACGCCGCATCCTCCGGCTCCCTTAGAAAAGGGACGTTCCTAAGAACTCCTGTTTTGCCTAACTTCCTAGGGCCGTCCCTCTTCTTGTACGCGGCTCCGTCCATCGACCAGGGCCTCCGGCTCGCGGGGGGCTTCCCCTCCGCTACGCTCGCGACCTTCGCCCGCTCGCTGCCGGTTCCGCTCGCGTACAGGACGCCGCTTCGCGGCAATTCCCATTCCTCGCTCCACAGGCCGCTGCGTGGAACCCCCCCGCATCGCCCGGGTCCCCGGTACCGGGCGCTCCGGTAAAGATTGGGGGGAGCGGCTTCGCGTCCGGGGTCCCAAGCTCGATGTTGTCGAATATGCCGGGGGGTTTCCCCGGGAGGTCGTTTTGCCTTGCCAAGCGGAAATATATGGTTATACTGTTTTTTTCCGTATTCTGACCTGCCGTTTGGGTGCGAGAGTGGCGGAATGGCAGACGCGCCGGATTTAGGATCCGGTGGGCAACCGTGGGGGTTCAAATCCCTCCTCTCGCACCAACTACCCGGGAGTTTTACTCTAAAGATCAGGAGAAGAAGATAGGTCATGAAGACGAGCGTCGAAACAGTCAGCGGTGTGGAAAAGAGGATCCGGGTGGAAATCCCGGCGGAGGAGGTGTCCCGTCGCGTCGAGAAGGGGTACACCGAGTTCCGGAAAATGGCCCCCATGCGCGGGTTCCGGAAGGGGAAGGCTCCCATGTCGATGGTCAGGCGGGTCTTCAAGGAGTCCGTCGAGGCGGATGTTGCCGAGAACCTGGTCAGGGAGTCCCTCGCCGAGGCCGTAAAGGAGAACGACCTGAAGGTCCTGTCGTTCCCGAAGATCGACGGCGGCGAGTTTACGGAAGGGCAGGAGTTCGTGTTCACCGCCACGCTGGAGGTCGTTCCCGAGGTGATCCCGGAGGGGTACGGGGGGATTCCCGTCGTGAGGGAAAAGCGGGAGGTAATGGAAGAGGATGTGGACGCCGCGATCAATCGTCTCCGGGAGTCCTTCGCCCAGTTCCACGCGATCGAGGAGCGGGGGGCCGGCGAGTCCGACCTGGTGGAATTCGGCTTCACCGCGACCTCGGACGGGCAGACGGTCGAGAAAAACGAATCCGCGAACGTTATTCTCGGTGGGGGAGTTCCTTTCGGAAAAGAGTTCGAGTCGCATCTGGCGGAGATGCGTGGAGGGGACGGGAAGACGGTCGAGGTGCAGTTCGAACCGGAATTCCCCAATAAGGCGTACGCCGGGAAAAAAGTGGTCTTCGAGGTGAAGGTAAATGCCATACGGGAGAGGAAGCTTCCCGACCTGGATGATGAATTTGCAAAGAATTTCGGGGACATAACAAGCCTACCCGACCTCAGGGAAAAGGTGCGCGGCCGGCTTGTCCAGGAGGCGGAGGAGGTTGCGAGGCGCAGCGTGGAGGAACAGCTCCGGAAGGGTCTTCTGGAGAGGAACTCCCTCGAGGCCCCCAGGTCTCTCGTCGACCGGCAGATCGTCTCCATGATCGAGGACACCGCGAACCGGCTCGTTTCCCAGGGCGTCGACCTAAAGAAAGTGAACATGGATTTCGATAAGATGAGGGAAAGGTTCGCACCGAACGCCGATCGGACGGTCCGCCTGTCCCTGCTCCTTTCGGCGATCGCGGAGAAGGAGGATATCGACGTTCCCTTTTCCGAGATCGAGGCGGAGATGAAAGAGATGGCGTCCCGTGGCGGGATTGAGTATGAAAAGATCAGGGAGCTGTACGGAGACGAGGAGCGGATGGATAACCTGCGCAACGGGCTGCTCGACAGGAAGGTGATGGCGTTCCTTCTGGAGAACGCCGAGGTCAAGGAGGAGGTTGCGGGATGACCCTCGTGCCCATTGTAGTGGAGCAGACAAGTCGCGGCGAACGATCCTACGATATCTATTCCCGGCTGCTCAAGGACCGCATCGTGTTCATCGGCAACCCGATCGACGACGACATCGCCAATCTGGTGACCGCCCAGCTGTTGTTCCTTGAGGCGGAGGACCCGGACAAGGATGTCAACCTGTACATCAACTCCCCCGGAGGGTATGTGACGTCCGGAATGGCCATCTACGACACCATGCAGTTCATCAAGCCGCAGGTGGCCACCGTGTGCATCGGACAGGCGTCGTCGATGGCTGCGTTGCTTCTGGCCGGGGGAGCCGCCGGGAAACGGACGGCCCTGCCCAATGCGCGGGTCCTGATCCATCAGCCGATGGGGGGGGCGAAGGGACAGGCCACCGAGATCGAGATCCACGCCAAGGAGATCCTCCGGATGCGCGAGGAGCTCAACAAGATCCTCGCCAAGCACACGGGACAGCCGCTTTCCCGTATCGCGGCGGACTCCGAGCGCGACTTTTTCATGTCGGCGAGCGACGCAAAGGCCTATGGTATAATCGACACCGTGGTAGAGAAGAGGCCGTTGTCCGCGAGACCGCTTGTAGACTGACGGAGGACCCATTGACCCGGAAAATCAACGACAAGGCAAACATGCTGGTATGTTCGTTCTGCGGGAAGGCCCAGAACGAGGTACGGAAGCTCATCGCCGGTCCCACCGTGTACATCTGTGATGAGTGTGTCGAGCTTTGCAACGACATCATCACCGAAGAGTACGAAATCGAGGACTCCTTAGAGGAGAAGCGCCGCCGGCTTCCGAAACCCGCGGAAATCAAGAAAACCCTCGATGAATACGTGATCGGGCAGGAGCGGGCCAAGAAGATCCTGTCCGTCGCTGTGTACAACCATTACAAGCGGGTCGAAACGCGCACCGTCGACGGCGTCGAGCTCCAGAAGTCGAACATCATTCTGCTTGGCCCCACGGGGAGCGGAAAAACCCTTTTGGCACAGACCCTTGCCCGTATCCTGAACGTCCCTTTCACGATAGCGGACGCGACCACGCTCACCGAGGCCGGGTACGTGGGGGAGGATGTGGAAAACATCATTCTGAGCCTCCTCCAGGCCTCCGATTACGACGTGGAGAAGGCCCAGAAGGGTATCGTCTACATCGACGAGATCGACAAGATTGCGCGAAAGTCGGAGAATCCGTCGATCACGAGGGACGTCTCCGGCGAAGGGGTCCAGCAGGCGCTGCTCAAGATCCTGGAGGGGACGATCGCAAACGTTCCTCCCAAGGGCGGACGGAAGCACCCGCAGCAGGACTTCATCAAGGTCGACACAAGCAACATCCTCTTCATCTGCGGGGGCGCGTTCATCGGGCTGGACGGCATCGTGGAACGAAGAACCACGAAAAAGATGATGGGATTCGCGGCGGATATCGTTTCCCGCTCGGAGAAGAACATCGGCAAGCTCCTCGAGGCGGCGCTGCCGGAGGACCTCATCCGGTTCGGGCTCATCCCCGAGTTCGTGGGGCGTCTCCCGGTGGTCGCCACGCTGCACGAACTCGACGAGGATGCGCTGGTCCAGATTCTCATGAAGCCGAAGAACGCTCTGGTGCGGCAGTACCAGCGGCTCTTCGAGTTCGAGAACGTGAAGCTCGAGTTCAACGATGACGCCTTGAGGAGCGTTGCAAGGCAGGCCATGGAGCGCAAGGCGGGCGCGCGAGGGCTCCGTTCCATACTCGAGCACATCATGCTTGACGTCATGTACGAGATCCCTTCCCAGAACAACATCAAGAAATGCATCATCTCCGAAGACGTTGTCAGCGGTAAGGTGCCTCCGGAAATCGTGCAGGGAAAAAAGGCCGAACTGGCATAGGATAGACCGTTCGGATTTCCTTCCCCTTCCGGGGAGGGAAGCTGCCGATCGGCGTGGAGGTACGTGATGGAAGACAACAAGAAGATCCTGCCCCTTCTTCCGTTGCGCGACATCGTCGTGTTCCCGCACATGGTGGTTCCTCTTTTCATCGGGCGGGACAAGTCGATCGCCGCCCTCGACGCTGCACTCTCCCAGGACAGGCTCATCTTCCTGGGCGCCCAGAGGGACGCGTCGACGAACGACCCCGAAGAGGACGATATCTACCGCATCGGAACCGTTGCGCACATCGTCCAGATCCTGAAGCTTCCCGACGGCACCGTCAAGGTGCTGGTCGACGGGCGGTTTCGGGCGAGGCTCCTCCATTTCCTGCCGAACGACCGGTATTTCCAGGTAAGCGTCGAGGAATTCCCGATCGAGCAGTTCGAAGGGGCCACCACCGAGGCGCTGGTCCGGAATGTTGTCGCCTCCTTCGAAAACTACGCGAAACTCAGCAAGAAGATCCCCTCGGAAGTGCTGATGCAGCTGGGGTCTCCGGACAATCCGGCAAAGCTTGCGGATACCGTGGCCGCCCACCTGCCGATCAAGCTGTTGGACAAGCAGGAGATTCTCGAGCTCCCGACATCGAGGGAACAGATGGAAAAGATCCTGGCCCTCCTCGCGGCCGAGATCGAGATTCTGGAGATCGAGAAGAAGATCCGGGGGCGCGTCAAGAAACAGATGGAGAAGACGCAGCGGGAGTTCTACCTCAACGAGCAGATGCGCGCCATCCAGAAGGAGCTCGGGCAGGGAGACGAGGGGCGCACGGAGCTCGACGAGCTTGAGGAGAAGATCAAGAACAAGAAGATGAACAAGGAGGCGCAGCAGAAGGCCGACAAGGAGATCAAGAAGCTGCGTCTCATGTCGCCGATGTCGGCGGAGGCGACCGTCAGCCGGAACTACATCGACTGGCTGATTTCGATCCCCTGGCAGGAGCGCACCGAGGACAAGCTCGACATCGAGGCGGCCGAGAAGGTGCTGAACGAGGACCATTACGGCCTGGAGAAGGTCAAGGAACGGATCCTCGAATACCTCGCGGTCCGCAAGCTGGTGGAGAAGCTGAAAGGACCGATCCTCTGCTTTGTGGGGCCCCCGGGGGTGGGGAAAACCTCCCTTGCCAAGTCGGTCGCACGGGCGACCGGGCGGAAGTTCGTCCGCATGTCCCTGGGCGGCGTTCGCGACGAGGCGGAGATCCGGGGCCACCGGAGGACCTATATCGGCGCGCTCCCCGGGAAGATCATGCAGCAGATGAAAAAGGCGGGGACGGTAAACCCCGTGTTCCTGCTCGACGAGGTCGACAAGATGTCGATGGATTTCCGGGGGGACCCCTCTTCGGCGCTCCTCGAGGTGCTCGACCCCGAGCAGAACAATACCTTCAACGACCATTACCTGGACGTCGATTACGACCTGTCCGACGTGATGTTCATCACGACGGCGAACATGCTCTACGGAATTCCGGCGGCCCTCCAGGACCGGATGGAGACCATCCGGATCCCGGGCTACACGGAGGTGGAGAAGCTGCATATCGCAATCGACCATCTTCTTCCGAGAAAGAAGGTGGAGCACGGGTTGCCCGCGGACAGGATATTATTTTCCGACTCGGCGATTCTGCAAGTCATCCGGTACTACACCCGGGAGGCGGGGGTCAGGAATCTGGAACGGGAGCTTGCTTCCATCCTCCGGAAAATCGCACGGGAGTTCGTCAAGGAGAAGGACCCCGGGAAGATCCGGGTCACCCCGCAATCGGTGCGCCGGTACCTGGGGGTCACGAAATACCGGTACGGCGAGGCGGAGGAGAAAAGGCAGCCCGGGCTTGCGACGGGACTCGCATGGACCGAGTTCGGCGGAGAGCTGCTCCTCATCGAGGCCGCGATCATGCCCGGGAAGGGGAACCTGAAGGTCACCGGCAAGCTCGGAGAGGTGATGCAGGAATCGGCGCACGCGGCGCTCTCCTACATCCGCACCCGGGCGGAGATCATGGAACTCGAGAAGGACTTCTACCAGAAGATCGACATCCACATCCACGTGCCGGAAGGGGCTATCCCTAAAGATGGCCCCTCGGCGGGGATCACGATGGCGACCGCGCTGGCTTCGGCACTACTGCGTGTCCCCGCGCGCAACGATCTGGCGATGACGGGAGAGATCACCCTGCGGGGACGCGTCCTGCCCATCGGGGGGGTCAAGGAAAAGCTTCTGGCGGCACACCGCGGCGGGATCAAGACAGTGATCCTGCCCTCCGAGAACGAGAAGGATCTCGCAGAGATCCCGGGGAAGATCAAGAAGAACCTCAAGATCATCTTCGTTCGGCACATGGACGAGGTGATCTCCGCCGCCATCGAGATGCCCGAAGGAGCGAAGGCTGCGGAAACGGTCCCGGTTCCGGAGCAGCCCCCTGCCGCTCCGGAGGGGTCGGACGGGGACGTGGTACGACACTAGCCACTAGCCCCTAAGGGTGGTCCGTTAAACCTCTTTTCAGGGTAGCGTTGCAGGACGAGGCGAGACGTTCGGCCTCCTCCCTCCCGAGGATTCCGGGAAGCGGCAAGAGGCCTTTCCCTTTTCCCTGTTTTCCTCCCAGCAGCAGGACGGTCTCGGCGAGAAGCGTCCCGGCGGCCCGCCCGTCCGGGTCGGAAATGGCCGCAAAATGCCCGTGCCCCCCTTCCGCCGGGAACACTCCCGCGGCAGCGGAGGGTGTTCCCTTGGGGGGCTGCATGAAACGGCGGAGCCAGAACAGGAAAGCGGCGGACATCTCCTTCCCCACCGTTCCGAATACCCCGAGACTCCCGGCGATTCCCTTGAAAAGCCCTGCGGTTCTTCCTTCCGGAATACCGAACGCCGTCCCTTTTGCAGCCTGGAAGTATTTTCCGGCGGGAGCGCAGGGCGGGGATGAGGCGGGATGTCCGATCTCCCGGACGGCCCGGCGGAAGAAGGCGTAGCCGCCGAACCGGTCTGGCGAGCAGAAAAGGAATCGTTCTCCCCCGTGGGGGACCGGACCGCTTTCCCCCGGCCTTCCCCCCGGGAGGAAATGGGCCGCCAATAGATCCGTCCAGCCCGGCAGCAACCCGCACCCGGAGACGGCCCCCACCCCTGCGCGGCGGAATGCCTCGTGGATCTCCCGGTGATCGGCATCGGAGAGAACCCCGTCCCCGATACTGGCGGCAGGCCGCCTCGAACCGGCGCACGTCAGGAGGACCGTTTTTTCGAATTCCCGGCACGGCCCCACGGCGCTTGCCACCGCGTCGACGTCGCCTAAGAGCCGCTCGAGGTCGCGGGCACGGCCGACATCGGCCATCGCCCACCTGCACTTCGGGGCAAGGGACTTGGCGAACTTCTTCGCCTCGCGGACGTTGTAATCCACGAGCAGGAGTTCCCGGACTTCCTGCCGTCTGGAAAGTTCCCGGGCCGCGACCTGTCCCACGAACCCCATCGCGCCGAGCAGGGCGATCCTCATGCCCCCCATAGTAGCAGACGGCGGGCTCTCGCCGTCCTCGATTCGCGTTGACACATGCGCAATCCATTTGCTATTTTATGATGTCCTGTCCATCGGGATTTTGCGGGCGGATAGCTCAGTTGGTAGAGCATCGCCCTTACAAGGCGAGGGCCACAGGTTCAAGTCCTGTTCCGCCTACCAGTTGTTTTCCGTTCGGGGTGGTAGTTAAGCCTGGTTATAACGCCGGCCTGTCACGCCGGAGGCCGCGGGTTCAATTCCCGTCCACCCCGCCATCAATCATGAAAAGGCCCCCCGGGGAAAGACTCCCGGGGGGCCTTCTTCTTTTCCTCCTGCCGGCACTAAAAATCCTCTTCCCCCGGACTCCTAGTTGCCCCGGAGAGAAACCGAACGGGCCCGGAAAGACATCAAAAGAGGAAATGCTGCCTCTTCTTGTAGTTTTGGAAATACTCGTCATCGCTGCTTCCGGCGGTTGCACCGCCAGTGAAGGTATTCCTGCTTCAAGAATGAGCAGTCCGACGGAGGAACAGTCCATGGAATCCTCTTTGCCGGGTGTCTCCGTGTTCGAACCGGAGCTGATCCATCGATTCAAACAGGCAAAGAAAGCGAGGGGAGAAGGGTATCGGCCGAGGACGAAGCATCTGCGGCCGGACGGCTGGGCAAAATACACGAACCGGCTCTTTCTCGAGACAAGCCCTTACCTCATTCAGCATGCGCACAATCCCGTCAACTGGTACCCCTGGGGGGACGAGGCGTTCGAACAGGGGAGGAAACTCAAGCGACCAGTGCTTGTCAGCATCGGGTATTCTACATGCCACTGGTGCCACGTCATGGAAGAGGAATCGTTCGAAAACGAGGAGATTGCCCTGTTCCTGAACGAGAACTTCATTGCGATCAAGGTGGACCGGGAAGAGCGCCCGGACGTGGATGCGATCTACATGAAAGCCGTGCAGGCCCTGACAGGGCAAGGCGGCTGGCCGCTGAACGTCTGGTTGACGCCGGACCGGCAGCCTTTCTACGGGGGGACCTATTTTCCCCCGGGGGATGGCTCCCCGGGAAGGGGGATCGGTTTCTTAAGCCTCCTCAAGGGACTCAAGGATGCATACGATTCCCGGCCCGAGGAGGTGGCGAAGGTCAGCCTCCAGTTGACGAAGCACCTCCGGGAAACTCTGTCCCCGGAAGGGGGGAAGGCACTTCCGGAATCCGATTCTCTTGCCCATGCTGCGCGATTCTACGAGAGCCGGTTCGACTCCGTAAACGGAGGAATGGCCGGGTCGCCGAAGTTTCCCAGCAGCCTGCCCATACGGTTCCTGCTCCGCTACCACAGGCGAACAGGGGAGCGGAAATACCTCGATATGGCGGCACTGACCCTCAGGAAGATGGCGTCCGGGGGGATGTACGACCAGGCGGGCGGGGGATTCCATCGCTACTCGACGGATGAAAAGTGGCTTGTCCCCCATTTCGAGAAGATGCTCTACGACAGCGCACTCCTCGTCGTCGCGTACCTGGAAGCCTACCAGGCGACGGGCGAGAAGGAGTTTGCGCGGATTGTCCGGGAAACCCTGCGCTTTATCGAGCGGGACATGACCGCGCCCGAAGGAGCGTTCTATTCCGCCACGGATGCCGACAGCCTTGCCCCGAACGGTGAGCGGGAGGAAGGAACCTTTTTCACGTGGACCCCGAAAGAGCTTGACGCGGCGCTCGGTCCGGAGCGGTCCCGGATCGTCGGCCAGTATTACGGGGTGAGCGAGAGGGGAAACTTCGAGGGGCGGACGATCCTGCATGTGCCGCAGTCCCCGTCGGCCGTTGCTGCGAGCCTCTCCCTTCCGGAAGAGAAACTGGTTTCCACCCTCCCGGAGGCGAAAGAGATTCTTTACCGGGAGAGAAACAGACGCCCCCGTCCGCTGCGGGACGAGAAAATCCTGACCGCGTGGAACGGGTTGGCGATTTCCGCGTATGCCCGCGCCGGTCTCGTCCTGGACGATTCCCGCTATGTCGAGCAGGCGGGCAAAGCCGCCCGGTTCCTCCTCGCCAACCTCTACCACGATGGCCGGCTCTACCGGACAACCATGGACGGGAAGAGAAAAACCAGGGGGTTTCTGGAAGATTACGCTTTTCTGATCGCAGGGCTCCTGGATCTTTACGAAGCCGGCGGGGATCTGCAATGGCTGGAAAAGGCGATCGAGCTGGATGCCGTCCTGGAGAAACATTTCGAAGACAAGACCCAGGGAGGGTATTTCATGACCGGCGACGATCACGAGAATCTTCTGGTGCGGGAGAAACCTTCCTACGATGGTGCGGAGCCGTCGGGAAATTCCGTGGAGGTCCTGAACCTTCTGCGACTCCACGAATTCACGACGGGAGATGGGTACCGCAGGCGGGCGGAAGCGTCCTTCCGGTATCTGGCGGAAACCTTGCAGTCCAATCCGGTAGCTCTTGCCGAGATGCTGCTGGCCGTCGATTATTATCTCGACGCGCCCAAGCAGATCCTCATCGTCGCCCCGCGGGGGAAAAAGGAGGAGGCGGCCCCCTTGCTGTCCGTGTTCCGAAGCCGGTTTGTCCCGAACCGGATCCTATCGGTCGTATCCGAGGGGGAAGAACAGGAAAAGACCGCCCGGATCATTCCGCTTCTTAACGGAAAGGAGGCTGCGGAAGGACAGGCAACCGCCTATGTCTGCGAAAACCGGGTCTGCAAGCTTCCCACGGGCGACCCTGCCGTATTCGCGAGCCAACTTCGCACCGTTAAGACGCTTCCGGACATCCCCGGGAAGTAGCGGAGGAAAGGGGAAGCATGACCGATCGGGGAGAGAAAAGGGAGGAGATCATGGGGTTGGCGTCGAGAAAGTGCGAGCCGTGCAGGGGCGGCGTTTCCCCGATACCGCGGGAGGAGGCGGAAGGCATGCTCCCGGAAATCCCGGGATGGGAACTGGAGGAAGGTGCAACGAAGATCCGTAGGACGTTCCGCTTCCCGGACTTTGCACAGGCGATGGAGTTCGCCCGGAAGGTGGGCGACGTGGCGGAAGAAGAGGGGCATCATCCCGACATCTCGGTGGGATGGGGGTACTGCGCCGTCGTCTTCCAGACGCACAAGATCCGTGCGCTGCATCAGAATGACTTCACCATGGCCGCGAAGGTAAACTCCTTGCTCCCGTAAGATCCGCAACGACGAACGAGACTTTCGGGGAAGGGAACGCCCCGGACCGCAAGGGGGCCGGGGCGTCACGGCTCGTGGAGTTCCAGCGCGGTTGCCGGATCTTTAGCCGGCGATCTGCTGGTAGAAATCGTTCCCCTTGTCGTCCACCAGGATGAACGCCGGAAAATCGACGACCTCGATCCTCCAGATCGCTTCCATCCCCAGCTCGGGGTACTCGAGCACCTCCACCTTCCGGATGTTCTCCTGGGCGAGCAGGGCGGCCGGGCCGCCGATCGAGCCCAGGTAGAACCCGCCGTGCTTCCTGCATGCGTCGGTCACCTGCCGGCTCCGGTTTCCCTTGGCGATCATGATGAGAGAGCCCCCGTGGGACTGGAAAAGGTCCACGTACGAGTCCATCCGGCCCGCGGTCGTCGGCCCGAAGGAACCCGACGGCAACCCTTTGGGGGTCTTGGCCGGGCCCGCGTAATAGACGGGGTGGTCCTTCAGGTATTGCGGCATCCCCTCGCCGCGGTCAAGCCTCTCCTTGATCCTGGCGTGGGCGATGTCGCGCCCGACAATAAGCGTCCCGGTGAGGGAAAGCTGCGTCGTGACGGGGTATTTCGACAGTTCGGCGAGGACCACCTTCATCGGCCGGTTCAGGTCGATCTTCACGATCCCGTGCTCGTGTTTCTTCCGGTACTTTTCGGGGATCAGCCTGCCCGGGTTCCTCTCCAGTTCCTCCAGCCACAACCCTTCCGCGTTGATCTTTGCCTTGATGTTCCGGTCGGCGGAGCAGGAGACCCCCATTCCCACCGGGCAGGAGGCCCCGTGCCGCGGCAGGCGGACGACCCGCACGTCGAGGGCGAAGTACTTGCCGCCGAACTGGGCCCCGTAGCCGGACTCGTACGCGGCCGTAAGGATCCTCTCCTCCATCTCCGGATCCCGGAACGCCTGCCCGCCGTCGTTCCCAATCGTTGGGAGATGGTCCAGGTAGCCGGTGGAGGCCAGCTTCACCGTCTTCAGGCACGCCTCGGCGGATGTGCCCCCGACGACGAAGGCGAGGTGATAGGGGGGGCAGGCGGCCGTTCCAAGGGTCTTCATCTTCTCCACCAGGAACTTCTCGAGGCTTTCGGGGGTAAGAAGCGCCTTCGTCTCCTGGAACAGATACGACTTGTTGCCGGAACCGCCCCCTTTGGCGACGAAGAGGAACTTGTACTCCTTCCCTTCGGTGGCGTAGAGGTCGATCTGTGCGGGAAGGTTCGTGCCCGAGTTTTTCTCCTCGTACATGGTGAGAGGGATCGTCTGGGAATACCGCAGGTTTTCCTCGGTGTAGGTCCGGTAGACGCCCCGGGAAAGGTGCTCCTCGTCGCGTGCCCCCGTCCAGATCTGCTGTCCCTTCTTCCCGATGATGGTGGCGGTCCCCGTGTCCTGGCAGAAGGGAAGGACGAAGCGGGCGGAGACCTCCGCGTTGCGCAGCATGGCTACGGCGACGCCGCGGTCGTTAGGAGGGGCCTCCGGATCGGTGAGGATGGCGGCCACCTGTTCCAGGTGTGCCGGGCGCAGCAGGAAGGACACGTCGCGAAACGCCTGGTTGGCCAGAAAGGCGAGCCCCTCCGGGTCGACCACGAGGACCTCTTTCCCGTCGAACCGGGACACGGAGACGTACTCCTTGGTGAGCAACCGGTATTTCGTATCGTCTTTCCCCTGCGGGAATGGGTCCTGATACTGGAATTCCGGCATTTTGCGGCTCCTCCGTTCGTATTCTGTATGCAGAAAAACAACGATATCCCCGCGGTGTGCTCTTCGTCAAGACCAAGCCAAGGCAGGGAGCCATGCGCGGTTTCCCCCCTGTCTCCAGCTGACAGCCGGAAGGGATGATTTTTCCTTAAAGTTCGGCTGTTACCATCCGAAATAATGATATGTATCGTTCAAATCACGGCTCGTGGAGCCGGATGGCGCGGAAGGTGCTCAAGAACAATGCCCAGGATCGATCCCGACGGGAGTACAAAGGAAAAAGCCGTGGCAAAAAACGAGACGGTAGCGAGAAAGGTCGTCCTGGCATTCTCCGCCATGTTCGTCATCCCGATGCTCCTCACGATTTATCTTTTCACCGGGTACGCCGGAGTCAGTGCCTGGGACAGGCCCCAGCTATCCCTTCTGGCAATATCCGTCACGCTGCTCGGAATGGGAGGGCTGTTCGTTTGCCGTTCCGTCGTCCATGCCCTTCTGCGGGCATCACGGGAGGCCTCGGCCATTGCCGCAGGCGATATCACCCGCCGGATGGCCACGAATACCGACGGGGAAATCAGCGAGCTTGCCAAGAATTTCAACAAGATCACACACCGCCTCCAGCAGACGGTGGACAATCTCCAAACCTCCAAGAAGCAGATTCAAACTTTGTTGTCGCAGGTTTGCGGAACGGTAGGCCAGTCCATCGAAATGAAGGACATGTTCGATATGTTCCTTGGCACCCTTCTCTCCCTGACCGGATTGGAGATCGGCGCGATATTCCTTCTGTCTCCGGACGGCAAGATTCTCACCGTACAGGCTTCCGTGGGAATTTCCGGGGAGCTTGAGGCAACAGCCATCCCGGTGGGGAGAGGAATTGTGGGCTGGGTCGCTTCCCATGGCCAGCTTGTCACCACATCCGAGTCGATGCCGTGGAGGGAGCCGGGAGGGCTCACGGAGCTCGAAAAGGCGATGCCGTGGGCAATCCACGTTCCTCTTGGCGTCCCCGGCAGAACGCGAGGCGTGATGAGCCTCGGGCTTCGGGAAGGAATAAGGGAGATCACCGGCGACGACATGGTAATGATCCAGAATCTGGCCACCCAGATCGCGGTTGCCATCGAGAATGACGAATTGCGGAACCGGATGGAGAAGACCTATGTGGAGACGATCGCCGCCCTGGCGATGGCCGTGGAAGCGCGCGACAAGTACACGCAGGGACACTCCCAGAGAGTGACCGAGCTTTCCGTGGCACTCGCACGGAGGATGGAGATCGACGAAGAATCCGTAAAGGATCTGGAGGCAGCCGCTCTTCTCCACGACATCGGCAAGATCGGGATCCCGGATCACGTACTGCACCACTCGGGGATGCTTTCTCTGGAAAACATCCGGTGCATTCACAATCACCCCATCGAAGGCGAAAATATCCTGAAGCCCGTCGGCTCGCTGGCGCGCCTCTGTCCGATTGTCCGGCACCACCATGAGCATTATGACGGGGGAGGGTATCCCGATCGCCTGAAAGACAGGGAGATACCGCTAGCCGCGCGCATCCTGGCCGTCGCCGACAGCTTTGACGCGATGCTCTCGGACCGTGCGTACAAACCGAGCCAGACGATGGAAGTGGTCTTGGCGGAACTGGTGAAATGCAAGGGGACCCAGTTCGATCCGGAGTGCGTGGACGTTTTGCTCACCCATCTTGCCGAGAATCCGGAAACGGGCGCATCCTCCTCCGCGTGATACCCGCTGGCGCCTTATCAGCAGACCGACCCGGAACGGCTGTCCCGACCGGTAAATGGACCCGTCACTTCCGATTGGGGGGCGGATGTTGTGCAAGGTCCGGTGCAAGGCGGTGCATTATTTTCTCGCCACTCCATTTATGGAGACATCGGGCGTTTTCCGTATAATAGGATGGTATTTCAAATCCATTATTTTGGGAGGAAAAAGATGGCGAAAGTACCTTACGTCGACAAGGACGAGTGCACGTGCTGCAATGTCTGTGTGGATATGGTCTCGTCGGTATTCCAGGCGGACGAGGAAAGCAAGGCAGAGGTGTACGATCCGAACGGTGCGAGCGAGGCGGAGATCCAGGATGCGATGGATGCCTGCCCCGTCTTGTGCATCCACTGGAAGGAGTAGGGGCGCAGGGCGCCGGGAGGCATTGAATAGCTTCCGGCGCCGATCGTCTAAATTCGATGGGGATCGGGAACAGGCGGACAGGAGGATCCCTTCTTTTCGTCCTTCTGCTCCTGTCTCTGGCCGGGTGCGGGGGGCGAAAGGCCTCGGTGCGGGAGGAAGCCCCCCTTCCTGCCGCAACCGGACCCAGGGTGGCCGTTGCGCCGATGGAGAACTGGAGCAACGACCTCTCCGCCTCCGAGATCATCCGTTCCGCGTTCGTCGGGGAAATCACCCGGCAGGGATGGAACGTCGTTCCGACGGAGGAAAGCGACCAGGCGCTGCGGGAGACACTGGGCGTAAGCTACGGGGGGCAGCTTGCCTCCACAACGCCGGAGGAGGTATGCCGGGCGCTGAAGGTGGAGGGGGTGTTTTACGGCGAAGTCCGGGAATGGAACAAGACGACCACGGGGGTGTACAACAACGTCACCGTCATCGCCTCTTTCGGGCTTTACGGGAAGGACGGCACCCGGGTGTGGGAGGAGAGCGACACGAAATCGAAGGTCATCGTTCCCCAAGGGAGGGGAGGAGACATCGGGGCCGAGATCGTGATCCAGGCATTGGGGAACCTGCTGTTGCACCCGATGACCCCTTACGGGAAGGCGGTCGCAAAAAACATCGCCGGGAAGCTGCCGGGAGGACTTCTCGAAGGACGCGAGGGCACGATGGAGATCGACAATACGGTACGGGGGACGGGTACTCCGGAAGAAAGAGGGGAGACCAGATGAAAAAGGAGGCTTCGTTGGCTACTCGGATGGGCGCAACGATCGTTTTCGCCGGATTCGCCGGTTTGATCCTGGCCGCGTGTGCCACCACGCCCCCCATTACGGGCCCGTCGGACAAGCCGTCGGCCCCGGCAGCCACCTTGTCAAAGGAGCAGCCCGAGGCCCCCATCGTGACGCGAGGGCCGAAGAAGCGGGTAGCGGTCATCCGGTTCCAGGACAAGAGCGCATACGGGCGCGGCCGTCTCGGCGGGGCGGTCCAGGACATCCTGACGACCGAACTCGCGAA
>Ga0307380_10004237_pt1 | contig 19474 bp, 14 predicted proteins | sample UN3MG_FD_202239 | JGI IMG/M metagenome (GOLD analysis project Ga0307380, IMG submission 202239) | Soil microbial communities from Risofladan, Vaasa, Finland - UN-3 | ecosystem: Environmental > Terrestrial > Soil > Coastal area > Acid sulfate soil | place: Finland: Risofladan, Vaasa | collected... | reverse complement strand
TGATGTTCAACTTCATCCAGGTCCAGCCGTACCTCGAAGACTGACGCACCGCCCTGCGACCGGGTGTATCGGTCACGCGCCCGCGAGACCACCTCGAGGCAGGCCGGCCGGGCTCTGGTTGGCTTGAACAGCCCGTGTTGTCGAGAAACTCATCTCAGATTCAGCGCGGCATCGAGTCTTTCCTTGGGATACGAAGCGCTGGATCGCGGGGTCGGGCGCGGCCAATGCACTTCCCCCGCAGATAAGCACCATCGCCAGTCCCAGCGCGCACGCGACGAGGGTAATGACGGCAATCCGCGTCATTCGCACCATCGTCGTTCCCCCAAGGTGATTTGTGCTCGAGATCCAATCCGACCCTGTGATGGGGCAGGCGGCGCGCCACGCCTGCCCCCCATAGCCTCGGCGAAGGGGGTGCCCCTGTGTGGCGTGGCTAGGCCCCTCGGGCCGCCATGGCGGTCGCGGAGCGACGTAGCCACTTTCGGCCGCGGCCTGCGGCTATGCCTCGCCCTCCGGCCGTTCGCGGCGCTGTCGGCGCGTGTGTGCCTCGTCGGTGGACAACCAGTGGTACCACAAATGCGACTGCTATCCGGCAAGCGACCTCTGGCAACCTCACCGCGGTTCGCCATTCCCCAGGAGAACACCACCGATAGCCGCGACCAGGACGCTGTAGAACGAGAGTCGGCAACTCGACGGAGCGACGTTGTTCGCCTCTCTGCATGATCTGGTCGTAGGCGTCCTGAAGCACATCCGTCCTGTTTGCGTCCATCAGCGCTGAACATCCCTGCACGAGGTTGGCGCGCCCATCGCCTCTCACCGAAATGCAGAGGATGTCATTCAACCGCCACGGTAATGGCGAACCGGCCGCAGGCCGCGCCCTACGGCTTGCAGAGGTAGACGTGCACCTGCTGCGGCTGGAACTCGTCCTCGATGACGCCTTCCTTCAGCGCAACCGCGCGCTTCTCCAACACCACCTGGGCGGTGCCCGAGGCCTTGGCCAGCTCGCGCGGCGCCAGCTTCCACCGCGCGGCGCTGTAGGTAGGATTGCAGGCGATGACCAGGAGCTCCCCGTCACGCTTGATGACACAGAAGTCGAGGCGCCGCTCGCCCTCGCGCAGCACCTCCGTGCGCCGATACGCGGCGACCAGGTACGGCTCCAGCGCCTTCATGTCCTTGAGATCGCGCTGGATGCCCGCCCACAGCGCCGGGTCGTCGTGGGACGCGATGTAGGTGTCCCCGCCGGCCCCCGGCCCCTTGGGATCCTGGTAGCGGAAATAGTGCACCCCCCGCCCGCCGTGGATGATGACCAGGAAGGCCATCGCTCGCTCTTCGGCGGGAGTAGCGAAGGGCATCGAACGCCCGGTGAACGCCTGCACCACGAACCAGGTTGGGATGCGCCCCTGGTTTTCCTGGACCGCCTCGTCCATGCGGTCCGCCACCTCGCGCGCGTCTTCCCCGAGGTGCCAGAAGGGGTAGAACGCGGGCAGCGCGATGTCGGCCACGGCGGTGTAGCGCGAGCCGCCGGCGGGACTGCCGTCACAGATCAGCGTCGGGTGATAGGGGTCGAGCATGCGCACCGCCTGGCAGATACGCCTCATGGTCTCCACCGGCACCTCGCGGTGCGAAGGCTCGTCCGCCACATACCACGCCAGCAGCGCCTTCTCGCGCGAGATCGTCTCGATCGTGGGCATTGACGCCAGGACCACCTGGAAATCCGCCAGCGCCTCCATAGCCATGCCCACGACCGCATACACCCCGTGGTCCGCGCACGCGCGCCAGAAGTCAGGCCCCCCACCGGTGAAGGTCACGTCGAAGCCCATCTGCGCAACGTCGGCGACCTCCTGGGGGGAGGGCCCCGCGTTGTAGATGCCCACCGGAAAGGTCGGCTTGCCGTCTATCAGCAGCGCCGTCCCCGCGTCGAAGCCGATGTGGCCCTTGCGGTAGCCGGGGTAATCCTGCGCCTGGCGAGCAGCGGGCTCCGTGGCGGCTTGTACGCGCTTGGCGAGATCGGACAGGCCAAGCCGGAGGCCGAGGAGGCGCGCCCGCGCATCGCCCAGGCGCGTTGCCTTGACGTCGTCGCGCGCCCACTCCACGTAGTACTTGCCGACCGCGACCAGGCGCCGCGTGAACTCGGCCGGCGAGTTGAGCGGGGGGTCGCCGAGCTGGGCCGCCATCTGGTCCAGCTCCTTGTCCAGGGTCCCCGCTTCCTTGAGCAGCGGCTCGGGCGTCACCCGCTCCAGCTCCAGCTGCGCCTGCGCCAGCATCTTGCCCTGGGCGTCCTCGATGCGCGCCTGCATCCGGCATCCCGGCTCGTCTTTGAGCAGGGTCCCCAAGGGCACGTGCTCGACTATGGTGTGGCGCCCCCCCACCTCACACCGGGAGGAGAATATGGGCCGCTCGGCGCCCTCGACTTGCACCACCAGGGTCTTCTCGTCCAGCGATTCCGGGGCCAGGCTGTCCAGGTAGACCTCCATGTCGCCTATGGCGGCGTAAGACGGGTATTCGCGCTGCGCGATGATGGAAACGTGGAAGCGCGGGGCGCGCGTCTCCTTGTAGGTGGTGACGATCCGCTGCTGCGGCGTCGGCCCCGGCTTGAGCAGAGACGCGTTGATGTTGGCGTTTAAGCGCGTCTGACCCCACAGAATGGACTGCGGACGGTAGGGCGCGCCGGTGGCAAGGCACACGACCCCGTCTTCGCCGCCGCACACGATCTCCAGCTTACCGTCGCCGTCCACATCCCCCAGGGCGGGCGTGGAGCCGATGCCGCCGCCCAGCTCCCACAGCTCGTGCCCGGCGGCATCCACGCAGTAAAGGTGCCCGTTGCCGCCGACGACTACCTCCGGCTTGCCGTCGCCGTTGACATCCCCCACCACCGGCGTGCAGTCGTACGCGCCCAGCTGGCCGCCCTTGGGCGTGAACTGCCACAGCAGCTTGCCCGAGGAGCTCAGGCACCGCAGCGCGTCCATGCACCCCACCAGCACCTCCAGCTCATCGTCGCCATTGAGGTCGGCCACGGAAATGGAGGTGCGGATGACCGTGCCCACCTTGAACTCCCACACCGGCGCCCCATCGGCGCCCGACACGCAGTGCAGCGTGCCGTCATTGGAGCCGTAGAGCACCTCCACCCGGCCGTCTCCCTCGAGGTCCGCCAGCACCGGCCCCGAGCCGCATTCTCCATTCGCCTCGCTGGCCCACACCTGGTTCCCGCGGCGGTCAATGCAATAGAGGTGCTTGTCGGGGGAGCCCACCAGGATCTCGGGCTGGCCGTCGCCGTTCACATCGCCTACCACCGGCGGATCGCCATAGTCCCCCACGGCGAGGAACAGCCACACCACGTTCCCATCGGCATCCAGGCAGTACAGGTGGCCGCCATCAACCCCGAAGAACATCTCCGACCGCCCCTCCCCGGTCACATCGGCTATCACCGCACCCCCGTGGTACACCCCCGCCGTCGGCAGCCACCGCCGCCACCTCAGCTTGCCCTCCGAGGTCAGGCAGATCGCGCGCCGCTCGCGCCCGACTGCGATCACCTCCACGCGCCCGTCACCGTCGAGGTCCGCCGCCGACACGTAGCAGATATAGCGGATCCTCTGCTGCTCCCGGTGTTGGAAGCGCAGCTTGCCCTGGCCGTCCACACAAAAGATCGAGCCGCTGGCCTCGGTGGCAAAGAGGATCTCGGGTTGGCCGTCGCCGTCTATGTCAGCCAGGGTGATCAGCCCGCTGCCCCCCGTGAATCGCCACTTCTCGGGCGGGGCCGCTCCCCACCCGGTGCTCGCCCCCACAGTCAGCGCCAACACGATACCCACCACGGTGAACCTGAACATAGAGCCCTTCCTTCCGCCAGTCTATATGCTACCGGCAAACACCACATATACTCTATTCTTGGCCCCGCTGCCGCTCACCTCCTGCCTGGTACCGCGTCGGCTCCCTCGGGAAATCCGGGGCCAGGCGCCCCCGGCTGCCGGGCCGGCTTTTCTGAACCCAGCGCAGAGATTCCTGAGCCGGGGTCTCTCAACCACCTGGTGGACTCGATACGGTCGGACTCTCCATAGGGTCAGTTGTAGGAGCCAGGCAACTGGTTCATTGCCGGAGCCGAGAGGATAAGGGCGGTTGCCCGCCGCCGCCGGGCAGCGGTGGATGTCACCCGCCAACGCTCGCGCCACTCGTGGCCCCCCACATTATCGCCTGCCCTTGGCCTTGACAGGTTGGCTGAACATCCGCCCTATACACTTATCGGATGCACGCCACGCGTGATAGGAGGGTAGGATGACCAAGGGAGGATCGGGGAAGATAGGTACGGGGAAGGGAGGGGGCAAGCGGCCGACTCGCTCGCTGCTGGGCGAGTTCCTGGATGCGCTGGCGCTGGAGGGGCGGTCACCGCATTCGGTGCGCTCGTATCGCCGGGATCTGGAGCCGTTGCTGGTGGCGCTGCCGACTCGCCTTGACCAGGTGCACCCTGCGGATTTGCGTGAGCATTTCCGCGCCCAGCAGCAGGCCGGGCGCGCGCCCTCCAGCATCAACCACGCCATCGCCGCCACGCGGTCTTTCTTCAACTTCCTGGTGGATAATCGAGTGCTCGATTCCAGCCCCGCCATGAGCTTGCGCTCCATCCGCGTGGGGCCGAGCCTGGCGCCCAAGCATCTGACCGTGGAAGAGGTGGATTCCCTGCTGGCCGAGCCGCGGACTGACACTCCGACCGGGGTGCGCGACCTGGCGCTGCTGAGCTTCCTCTACAACACCGGACTGCGAGTCGGCGAGCTGTGCGCGCTCGACCGCAGCGACGTCCAGCTTCCCGCCGACGGCTGGGGCCAGGTGCAACTGGTGGGCAAGGGTATGCGGATGCGCTGGGTGCCCGTCAACGCCCATGCCCGCCATACGCTGGAGGATTACCTCGCCTGCCGCGAAGACGATAACCCGGCTCTGTTCCTCAACCGCAGCGGGGAGCGCTTCTCGGTGCGGGGAGTGGCCCTACTGGTCAATCGCTACCTGCGGCGCGTCGGCATCACCGACCGCTCGGGACCGCACCTGCTGCGTCACACCTTCGCCACCCACGCCCTGCGCGCGCGGCCCAACCTGCGCGCTGTGCAGGAGCTACTGGGCCACTCCAGCGTGACCACCACCCAGCGCTACACGCATATGGATGCCGACGACCTGCGCCAGCAGGTGGCCGACCTGCCGGGGAATGGGTTCAGGCACTGATTCATCCTCGCCTCAGATTAGGGCACACGGCCAGGCTGCCACCCGGCTGGCAGCAGGAAGCCAGGCCGGAGCGATGGAAATTCTCACCCAGAAGCACAAGAGGCGGGTCGCCATGGGAATCCCGGGCTAATGGGGGGTGCCATGAACAGGCACATATCCATCACCTCGGTTTCACTGGTCGTGATCGCGGCGGCGCTGGTGGTGCTGGCAGCGGTGCCAGCCGAGCGCGACCGGGTGCGGTCGGCGATCAAGAACGTCGATTTCCACGCGAACGTCGGGCAGCAGGCAAGGGAGCGGCCATGGGACCCCGACGCGCTGCTGGCACTCGCCGCGGCTTGGACGCCCTACTACGGCCCCAAGCTGCCGGATGTCAAGGCCTACCGACCGCTGTTCAAGCTTAAGCCGGACTGGGCGGCGGCCTACCTACTGCTCGGTTACGGGATGGTCTCAGCCGTGCCCCTGGATCAGCCACGGGAGTTGGCAGCGTCCGGACAGCGTACCTATTACGCGGGCACTCAGTTTACTCGCCGCCAGCGGCAAGAGGCCGCAACCACCGCGCGAACCGTGCTGCAAGAGGCACGCGCCCTCGACCCGACGAACGCCGCCCCGGACTATCTGCTCGCCTATCTCGCGCTGGCCGAGCACCGCGACGATGATGCCCTGGGGCTGCTCCGTTCGGCCATGCGCAAGAACCACTGGAGCATCGGCGAGCGCGAGACCTGCATCGCCCGTTACAAGGCTAACGCGCGCAGGATGCCTCCGCTTGAGGCGGCGATGTTCGCGCGTGTGTGTACGTTCGTGCCCCGCAAATCCCTGCGCGATCTGGCGAGGGTAGTGACGGGGATGGCTGTGCTCGCGGAAAGAGGAGGGGATGCCAAGCGCGCGATCTTCCTGCGCGAGTCGGTGATGCACCTGGGCGAGCTGATGATGGCCGAGGGGTACACCAGTATTGAGGTTTTTGATGGACGCGCTGTCTGGGCGATCGGTTCCAGCGAGCCGCTTACACCTGCAGAGAGCGCGGCCGCGACCAAGGGACTGCCCAAGCCGAAACCCCGCGAAAGCGGCGAGAGAACCCAACCGTGGAATCTGGCTTTGAGAAAAGCGAGGCTAGATAAGACCGTTCGGTATCTGCGCGCGCATGGCCGCGCCGAGCTAGCCGAGCGCATCGTATCGTTCGGTCGTGCGTATCCTGCCCGCCAAGATCTCTTGAGTCGCGTTGTAGGCCGCGACGCCGCCGAAGTAACGATCCTGTTGAGGCTAATGTTGGGATTTCGCCAGGCGCTTTTCGCCCTCGCCGCCGCGATGATCCTGGCGGCGGTGTGCGGGCTCGCGTCCCTTGCGCTGGTAGTTCTGCGAAGGCGGCCGCGGCCGATTATCTGGGCGCGATGGAAGTGGGCGTTACTGATAGTTGCGTGCCTTGTAGGACCGCTCGCCATCGCGGCGGCACATGCTGGGTGGCGCCCCGGTAGGCCGCTGCCGGGTCTCTCAAATGACGATTACGAGTTGGACTGGCTCAGGCCGGCGCCGGTCATGGCGTTGGGGCTGCTGGTGGTGAGCACGCTGGTGGTAACATGGCGGCTCCGGCGCCGGGCCGGGATGCGCAACGGCGTGCCGGGGTTTGGGCGACACTACGTCGGCACGCTGGCGGCAGTGGCGGTTCCACTCACCGCAGTGGTCGCGCTGGGTTGCCTTGCAGTGTCGGTGCCGTTGGTGCTGAAGGCCAGGGAACGCGCCCAGCACTACCGGACGATGATCTACCACGGCGAACTCGACTATATTGGTCGCCAGCAGGTAGGAGAAATGCCGACGAACCGCCCTCCTCAGTAGGGAAAGGCGGTTCGCCGGTGCTTGCTGCGGACTGGTGCAGTATGCCTACGCCGACTGCGCCTCGAACACCTCCATCATCCGCACGAGCGGCGGCAGAAGTGGAATCAGCCCAGCGAGTGGGAGATTGTCCCGAACGTGCATCTGCCGGTCATCAGCGAGGACGAGGCCAACGCTGCTCTCAGCGCCCGGAAGCAGGCATTGGCGGCTCATGGCAGTCGCTCGGCGGGGATGTCACGTGTCAAGTCGCAGGGCAGCCGGTTCGTTCTGTCGGGCGGATTGTTCGGATGCGCCAGGTGCGGCGCAAGCATGACGGGGCACACGGATCGTGGCCGCGACGGCTATGTCTGCGGCGCTGCCAAGTATCGCCGGGGGCTGGGCTGCGGGTCCAGCATGTTCGTCGAGAAGCAAGTGGTCGAAACAGCCACGTGGGAGAGCGTCAAGGAACTCGCGGATATGGTGGCCAGCGCCCGGGGCAAGCGTGTGCTGGCCAAGCTGAATGACGGCCTGCGAAAGGAATGGGAAGAGCGCGGCGGGAAGGCCGCATCCGCGGCGCGGAAACGGCTCCAGCAGATTGACGAGAAGATAGCTAACGTGCGGGCTGCGCTGGAGGGCGGGCTCAAAGATGTCGCCTGGGCGAATCATAGGCTGGACGAGCTTGGGCGAGAGCGAGAAGCAGCGCTCGCGACGGGTGGCAGCACGGTGGGGCCGGCCGCGCCGCCGCGAGTGGACGAGGCAGAACTCCGGCGCTCTCTGGCCGATGTTGTTGCCCTGATGTCCGAGGCAACGAACGAAGAGAAGCGGGAGCTGGCGCGTCGGTTCCTGGACGGAGTGACGCTCTATCCTGACCAGCGCGAGCTCGAAGTGAGGGTGAAACTGCCGGCTAATACTGTACAACGTGTGGAGGCGGCGACCGGAATTGAACCGGTGTATAAGAGTTTTGCAGACTCCTGCCTTACCACTTGGCTACGCCGCCACGGCACCGCCCCGCGAACCAGTGGTCTGTCGGATCGCCCGGCCAGGGCCGACAGACGTTTATGGAGCGGAAAACGGGATTCGAACCCGCGACCCTCAGCTTGGGAAGCTGATGCTCTACCAACTGAGCTATTTCCGCTCCGCGTGCCCTCTACAGACTACGTAAGACTCTAGCCCATCGTGCCCGTCTGTGTCAAGCCCTCTTTGCGTACCCTCTTCGCGAGCGTGACTGCTTGCTTTGGCGCAGCAGCATTGCTACAATAGGGTGCCGGGGAGGCACAGCGTCCATGCGCGGAACGCAGTCGGCATACGATGTGCTCGGGCTGCCCTATGACGCGCCGCCGAGCCAAGTGCGCACCCGCTATCGCCAACTGGTGCGGAGATACCAGCCCGATCTCGAGCCCCAGGCCCTGCTGGAGGATGACGCCTTTCTGCGCCTGGTGCGGGCCTATCTGGTGCTGGATTCGCCGCGGCGGGCGGAATACACCCGGGTGGTGCGCGCCAGCCGCGGCGCGCCCCTGGAGATGCCTGATCTCTACTCCCGCCTCTCGCGCGCGGACCAGATCCTGCTCGCCGCCGAGGCCGGCGTCGCGCGGCGCCAGTTCAAGGCGGCGGCCCGGCTGGCCAAGGAGGCGCTGGAGGAGAACCCGCACAGCGCTCGGGGCTATGGCCTGCTCGGCGACATCCTGCGCCTGCAGGGCAAGTACGGCGAATCCATCTCGATGTACAACTACGCCATCCAGTTCGATCCTGACAATCGCCGCTACTGGCAACTGCTGGAGGAGGCCACCGCCCTGCGCGAGGGCCGTCGCGTCGCGCGCGCAACGGACGATGTACCGGGCCACTGGCATCGGTCGCTGCAGGTGTGGATCATGCTGGGCGCCGTCGCCGTCTTCATCGAGCTGTCGGTGCTGGTGCTGCGCGCCGGACGGGGGCCGGCGCTGTTCTTCGGCATCCCCGGGCAGATGCTCGCCATCGCCGCTCTGGACGGCGTCCTGGCCGGGCTTGCCCTAGCCGCCACCGACCTGCTGGCCCCCTACGACGATGAGATGATCTCATACTCGGTTGCGGCATACGGCGTCCAGACGGCCCCGGTCGCGGTGTTCGTGCTGCTGCCGGGCCTGGTATGCTTCTGGGTGGCGCTCCCGTTCTATGCGATTACCGCCTCCCTCGACGAGCACGCCTCGGCCTCGATCGTGCTCGCGCTGGGCGTCACCGCCGTGCTCACCGCCGCCTTTTCCTTCATCTACCCCGAAGTGCGCCTCGCATTCCTGATTTTCGGCGGTAATTTCGTCTGGGCGGGGCTCAACATCGGGTGGATGATCGGCAGCCTGCGGCGCACGGTGGCGGAGACGGATGAATACTAGCATTCAGCCTGCGGCCTACTTTTCCGACCGCTGCGCGTGCTTTTCCGTCTCTTCGGCGGCTTTCTCCCGCAGCAACTGGCGCTCCCACCCGGCAGGCGCGGTGGGCGCGGCCGTTTCCCGGCGCCGGCCCGCGCGCCGCGGGGCGGCCGGCGCAGACGCGCCTGGCTCTTCGACGCCAGTGAGTTCCCGGTGCCAGCGCGCGCGCCAGCGTCGCGCCTCGCGCGCCCGTGCCTTGATCTCGTCGTAGTCGAGGCCGGCCGCCTCCAGCGCGGCGCGCCAACTCCCGAAGTAGCACTTCTTCGCCGCCGCGGCGCACAACTGCGGATACTTGCGCTCGGCGACCGCCCAGCTCAGGCCCTCTCCTGCCCGGTGCAGCCGTGAGATCTCCGCCACGATCTTCTCACACGACCACTTGCTGATGCGCCAGCGGCGGCGCTGCCGGCCGCTGGCGCGCACCTGTGCGTAGTCAACCCCGGCCGCCGCCACCGCCGCTGGCCAGCTCCCGAAGTAGCGTTCCGCCGCGCTCACCAGCGGCCCGTCGCGCGCGCTAACCATGCCGGGGGTGAGGTCCGAGCCCTGCGCCCGCAGCGCGCGAATGCGCGTGATGATCAACTCCCGCGACCACTTGCGCTGCGGCATCAGCCGGCCTCCTGCGCGGCGGCGCCCGCCCGCTCCACGAGCGCGCGCAGCTCGGCGAGCTTGAACGGTTTCACCAGGTAGTCAAACGCCCCCTGGCGCAGCGCGTGCACCGCGGTCTCCACCGTCGGGTAGGCGGTCATGATAACCATGCGCGTCCCCCGCCGCTGCAGGCACTCGTGCTCCAGCAATTCCATGCCGTCCATGCGGCGCATCTTGAGGTCCACGAACACCAGATCGTAGCGCGCCTGCTCCAGGCGCGGCAGAGCCTCGTAGGCGGAGGGCACGATCTCCACGCGATGCCCCTCTCCCTCCAGCACCGAGCGCAGCACCTCCAGCAGTGCCTTGTCGTCGTCCACCACCAGGATGTCAAGCCCTGGTTTCATCCTCGCTCCTGCCGGCGGCCGGCAGCCGAATGACGAAGCGCGCGCCGGCGTCCGCACCCGGCGCCGCTGCCGGACTCCGCACGTAGATCTCCCCTTGGTGCATCCTTACCACCTGGTAGGCGATGGCGAGGCCGAGGCCGGTGCCTTCGCCTACCTCCTTGGTGGTGAAGAAGGGGTCGAAGACGCGTCCCCGATGATCCGGCGGAATACCCGGCCCGGTGTCAGTGATGGAGACCTCGACCTCGCCGCCGCAGTGACCCACCGTGACTGCTAGCTCGCCCCTTCCGCCCATGGCGTCGAGCGCATTGCGCACGATGTTGGCGAAGGCCTCGCGCAGGCGATCGCGCTCCATGCGCACCCGCGGCACGTGCGGTTCGTAGTAGCGCGAGATGCGCACCTCGCCCATGGGCACCGACGCCAGCGCCTCCTCCATCACGTCGCGCACATCGGCGGCTGCGAGGGCGGGTGGGCGCGAGTAGTCGAAACTCAGCAGTTGCCCCACGATCTCGGAGATGCGACCCGCCTGGTCGGAGACCGCGCGCGCCAGATTGCGCTCGCGTTCGTCGGCGGCGGACTCGTGCAAGCTTTCCGCAGCCATCGAGATGGTGGCCAGGGGATTGTTGATCTCGTGCGCCACCCCCGCTGCCAGTAGGCCGATGGAGGCCAGCCTCTCGCTCTGCGCGAGCTGCTGCTGGGCGCGCGCGAGCTCAAGGTTCTGGGCGGCGATTTGCTGCACCATGTGGTTGAAGCGCTCGCGCAGGCGCCCGATCTCGTCGTGGGCGCGCACCCGCGCCCGCGCCGAGAGGTCACCGCGCTCGACGCGGCCCATGGTGCGGATCAGCCGCGCGATGGGATAGTGGACCGCCGCGTGGACGACGAGGGCGATCGCCAGCACCACCAGCACGAAGGCGGCGACCTGCGCTCCCAGCATTCTCCGCAGCGCGTGCTCGGTGCGCCGCCGCGCCGCCGCCGCCGACACCGCGATCTCGATCCCGCCCAGCACCTCGCGCTTGCCGTGGCAGGCGGCGCACCGCGGCTCGGAGCGCACCGCCCACAGCAGGTGGTGGGTCCCGGCGGCGTCGCGATAGCGTTCTCTCCCCTGCGGCCGCCGCGCGGCCGCGCGGATGTGGCGCGCCGCCTGCGGCGAGGCGCGCCCGCTGTCGCCCGTCGGCGGCGCCCACGTCTTGCCCTCGGCGTCGAGGATGCGCACCGTGTCCACGCCCTCGCTCAGAGCCAACCGCGCCACCAGCGATCGCACCATCGCGTGCTGGCGATGCGCCATGCTGTAACGCAGGCTGCTGTCCACCGCCGCCTCCATCGTCTCGGCGGTCGTCGCCGCGCTCGCCGCCAGGTCGCGAGCCGCGAGGTCGGTCAGCACGTACGCACTGACCGCGAACGCCGCCACCAGGATGACGGCCACCGGCAGGATGACTTTCCATTTGACGCTGAGGGAGGTAATGAAGTCAGGCATGACGCAGGCGTCCCCCTCGCCACCCTGACAATTCGGCGGCGGGCGGGCGTAACCTCTGCGCTCCTGCGCCCAAAGGGAGCAGCGGCAAGGTGGCCGCGCGGCGTCAGAGGTGGCCCTCGGCGGCCGCGGGCGCGCAGTCACAGGAGGTCGAGCCCGGGGCCGCGCCGTCGCGCAGGAACTGCGCGCAGTCCTCGGGGCGGGTGGCGTTGATGATGAGGCCGGTCGCGTGCTCGAAACCGCCCAGGGTGGTCAGGACTGGCCGGATGTGCCAGTCCCAGTGGAAAGCCTCCCCCAAGCGCTGCCGCTCGCGCACCGGCGCCGAATGCAGGAAAGCGTTGTAGGGGGGATCGTTGAGCTTCTCGTAGACGCGGTGGCTGGCCTCGCGCATGGCCCCGCCGAAGGCGTCCACCTCCTCGTCGCTCATGTCGGTGAAGCCGGCCATATGGCGCACGGGCGTCACCGACAGCTCGAAGGGAAAAGCGGAAGCATAGGGGATGTAGCACGCGAAGTGGCGGTTGCGGAAGACCATGCGGCGGCCGCTGTCGCCCTCGTGGCGCAGCACCCGGCAGGTGACGCACTCGCCCGCACGCCGGTGGCGTCGCAAGGCGTTGGTGCACTCACGGCGCACCGCCCGCGGCACTATGGGCAGGGCGAAGAGCTGGGAATGGGGATGTTCGAGGGTCGCCCCCGAGCCCTCGCCTTGGTTGGTGATGATGGTGATGTAGCGCAGATGGTCGAGCTCGCTCAGGGCGCGGTAGCGATCCACATAGGCATGCGCCACCCGCTGCATGTGCGCCGTCGGCAGCACCCCCGCGTGCGCGTCGTGATCCGGCGACAGTACCAGCACCTCGTGGCGCCCGCTGCCCCGCAGCACGCGGTAGATCTCATCGCAGCGCACGCCCGGCTTGCCATCCTGCGCGAACGCCGGGTACTTGTTCTCGAACACCCGCACCCGCCAGTCCCGCTCGCCGTTTTCGCCGGCGTAATAGACCGTGGGCGGGGTCAAGTGCTCCCGACCGGCGCAGAAGGGGCACTCCGTCGGCTGGCGGCGAGCGCGGTGGGCGAACCCGTCGGGCCGCTGCGCCCGCGCCGTCGCCACCACCACCCAGTCATCGCTCACCGGGTTGTAACGCAGCTCGCTCATGTCTTTGGTCCCGCGCCCTGCGGGCGCGCCAGCGCCTCCCGGTAGATGGCGTCGTAGCGCTCCGCCACTCGCTCCCACGAGATGACGTTGTGGACATAGACGGCGAGGTCGCGCCGCATGCGCTCGCGCCGCGCCAGGTCGTTCATGACGGCGACCACGCGCTCGGCCATGACCTCCATGTCCGCCTCCACGTCGCCGGTGAAGGGGATCAGCTCCTGGTTGGCATCGCGGCAGAAGGCGCCCAGTCCCTCCAGGTCGCGCGCCAGGCAGGGGGTGTGCACCGACGCCGCGTGCGCCAGCACCCCCGACTGGCTCGCGTCCTTGTACGGCGCCACCAGCAGATCCGCCGCCGCCAGGCTCGCCAGGAACTGGTCGGGGGTGAACACCTTGCTGATGAGGCGCACGTTCTGCGGCGACCGGGCGCGCGCCACCATCGCCGCCAGATCGTCGTAGTAGGCCTGCTGCTGGGGCACGCGGATGCCGCCGACCGCCGCCAGCAGGGTGCGCTGATCGGTCAGCTGCGGATAGATATCGTCCCAGCGGGCGACCAGGTATTCATGGCCCTTGTTGTCGGCGAAGAAGCCGTTGAGCATGACCACCGGGCGATCGTCGAAGCCGAGCTGCTCGCGCCCCAGACGCCGCAGCTCGGCGACGCGCTCCGGCGGCAGCTCTTGCGCGCCGTGCTCGACGTAGCGCACGTTGTCGGGCACGTAGCCGATGTTGTCTTTGAGGCCCTCGACCTGGTATTGGGCGTGGGCGACCGAGACGCTGGTCAGCGGGATCAGCTCGGCGTAATGCTCCTTGTGCTCATCGCGCATGCGTCCGATCAGCGTGTGGTAGGTCGCCACCACCGGCAGGCCGCGCTCGCGCAGCCCGCGCACCAGCTCGACGATGCGCTCGCCGTTCTCGTGGACGCTGGCCTGGTAGAGGCCGAACTCGTGTTGCAGGTGAACGACGTCGCAGCCGGTGCGCTCGGCGATATAGGCGGCGGTCTTGGCAGGCCACTGCGGATCGCGGACGTCAATGATGGGGTGGACCTGTGCGCGAGCGCCGCCGCCCGCGCTGTCGGTGTGGCAGACCATCTCGAACGAGTGCCCCAGGCGGCGGATGGCATCGCTCTGCTCGGTGAAGTAGGTGGCGATGCCGCACGCCCGCGGTGGCCAGCTCGATATGCCGCAAACCTTCATCTGTTCCTCTGCTCATCCCACGGTCGGGGGCCCCTGGCTCCACCTCGGAGTCCGCCCGTCGCGCTGCTTTTCTTAGCAGCTATCCAATAAGATGTTACCCGATCACCTCCCTGGCCACTCAGGAGCGCCCGGGGCCTCCATGCGCCGCCGTCGCCGTCTGTCGTGCGCCCTCCTGGTTCGGTTACATATTCCACAACGACAGGGGGTGGCGCAACAGAAAAAGACGGCCTCTTTGTGGCGAGTATGGAGAGAGGGAAGGGCGACTGTGGGGTCCGAACAGGCTGACAGCGGGCCCGGCAGACGGGTTGCCGTGACTAGTGCCGTAACGATCTGCCCGGGACGCCGGCGGTTAGCAGCCCTCCAAGGTGACGCGGTTGACGTACGTTCTACCGTACGTTGCGGAGAGTTAGACGCCGCCCCACAAATCTCCTGCAAGAAGATTTTCCGCGCCCCTGTGGGGGGCTGGCGTCTCGTCCCCCCGCGTCCTGGGTTGGCGGCGCAATACGCACACTGTCGCATCTCGCCCGCAGCTCGGTCTATCAGGTTGCTGTGATTGGTGCCGTGACAACTTGTGCGGCCCAGCGAGGCGGGTCCGCCGGCCCCGCCGCGTGGCATCTGCTGGTGACGCCAGCGATCGGCAGTCCTGCGCAGTGACGGGTTTGCTTGCACGGCTCTGCCGTACGCCGAACAAGATCAGACGCTGCTCGCCGAAGTCCTGCCGGAGAGTTGCGAGCCTCGCCCTTCCACCGGGGGGCGCCGGGACGAGAGCAGACGCGCAATCCGCCGGTGCGGATCGATCGGCAGCGGCGTGGACGCCTCGCCCCGCCGGAGGCGCACGAGGCTCGCACGCTAGGCGAAGGCGACGCTGAAGAGCCGGGCCGCGCGCAGGCGGAAACGCAGTCTGACGGCGGCACCCTCCTCGTGCCCGAGGTCCGCTTCGCCCCTCCACGTCACCATGTTATCGAGCTCGTCGCCGCTGAGAGGGTCGCATTCGGCGAAGCCGCGCCCCGCCAGCACGTGGCCGTCCGCGCCGACCGCCTCGACCAGGGCGTAGCCGGCGGTCTTGGTGCTGAAGTTCAGGCGCACGGTCCTGCCGCGAAAGCGCAGCGGGAACAGCGCGAAGGAACCCTCCAGCGGTGCCTCCAGTGCCACCAGTCGCCCGGTTGGCCACCATGCCCAGGCCAGCGCGCCCATGGGAGGCCGGCGGGGGTGCTTGTGGGGCACCGGGGTGCCGGCGAACAGTATTCCCATGCGGTCGCCAGGCAATGGAACCAGCCCCAGACCGGGCGCCACGACGCCCGCGTCCCATGCCCGCGGCGGGCCGGGCCGGCACACCGCCCCGCCGGGCACGAAGTTCCACACTATGCCGTCCGGGCTGGTCGCCAGGTGGAACTCGAAGCTGTCGTCGGGCAGGCTCCAGCGCAGCGGAAACATGACGTGATAGTCGGTCGTGCCGGGCATCATGGTCTTCGCGTTGGCGTACCACGTGTCATATGGCGCGACGGCGGCGTTGGGCCAGAACAGCTCCTCGGGCAAGGGGAATCGCCGGAAGTCGTCCGTCTCCATGCGGCCGATAGTGCGCCGGTTGAAGAACCACGAGCGGACATAGGCGACGTACTTGCCGGTCGCCTCGTCGAACGTGCAGACATTGTGCGTGTCGCTGGTCTGCACCACGAGGGGGTCCGGCAGCGGCGTCCAGCGCAGACCGTCGGGCGACACGCCACCGAACAGCGCCGGCACTCTTGGCGCATGGAGGTGGAACGGGTCAACCGCGTCCGGGCGCTGCGTGCGGAAGCGCTCGACGATCTCATGCGAGACGCGACCGAGGTGGAAGGCCTTGTAGCGCTCACCAACCGGAGCGGAAGGGTCGCGGAACACACTGCCGCCGTGGTAGCCGGTATCGGGGGTCAGGGGGGCGCCGTAGACAACGTTATTGCCGCGGCTGCCGCGATACTCGACCACACCGAGCGATGGCATCTTCCAGTCCACCCCATCGTCCGATTCGGCGTACCGCAGCAGGTTGAACGTGCCCATGCGATCGGTGCCGATGTCTTCTCCGGGCCAGCACTCATACCAGAGGCGGTAGCGCCCCTCATCGTGGATGCAGGTGCCGCCGAAGAGGAACAGCTCGCTCGCGGACTCGGCGGTCAGCACCGGCTCCGTCTTCCGAGCGGGCTGAGCCGCCAGGTGAACGCCCAGCGGCAGGTCCTGGTATTCGAGGTGCATGGGAGGCACGGGGTCCGTTCCCCAGATGGGGACCCCCTCACCATTGGGGCCATGCCAGGCGAAGGCGCCGGGGGCAACATATCGCCAATCGTGGAAGTAAACGATGTTGGATGGCAGCACATAAGGCGGGCGCAGGCCGTGAAGCGGGCTGGGCATCGGGTTCCTCCTGCGTCTGCTGCGGGCACGGGGGCATGGCCCCACTGCAGCAAGCGGCGGGCGATACGGTCGGCGCTCGGCAGGAATAGGCAGGTCCGGGGTGAAGTGCCATGCAATCAAGCGCTTTTCCCGCCCACCGAGGTCCGCATTTGTAACGTTCTTCTGGCAGCCACGCTCGTTTCCTCTCGGCCACTCGAGTTCACTTGCCGCACCATGCTCCCCGCGCAGGAGTGTCGCTGCCGGGCACGGAAGACGGAGCACGGTCGTGCCGTACTCGATCACTACCGCGGGGGAGTCACCATGAGCCGGGATATCCTGATGGCGACCGCCGTCATGGCGGTCATCGCTGGAGCGCTCTACGGGGTAGCCGCCTGGCGCAGCCCGACCGTGCTGCGGCCGGCCGCGATAGGCGGGGTGCGCGGGTTCGTCGGCATTCTGCCGCTGCTGGCGCTGTCGTTTGCGATCGCGGGGCTGGCGCAGGCATGGGTGCCGCGGGAGCTCATCGGGCGCTGGCTGGGAGCCAAAGCGGGCCTACGGGGCATCTGGTTCGGCTGCCTGTTCGGGGCCATCACCCCGGGCGGGCCCTATGTCAGCTTCCCCATCGTCGCCGCTATCTACAAGGCCGGGGCGGGCATCGGCACCGTCGTCGCGTTCGTCACCGCGTGGTCGCTGTGGGCGGTGGCGCGGCTGCCGATGGAGGTCGCCCTCATCGGCCCCGAGATCACCCTCAAACGCATCGCCAGCACCCTTATCTTCCCGCCCCTGGCCGGGCTGCTGGCGCACTTCCTGTTCGAGTAGGCGGTCGCTGCCGCCCGGTGAAAAGATGACCGATGACTGACCGCGTCAATATGCGCCAGGCGTGGAACCGCATCTCGCCGGGCTATCAGGCGGACTACGAGATCCCCACCGATTTCGCGCACTACGGCCCGCACTGCCCGAACGAAGATCAGCTCAAGCTGGTCGGCGAGGTGCGCGGTCGGCGGGTGCTGGAGATCGGCTGCGGCGGCGGCCAGTGCGCCATCGCCTTCGCCAAGCGCGGGGCGGTCGCGACCGGGATTGACATCTCCGACGCGCAGATCGAGTTCGCCCGCGAGTTGGCGCGGCGCGAGGGCGTCGCGGCGACATTCCTGCGCGGCAACATCGAGGACCTGCCGGCTATCCCGGAGGGCAGTCAGGACGTGGTCTTCTCGGCCTACGCACTGAACTATGTGCGCCGCATCGGGCGCTGCCTGGCGGAGGTCGCGCGGGTGCTGCGGCCGGGCGGGCTGCTGGTATTCAGTTGCTGCCATCCGTTCTGGCTGTGCCTGGCCGAGGACGAGATGACGGTCACCAGCAGCTACCACGACCGCGCCCCCGACGAGTGGGAGTGGGAGCGCGGCGACGAGCCGCTGGGCGCGCGGGTGCGCGAGTACCGCCATACCGTCGGCGACTGGTTCCGGCGGCTGCGCGCCGCCGGGCTGGAGGTGGTGGACATCATCGAGCCGGAGCCGGTGGAGTCCGGCAGCGGCCAGGACTGGGGTGGCCACTACGCCCCGCAGCGCCAGCGCATCGTCCCCGCGACCATCATCTGGAAAGCGCACAAGCCCGAGGAGGCGCGCCCATGAGGGCCTGCGGGGCTCTGCCGAACATCCGGTGTCCGTGGCCGCGCCGCGGCGGCGCTCGGGGGACTTCTGCGAATCGGTGCTGGTGTTGCGCGCGGCGCCGAGGGCGGCGTTACACCCCAAGCTCGATCTTGGTGCGCAGGAAGCGCATGATGTTGGTGCGGCTGATGATGCCGACCAGCTCCGTCCCCTCCACCACCAGCAGCCGCCCGCGATCGGCGCCGGCCATGGCCGCCAGCGCCTCCCACGCGTCGTCGCCGGGGCGCACGAAATGCGACTGATCGAGCCGCTCCACGACGTCGGCGACGCGCGTGTGCCCCCACTGCTCACGTGGAACCTGACGCACGTGCGCCAGCGACAACATGCCCGCCAGGTGAGGCCCCTCGGTCACCGGGAACGCCGCGTGGTTGAGGCGCAGGAAATACTCATCCACCGCTTGCTGCAGGCTGACATCCGGGGGCACGGTCACCACCTCGGGCGTCATCATGTCGCGCACCCGCACCCCCGACAGCGCGCTCCGCAGCACCTGCTGCTGATAGCTGGAGCGCGCCGCGTCCAGCAGGAACCAGCCGACCACGAGCAGCAGCCAGCCGTTGGCCGCTGGAATGCGTGGAATGCGCCCGAACAACGCCAGGATGCCCGCCGCCATGAGCGAATAGGCCACGCCTTGCCCCGCCGTGGATGCGATGTAGGTCGCATGGCGGAGGTCGCCGGTCGCGGACCAGATAATCGCGCGCAGCACCCGCCCGCCGTCGAGGGGGAACCCCGGCAGCAGGTTGAATCCGGCGAGGAAGAGGTTCATCAGGCCCAGCCAATGCAGGCCGAACCGAACCGCGGGCGCGGCGCCGGCGGCGACGGCCGCCACCCACAGGGCGAGGAAGACCACGCCGAGCAGGGCGCTGGTGGCGGGGCCGACGATCGCCATCTTCAGCTCGTCGCCGGCGGACTTCGGCTCCGACGTCATGCGCGAGACCCCGCCGAAGATGAAGAGGGTGATGCCGGAGATGCCGATCCCCAGGCGCTTCGCAACCAGCGAATGCGCGAGTTCGTGCAATACCAGCGAGGCGAAGAACACGAGCGCAACGCCGATCCCCAGCCCCCACTGCAGGCCCGGCGGGATGCCGGGCGCGATCCCGGGTAGACCCGCGGTAATCACCAGCGCCACCACGGCGAAGATGATGAACCACGTGAAGTGCAGGTCAATGGAGATCCCGGCGATGGTGCCCAAACGGATGGAGCCGTGCATCGGCCTGTGCTCCCCTCTCACCCGGCGGCGGTTGACCGTATCATGCGGGCGCACCGAGC
>Ga0307380_10004236_pt1 | contig 19475 bp, 13 predicted proteins | sample UN3MG_FD_202239 | JGI IMG/M metagenome (GOLD analysis project Ga0307380, IMG submission 202239) | Soil microbial communities from Risofladan, Vaasa, Finland - UN-3 | ecosystem: Environmental > Terrestrial > Soil > Coastal area > Acid sulfate soil | place: Finland: Risofladan, Vaasa | collected... | reverse complement strand
GGCCGGAGAAAGGACTTACCTCTATGTAGACAGGTCGTCTTCCACTTGTCAGCAATCAATTAGATATCATGAGTATACTGCGCGGAGCATCGCGCCATCTTTCTTTCCTTTGAGGTCAGACCTATTACAGCAGCTCAACACTTCTTTCTACAATTCTTCAAAGCCGCCTGGCAAGCCGGGCAAACACATTGAACTGTCTTTTTAGCCTTGGGTGAAAGGGTATCTATTACTGATTTTCTGGCCTCTTTTCGATCCAGGATTGCTTGGACTTCATCACCAAACTGGTTCTTCTCAAGACCATACATAGACCCACGCGCCCCCTCGAAGGAGCAGTTCAATGCGCTCAGTGCTTGCCCGTATCGAAGAGCGTCTACTATCTCTGTTTTACTAACCCTCTTTAACGGTGTTGTCCCTTCCTTGATAAGCATGTCCACCACTCCTGCAGTGCACCAGTCCCCTGCACCTGCCGCATCTTTGAGGTTTGCTACACGAAATGCAGGCAGAAATTTCCAATCATCGCATTTCCCATTTCCTCTTAGTCGATATCTTAAGCCCTCAGCTCCCAGAGTTTCAATCACTATAGGTGCTGATGACTCGTACGTAGACTGGTCAAAGTTCTTCATGTGCTCATTCGAGTACTTAAGAACATCGCACACGGACATAGCCTTCTCAAACTGATTGTCCTCTTTTATCGTTGCCGGTTCAAAGACGACCAGTGCTCCTTGGTCTCGTGCCTTCGAAGCAAGGTACAAGGCAGCTGCAGAAACCCTATCGAAGTAGAAGCAACTCATTCCCGGTAAATTGGTGCCGAGTTCTCGCACTTCTTGGAGTAAAATAGCCCTGTATCGAGGGAGCCAATTCCCGCAGTTAGGACACACCCAATAGAATCTATGAGTTGGATTGCCATCCGGTGCAGACAGTATCCGTTGCAGAATTATCGGTGTGTTGACGGACTCATCATAGGATATGTATTGAAGGTCCACTCCATGTTCGCTCATATCCTTGGCAATGGTTTTGGCCGCTATATCGTTCCCGAGGCGCGCGATTGGGTATGAATACCACCCCAAATAGGCCAGAATCGTGAGCACGTTTCCGCATGAGCCACCTGCCCAGAAACGCGGTGCGTCACCCCGGTCGCCATTTGTGACCATGTCCAGGGCGATCAACCCAGTGCCAACACAGGTGAATGTGAGTTTCCGTGGTGTTTTCTTCTCTTTAGGCATTGTAACACTCTCCAGCAACCCATAAGCTGAACAACTCAGGATCACAAGACGTAATCTGCCTTTGGATTCTGTATCCGTGTGTTTCAACCTGTGAAATGCCAACCATGAAATTATTTCGCTTAGCTTCGTAAGCAGCTAAAAGAGCACCCACCGACAAAAGCTTGCTCGATAAAGCCGACACCACGACTCTGCACTTACCAAGAGCTTCTAGTGCAACATTGTATCTTTCTATCGTTCGGTATATCTGGCGATAAACCTCAAAGGGATTCCACTCGCTTGCGTAAATAAAGTTGGTGGGCTCAATTAGGAAGCGGTCGAATAACAACTCGCGATATTCCGCAACCAATTCATCAGCTCTTCTCGGATCCACTGATGGAGAAGGGAAAACAGGACATATTTCATTGGGAGCCACGTGATCATAAATTCGTATCAACTGAGCTTGCTTCCCTTCACCCAAGACAGGAATCCATATTTTAGGAACTCTTGCTGAAGATACCTGAACGAGATCACTTGTGAATCCATGCATATAAGATGCAGCATTATCTATGCCTTCTTCCTGAATGTCCTTGTCCAATGATATCTGCTCTGGGATTAGTACGTGCAGGTTCACGGAGTGGTGCAGGTCGCCATTTGTATCGAGAAGGAACAATATCTTCGCAATAATAGGAAAATATATACCCCTTGGCATGGAGCTTATGTCAACGATGATGTCTGTGAATCCCACTATTTTATTATCCTGAATAGCCTCGCTCGCCCGCATAGTCCCTATTCGCCGTTTTTTATCTGGGGACCACATCGGCACCTGTGTCTTTTGTATTACGCACTTTTTTCCAATTATGGACGATAGATCTCCAAAATTCTTTTTGACTAATTCGTTGTATCGGAGAGAAGGCGAATTCTCTCCCTCATTATACTCAACTAGCAGGCACTCTTTTACGCAGCCAGGTGATACCTCCATGAGCATCCTTATACCATAACACATGCGGGGATCAAATCCCGACCCAAGAATGAAGAGAATCTTATGGCGTGATTCCGATAGATATTCCTTCCAGAAGGCGGAACATTCATTACCCCTTCGAAGGAAGTAATGATCCCAACGAGACCCAGCTGTGTTGGATGTCATGTCCATAATAGAAGTCCTGATTTTTCACTAGGCGGTACAAAACCTTTATCAATCCAAGGTCGCAGGGTAGATAACCGTCGTTCTCGCCAACCACCGTATTGAAGAGGGAGATTAAATTTTATACAAAGCATGCGATTTAAATACATCACCATCCAGTACTGCCCCTTGCACTTCTGGTTCAGCTGGATTTCAAGCAGATTGTGAGCAATGCAAGTAGCAATGACTTGAGCTAAAATCTCATAGTTTCCTTTTGAATATTTTCCTGAAAATGTACGAAGAACGTCGCGTTCCGACATCGAGATTGCAATCCCTGTTACACCTGGTGCGTACGGCGCAGTAGGTCTGTACGTTTCCCAGGAAGCCATCCTTCCAATTGACTCAAGGAACCGCATCACTTGAGTTGAATACGGAATACTATCTGGCAGTCGTCGCCATGCTGAATTCACTGCACTGCGGAGAATCCGTTCCTGATGTTGCGGTAAGAGATCAGTAGGTCGTTTTAGCAAAGCCGCTGAAACGCATTCTTCAAAAACATCTCCTGCTAACATCAAAAATTGCTCGATATTCGAAGACGCCAGGGAGGCCAACCGTGACAGTCCATAATAATATGGGAGCTTAAACTCCCGAGCACAAAAAAGTTCCGCAGCTCCTTGCACGCTTGCGTCTTCTCGATGTTGTAGTTCATCTACGCTAAGCTCGAAGTCAAAAGACTGCTGACTCTTCCCTAAATCCCTCTCAATTAGTATTTCTAGCTTTCTCCAGGCAAGTAACTGCTCCCGTGGTGTCCCACCACTATCCTGACGTTCAGCAATCCACTCCGAGAACCGCTGACGATTTGCAGCCTTTTTTTTAACTCGATTTACAACCACGGGGATACTGGCACTAATCACGTCCTGCCATTCATTACTATCAAGAGATTCTTGGAGACATGATGCAAATGGCCCCATTTCGACGACACGAACGTCGCCTGCACGTCTATCCGCCACACTCGATATTAGCTTCATAAATTTTTGAGCCCTAGAGCCACGCCAGTAATCTTCGATGGTGACTTCATCATAGTCTCTCCCCATGGTAGCTCCGCAAGACAAAAGCTTGTCGACATTCAAAGCTTCCAGGCGTTCGGCTATCCAAACAGTCGTAGGTGATCTCATGGTCAAAATAGTATCAAGAAGCCATTCGCGTTGCTTTGAAGCCAATTTGTGTACATCATCGAGCAGAAGTACAACACGATTTGCGATGGGGGAATTATCAAAGAGGAGTGGTTGGCTACCAAGAATTTGTAATGCTAGAAGTGAATCATGCACTTTCAATTGAGCTTCTGGAAGTAGTTCAAAACTGTCGAGGGCATTACATATAGATCTTTCTAAACGTTGGGCCCATTCGTAGAGAGATTTCCCGGTCAGATCAGAAGGCATGTCGTTGTTAGAAGCCATGATGCCTTGTTGCGACAGAGAAATTTTTGTCAGGACGTTATCCGAATACTCCTTTTGCTTTATATCCAGAGCACCCTGCAAGGTCGCAAGCATGATCCTGGCATTTAATAACGAAAGAAATAAACCTTTCTTTTTAACATCTTCTATACTCAGATCGTAAAGTGATGCAAAACTATGTGCGCAACTGAGAAATACTCCCAAGACATGAGGACCATCTTCGCCTATCACGTCAAGTGCGGTCAGTTTCTGAAAAAGATCCTTCATGTACTCCCGAGTTCTAAGCGCAAATATGGTTCTAAGCGATGAGGGAGTAAGTAGCCGGAGAAGGGATGTTTTCCCACCACCAGGGGCACTACGAATAATTTGTGGGCGTTTCCATATGTTATCGGCTTGTAGTATATCCAAGGCTTCAGGGCTGAAGAGACGTACAAAAGTCTCGTGGGATTCCGCGTACTCCGAGGCTCTCAAACGAAATGGGTTACGTGGCTCCCTCATGGTTCACTCCTATGCCGACTGATTCTGGGAAATAGGCCACGTACTTGAAACTGCTCATGGTCTGCCCAAAGTAAAAACATTGAGTTATTTGGAGTATTATGGCTCAATACAACCGGCAAGCCGCATCTGTTAAATCCAAGTTTTACGTCAGTTCCGCCCTTTCGGGTGTGCTCGTCTTCCACACTTGAATCGTAGTAGTTCTCTGCAAGGTTAAGGAAGTCCTTGTCGCGTTCGAGGTCGAGGCTGACCTTGTTGCTAAGCAACTGCACGACATGAATATCGAATCTAACATTTGGGCAGTCCTCGAATAACTCCTTGAGCAATGGCTGTAAGTGATCGACCGCGTGCTGGGTTGCGATATAGAGTACGATACCCACGTAAAGATCGTCTAAGTTAACCAAACTGCCCAGGCCCTTAGGAGACTTGAGTTGCTCATGCAACTTAGCGATCTTGCCTGAGAGCCGTTTAATATCGTTTTTCTTTAGAAGATAAGTCCTTCCGCTTCCAGAAAAGTCGTCCAGGAGAAACACCATACAAAACAGGCTCTTCTCTGCTCCTGCATTTCGGCCAAGTAATGGTATCAGGTCTCTACGCAGTTGTGATAGAATGCTTTTCCCCTTTTCAGGGGACATCTCGTAGGTTTGCCAAATTTGCTCATGGCTCAGCTCTCTATTCGTAGATCGCCTGAAAGTATCAATGCGGGCGCTATCGCTGAGTCCCAGGAACAAGCATTGCCTGCGGAGGGCTTTATATTCCTTGCTGTTGGCGATGCGCGCGACATACCTCTCGGCCACTCGGATAGTTTCCGCAGCTCTACGGATAAGCACAGGACGTATATAATCGGGATAGGCAATCGTGACAAGATGTGCAATCTCAGCAGCGGAAAAGAAGACCAACCTGGATTTAACGAATTCGTATGCTGTACGACGTTCTTCTTCAGTATTGAATTGCTGTAACCAGAGGGCCAAGCTCTCCACAAAGCGCATCCCCGGGGCAAATTGCTGATACTCATCATACTTAAGTGTAGCCATTGCCTGCAAAAATGGACGTTCGTTGGCCACATCTTCCGGTTTCCAACTCATCACTTGGGCAAGGAGGTGTTCCGCAAGAGCTTCTCTCATAGGTTATGTCCTCCTAGCTCGATTAATTTGGAATTGGAAATGACCTTTTATCGTAATAAGGCATTTAAGGTAAAACAATGCAGCTTGTGGTCCGCGGTGACCCGCAGGAGCGATATTCCAACATGTATGCAAATTAGAAGATACCGTATCTACGCTAAGTGCATGGGCTTCCGACAAGAGATCGCTATCATTGCCCGGCCACCGGCCCTGATCCCCAATGCACAGCACAATCGAGCTATTCGCGTTCAAGCAGGATGCTTGAACAGCGCCAACCACATTTCGTTTCGATACATCCGGCGCGAGCACATCAATTGAATGAGCGGACATTGCCATTTTGATGCCTTTCTCGCTTAGGCGAGAGATGTGCGCGCCCACCAGATTCCACAAATCATCCAAATGACATGCACGCATAGGCTCGAGAGAAATTTGTTTCTTCCTGACAGTCATGGCGGTCATGGACTTGAGGTTTTTATCCGCAGATAAACCTCTGACTGCCGCTTCAAGCTCTGGACAGACGTCATCAGTTCCGTCAGGGGCAGTGTTATCGCTCAAAAGCGCACATTCGGCCCCATTGTAATAGCCCACTATAACTCGATCCCAAACACAATTTGGAAGTGCTTCCTGCAAGGACTTCCTGACAGACTTGCCTCGACCCGTGGCAATTCCGACAGGGATCGAGACCTGTAGCAGACGAAGGAGTTCACTCACGATACACTGGTTTAAAGGCCTGAACCTATTCTCTGCCTCACAAAGCGTGCCATCATAATCGAGCACAAGCCCGCCGAAAACTGTGTGACCCAAGGAATGGCTGAAGACCATATAGGCCTTCAGCAATTCAGAGGGAGAACTCGCACATACAGCGGCTTTCCGTCTAATCGGAGCCTTTTCTTTCTTCGTACCTCTATTGATGGTGCCCATTCCGAGGTGATATAACCTGCGGCCAAACTGAGGTACACCGGGTCGGCCTGGGTCAATACCCCTAATTTCTCCAGAAACAGCAGTAATCATGAATCCTGTAATTATCGCTGCTATAGAACTCGATACCAAGTCGCCGGGGAAGTGGAAGACAGCTGAGGGTATTGAAGAAGGAAGCAAGGCTACGGTTTTCTCTGCGAGTGTAATGTAACCATCCTCCGCAAGAGCAATAACAGCGGAAGTTTTGCTACGCTTGGCCAGCCAGTGATGCCGCCCGTGGGCAAAGTTACGGTAGTCAGAAAGTTGCACTGATCCGAGAGCTGCTTCTGTGAACTTGGATTCGATATCGCAAGCGGCAGCTTCTGTTCCAATACCGTATAGAACAATGAGATGGTCACGCTCAAGACAGGCACGCAGTTTGGGCCTAAGGTCATTTAAGGCGGAATCGAGGTCATCGTAGTTACGGATTAATTTCCACAAAGTCGATGGCAATGCCGGTGCATTATCAAGTAGTTGAGAATATGAACGCGCCAGAAGCACCAAGAATGAAATAAGAGAGTTGGTTGCGAGAAACCCGTCTTTTCTTGAAGAGAGTTCGAACTCAATCATTCTTACGTAATTGTACTTGTGTCCTATCTTGGCGAGGGGGCTTCCCTTTCTCGCGCAAAGAGCAGCCAAGTGGTGTGGCTCGGCTTCAATAAGTGCACGCCATGCGCGATTAATATCGGCGTTTGTGCCACCAGCGCTTAGGCAAAGAACAGCGCTATTGACAAGACTACATCGAGAAACAGGATCAGCAAGTATCGACAATACTTCAAATGGCGTTACTGCTTTGGCTAGTTTACCAGTGAACTTTTGGTGGAGATAGCAGGCGAATTGCGCTGCGGATAAGGAGCCTCCGGACCCTACCGCCACTAGGGGGTAGCCCGAAGAATAAGGCAGAGCTGCATCAAAAAACGACTTATCTATGGATAAAGTGGCTGAATACGTCGCCTCCATCTGCTGAAGCTCTAACATAAACGATTTACTCAATATCTTTTCCTAAGAGTGAAGGTGAAAGGCAAGAAGCTCTCAACGTGATAACTCAATTCAGCTACCTTGTTAAAGCCTTGCCAGGATCGACAGAAATATAGGATCCCTTTCAGTCTTGGTATCATGCCTTAATGATAGTCGCGTACCTCTAATTGAAACTTTTTAAGTAATAAGGGCCACATCGAAATCGAGGACTGAAACCTTAATTTCAGAAAGATATGCGTGACTGAGTATGCCATTACGGTCAGTATTGTAGACCTAGTGGATAAAACCTGCTGTTCACATGCCAAAAAACAAATTCATTCCTTACATATATGCATGTCAAAATTACACGTCACTTCCCACCCAAATAACTGTACAACTAATAAGGCGAAAATTCAAGTATCTGTCCTGCTCCCCGAAAACGAGTCCAGTTGTAATGTGAATATTCGATGTTACCACCTGTGTCAGATTGTGTCAGCTTTGGTGTGAATTCGTGGCTTTGCTGTAAATTGGTGCCCCTCGCCCAAAAGTGAGCAGATGCAGCATCCATGCGCTTTTGGGTTGATTTTTAAGGACTTACGAAATCTCTAAAAGCAGGCCGCAATCCGCTTGACATGCAAGAGGTCACTCACTTCGATTCCAGTATCGCCCACCATATTTAACCTCAGTATTGTTGCGAGCTTGCGAGAAATCGTAAATCCGCTTCTTTGCTCATAAAAGAGCCGGGCGACAGTCTGCGACTGCTTTTTCGACGCCAAATCACTCTCTGACTGCCTTATTCTCAAACTTGAGCGGTTTTGGGGGGAGAAATGAAGTCGTCAAGCAGTCCAATCTGACTCTCCAGGTGCTCGAGGAACTAATGAGCCTACCGCTGAGTGGTCCTAATATGTGAGTGCCCAAGAATCTTCTGCACGGCAAAAATAACAGCACCACTCTGGACCATCCAGGATGCGCCGGCTTCAAGCAAATCATAGGGAAATAAGAAAAAGAACCGGGAAACCGGTTCTGTTTCCTCGTGGACTTTCTACTCAAATCCAATCGGAAAAGAATTTTGAGACCAGTCAGAAACCAGACGGTTCTGGCGACTGGAGGGAATCCGGCTTCCGGGGAATTGTTACCCAGCCGGATAATATCGGGGAATTGGAAGAAGTGCCGGATAAAGCCGGGATCGGATATCCCGGCCCAGGAACCATCTGCCGGGAAGTCTTTCCGGCCTATGCAGAAAGGATTTTTACCCTTTTCTGATATTGCTCAGGGCTTTTTCCTGGGTTTCAAAAATAGGGATCATAGAAGTGAAACCGGAAATTTCAAAAATCTCCTTTATCTGGTTTTTTAAAGCGTAGAGCACCAGTTGCCCGTCGGCACTCTTTATTTTTTTCAAAGCTATCAGTATCGCCCGTAATCCCGCGCTGCTTATATAGTCGAGCTGGGCGAAATCCAGGGCCATCAGTTTTTCGCCCCTGTCTATTATCTCGAGCAGCCTGACCTGAAAGTCGTTCGAGGTGCTGGCATCAAGTCTGCCCCGCAGACCGATAACCGCCACTTCATCCATTTTTTGCTCCTGGATCTCTATCATATAACCTCCTTTAAATTATCCTTAAACGAGCTGGTCAGGACAGTTTCCTCCTCAAGGAGACTATGTTTCTGTCGTTCTTCCTTTCATATTTCAATTGCTGGAACAGGTTACGCACCAGATGGATCCCCAGGCCGCCTATTTTTTTTTCTTCCAGAGGCCGGTTGATATCCGGTTCCGGGGCTTCCAGCGGATTGAAGAAACGGCCGTCGTCCTCGATAACAATGGTCATCTCATCATCGGCCAATGAGATTTTTATCTCTATGAGATGTTCTTTATTATCATTGTAGCTGTACTTGATAATGTTGGTCAGAAATTCCTCTAAAGCCAGGTTTATATAAAATATATTCTTGGAATTCAACATGTGTTCCCGGGCAAATCGTTCCACCGTCTCGCATAACCCGGCGATCTGGGCGATATCATTTTTCAGGGTGACAGACAGTTCATTATCCATGGTCATTCCGGAAAGCCGGCTGAAAGTAAACCGGGGTGAGTAATTCATAACTGCCACGGGGAACAATCTTTCATCCGCCTGATTGTTCCCCGGCCGCAGGCGGAAGAACCTGACGTTCCCCCCAAAAATCAACTGAAAGTGACTTCCACCATGGAAAAGTCGTCGGCAAAGACATCCGATTCCTGGAAGTCACGTACGAACTTCAGGATACGGTCGATGTCCGAGGTTCCGGGCAGGGATGGTCTGGTCAGTTCTCCGACAAATTCATTGAATTCCAGCATGGTTTCATCAGGCTTGAATATTTCGGTAGCCCCATCGCTGAAAAAAAACAGCTTACCATAGTTTTCTATACCACATTGCCCGCTTTCGAATGATGAGCCCGGCATTCCGCCGATGATCAGTCCGGGAGTTCTCAGTTCGGCTGCTCTAACTGTCCCGGGTGATTTTCCCGTGAGCAGGATTGCGGGGGGGTGCCCTCCGGAGCTGTAAACGATCTGTCGTTTTACTTTATTGTACACTCCGTACCATATCGTAAAATAAAGGTTGTTATGTTTTTCCATCTGGAAACTTTCGTTCAGGGCGCCGAGGACTTCCCCCGGGTTTCTCAAATCGGTATTGGGCAGGGTTTGCGAGTTCAGCACGTTCAAGGCCGAGATGGAGAGCAAGGCCGAGCCTACTCCGTGCCCGCATACATCCAGAAGGTACATGGCAAAATGTTCGTCATCCAGCCATTGATAACCGAACGAGTCGCCCCCCAGGGAAGTCGAGGGAATGAACCTCCAGTCGGTCTTGATCTCGCCGTCCAGGAGGGGAGGAAGCAGCGATTTAACATAAGCGGCCGCCTGGGCGAGTTCGTCGGCCAGCGCTTTCTGGCTCTCGACCAGGGCGCGATAAGCTTCGTTACGCTGGAGCAGGTTGATATAACCTTTCGAATGGTAACGGATCCGGGCGATCAGCTCGATCTTGTCGGGGAGTTTCACCAGGTAATCGTTGGCCCCCAGGGCAAAGGCTTCCGCCTTTATTTTCGGCTCTTCCTTGGTCGAAAGGACTATCAGGGGGATATCTCTCGTTCGGGAATTGGCACGGAAGAATTTCACCAGGGTCAGCCCGTCAATCTCCGGCATGACCAGATCCTGGAGGATAACGGTCGGAGTAAGCTCCAGCGCTGTTTTTATCGCCCTGGCCGGGTCCTGGCAATAATGGAAGACGATATCATGTTCGCCCGAGAGCATCCGCCGGACAGCCTCGCCGATCATCTCCTGGTCGTCGATCAACAGTACGGTAATTTCATGCTCGGTGAGCGGTCCCCGCGTTTCCAGGGTGCCCGATTCCCGGTCGCTCATCATGATCTCCTTGGCCTCGGTCAATTGAGCCTGTCTTCCGGACTTTTTCCCAGAGTAACGAGGGTAATATTTGGAAGACGGCGTTACTGGGGCGGAATTTATGTTTTCACTCTTTTGTTTAAAAAAGAAACCAGCGCCGGGGCAACCTTATCGATGGGCAGAATCTCGGATGCGGCTCCAAGAAGGACCGCCGCTTTCGGCATACCGTAGACGACGCTGGTGCTCTGGTCCTGGGCGATGGTATGCCACCCGGCATCATGCAGCAGCTTAAGCCCCTCCGCCCCATCCGATCCCATGCCGGTCAGAAGGACAGCTACGGATTTCTCTGGCCAGTTCTTCCCCACGCTTTTGAAAAAAATATCCACCGAGGGCCGGTAATTGTAATCCCGGGGCTCCGCAGTGTAGGCTAAAGTTAGATCCGGTTTCATTATCAGATGATCGTTAGTAGCCGCGACTAGCGCCTTTCCCGGTTCCAGGCGGGCGCCTTCCGGAGCGATGGATACAGTCAGCGGAGTCTGGCTCTTCAGCCATTCGACCAGCCCGGAGGTAAAGGCGACATCCACGTGCTGGACAATGGCCAGGGCAGCGCCGAAAGTCCCCGGCAGGCGGGACAGTATGTCGGCCAGGGCTTTCGGGCCTCCCGTGGAGGAGCCGATAATGACCAGGGGGGGGACCGGGATGGTCACCAGGGCAGCCCTTTTTTTTACCGATGATAATTGCTGGTTCGGCTTACCGATCAATTTGCCGATAGTGGCTATCTTGGCCAGAAGAGCTCCGGCCCCCTGGATTTCCCCATTTGTGCTCATTGATGGCGTAGCTACCACATCCAGCGCCCCATAGCCCATAGCATCGAATACTTTTGACCGGCTGCCTTCCACTGTGGCCGTAACGATCAGAATCGGACAAGGGGATTCTTTCATTATTCGGCGTGTCGTCTCAACACCGTCCATAACCGGCATGGTGATGTTCATGAGAATTATATCGGGCAGATCCTCGGCGCACTTTTTAACTGCCTCGGCACCGTCCCGGGCTATCCAGGCAACCTTGTATTCCGGAACGACCTTGATGACCTGCCGCAGAATTTCCACGGCAATCATCATGTCGTTGACTATGGCGATTCTCATATTCAGGCGTTTCCGATCAAATCGATCACGGCATTAAGGAAAGTCTCATCGTGGAAACTGCTTTTGGTCAGATAATAATTCGCCCCGGCCTCCAGGCCTTTTATCTTGTCTTCTTCCCGATCTTTGTAAGAAACAATCATTACCGGCAAAGATTTGAATTGGTGATCTTTTTTTATCAATCCGGTCAATTCAATGCCGTTCATCCGTGGCATGTCGATATCGGATACGACCAGATCATAACTGCCGCTGCGCAGGGCGTTCCAGCCATCCATCCCGTTTACGGCGACATCCACGATATAGCCTTTATTTTCCAGCAGCCGCCGCTCGATCTCGCGGACTGTGATTGAATCATCGACCACCAGGATGTGTTTGCGTTTTCCGGCCCCAGCTTTTCCTTCGAATTGACCCGCTTTTCGCAGCCGGTCTCCGGAGAGTATGTTCTCGATCGAGCGAACCATGTCCTCAATGTCGATAATCAGGATCGGCGCGCCGTTGACCATGATAGCCGCGGCGCTGATGTCTTTTATTTTTTTCAGCCGGGGATCGATAGGTTGGACGACCAGGTTGCACTCTCCGAGAAACCGGTCTACCAACACTCCATAGCGGTTTCCCTGCTCGCTCAGCACGACTACCGACAACCGGTCCTTGGGAGGGATCGAGCTTTCCAGCTCCAGGATCTGGCAGGCGCCGACCAGCCCGATATTCCGATTGTCAAAACTGATATACTGCCGTCCTTCGACAAGTTCGACATTATCCCTGGGCACATTCAAACAGCGATCGATACGCGACAGGGGGAAGGCATAAGGTTCCCCGGAGATTGAAACCAGAAGGGTGCGGATTACTGAAAGAGTGCAGGGCAGTTGCAATTGAAAGCTCAGCGACTTCCCCGGTTTCGAGTTTGCGCGAATTATGCCGCCAACTTCATGAACCATGCTGCGGACCACATCCAGACCGACCCCGCGTCCCGAAATTTCGGTGACTTTATCGGCGGTGGAAAAACCGGGCAGAAACAAGAATTCGATCAGCTCGCTCTCGGTCAGTTTAGCCGCCATTCCCCTGTCGGAGAGGTTTCTTTCCGACACTTTGGCCCGCAGCTTTTCATAATCGATACCTCGCCCGTCATCGGAAACCGTAATGACCAGCATACCCGCTTTGTGTATCGCTTCCAGCCGGATATTGCCCTCTTCCGGTTTTCCCGCGGCTTTTCGATCCTGCGGGGACTCGATCCCGTGGTCCAGAGAATTCCTTATCAGGTGGTTCAGCGGTGCTTCCAGCTTGTCCAGGATATCCCGGTCGACGGGGGTGAGTTTTCCGATAGTCTCGAATCCGACCTTTTTGCCTAGTTTCCGGGCCAGGTCTCTCACCATTCGCGGGAATCCCTGGACACCGTCGGCAAAGGGGCGCATACGGCTTTTGAGCACCTCGCGGTGCAGCCGGTTGGAAAGGTTCGCGCTGCGGCGGGCAAATGATTCGAACTCGCTGATCCGGTCGGTAATAGTCTGGACACAGTGGCTCATTTTCTCGCGGGCTTCATTCAGGTGGTTTTCAGAGCGCGGGTCGAGATCCTTGCTGCCCAGCGATTCGCTCAGACTGGCCAGCACATCGTCAATCTCGATACTGCGATTTTTAAGGTAGAGTAAAGATTTGGAAAAGGGACGGAACCAGCGGACATCCACGAGGGATTCCCCGGCCAGGCCCATTAGCTGGTTCAGGTTTTCCGCCGTAACCCTGACAACATTGTCTCGCTCGAGATCCGGTTTTTCCGGCGCTCCGGGGACATCGGGCCCGGCCGTGACGCGGCTTTCCCCTGCCGCCGGCGTTTTTTCCTGCCCGGTTTCCGGCAGGACTTTTTCGCCCGCGGTTGGTCGGGCGACCGGGGAAGAGGAAATATCAGAGATCAATTTTTCAATCCGGACGATTTGCCCGTCAAGCCAGCTTTGTATCGTATTTTCAGCGGTCCGCGACAGCTCGAAAAAAAGATCCACTCCCTTCAGCAGGATGTCGATTTGTTCCGTGTCCAGGAGGAGCTTGCCCTGTTGGGCGGCGACAAAGCAGTCTTCCATGGTGTGGGCTAATTTTACGGCCGGATCTAGCTGGACGATCCGGGCGGCTCCCTTGATTGAATGGGCGGCCCGCATGAGAGGCTCTATTTTTTCCATGGCGCCCGGGCTTTTTTCCAAATCCAACAGCCCGTCGCTCAACACTGCGGCCTGGGTCCCGACTTCCGTGCGAAACAGATCCAGGAGGGAAAGATCGCCCAGATCCATGGCCTCTTTCCCTGGCACCGGCCGGGCATTTACTCCGGCAGCCGCCGTGCGGTCCAGCCCGGCCGGTTTTTGCCCGCCTGCTGCCTCCCTGGCCTCCGGACCGAGGTTTGGCAAAGAGGAAATTTCCGCGGCCAGTTTTTCTATTTCCTGATCCCGCCGGTCGAGCCAGCTTTCCATTTCCGCCTCATCGGCCCGCGACATTTCCGAAAAAACATCCACTCCTTTCAACAGGATATCGATACGGTCTGGTTCCAGGGAGCATTTCCCCTGCTGGACGGCAACGAAAAAATCTTCCAAGGCGTGGGCCAGTTTCACCGCTCCCTCGAGCTCGACAATCCTGGCTGCGCCCTTGATCGAGTGCGCGGCGCGCATCAGCGGCTCTATGTTCTCGACTGCCTGAGGGGCCTTTTCCAGGGCCATCAGTCCCTCATTCAAAACAGCCGCCTGAGTCTCGAGTTCCGTGCGGAAGAGCTCGAGCATGGAAAAATCGCCCAGGTCATTTCCCTGGCTGCCTTTCACAGGATACTCCTTTTCAATGAATTGAATAATAATTCATGATCCAGGCACCCTATTTTTTTATCCAGCAATGAAATGATACCTTTAGTGTAGGTACTGTGTGATCTGGAAACCGTTTCCGGCACGGCGGAAAGCTTCTCCGGCTGGAACCGGTATATACCATATATTTCATCCACCGGAAACACCCAGCTGGCGCCTTCCCATTCCAGCACGATCATCCTTTTATAGACTTTGTGACCGGGATTTTCCCCGTCGCTTTTTTCCCGTTCCAGTCCCAGAAGACCAGCCAGGGAAAAACAGAGCTGGATTTTACCGTGAATATTCACCAGGCCCGTCAGTATCTTATTGGTCAGATGAGGGATGCTATGGATGATTTTGAGCTCCGTAACTTCTTTGACCAGAAGAGCCTGGACTGCCAGTTGCTCCCGGCCGATCCTGAAAACGGCGAAAGAGACAGTTGCGCCGGCCTCGGTCTCTTTTTCCCCGGATAAAAGCTCTGTCCATTCCCTTAAATAATCGGCGGACAACTGCCTCTCGAATAATAACCGTCCGGCCTGCGAGTAAACCGGACAATTGTGGCAATGTATCACTTTTTCCAGCTCGGGGCAGGATGTATCGCCATGGATACCAATCGTGTTCCAGCAGTCTTTTTTCTCGTTCGAGGAGACTCGATTCTTTGCCATTTTTTTAGCCCGGATAATTCATAAACCGGTAATATATCAGAAGGTTTGCACCGTTTAAAACGTTTGCCGGATGCTCGAAAAAGGAGTCAGAAGCCAGAAGATTATTTTTCAGATGTTATACTGCCCTTAATTCTGACTCCTGACTTCCCAATAGATTATAAAAGGCCTTGAGGTTAATTTATCTCGATTGCCTATTAATTTGAAAAATTCATGAATAATCCCGGTTGGAAGCGAGTTGAAATTTTATTCATTTTTTTCGAAACAGAACGGAAATACAGCGGAACGATATTGTAACTTCCTGGTAAATAAACACTTCGTAGGGACGGTTTGCAAACCGCCCCCTATAGCATCGAGGGAAATCGTTGGCTTAAATTTTTTTCAATGCACTTTCCGGACACACTTCGTTTGCCATATAAATCCGTCCGGCCCTCTGGCGCAAAATCAGAGCCTTCTCCCGTTCCTTCCGGTACTCCAGGAGCAGGGCAAGATGAACGAGCGCTTCGTAATTATCCGGTTCCAAGTATACGGACCTGTTTAAACACTTTTCGGCGGTTTCTATATCGCCTTGGGCCTGGCGGATGATTCCCAGAAGACAGAAAGCTTTTGCTGTCGGGCCATATTCTTCCAGAAACCGCTCGCACAGTGAAGCAGCCTCCTCCAGGCACCCCCGATCCGCCAGTTCTCCGGCCTTGTCCAGAAGAGACTTTTTCTTCCCGGCTAAAAATCCCTGATTCCCGGCCGGTGCGCGTTTTTTTGACTCCGCACCATTCTTTGACGGAGCACGGGATTTGCCGGCCAGCGAACGGCCAGCCCTGAGTTTTCGAATCTCTGTTCTATGCGCCTGAAAGTCTGGTACTGTTTCCCGTATGGCTGGATATTGATTTAATGGACCGGGGCGTTTTATATAGGCAAAAGCTTTAGGCTGAGAAACCAGTTGAAAATCCCTGGTAAAGTTTCGCAGGGTTTCGGCATGGCCGACAAACAACAATCCTCCGCTGGCGAGCAGCCTTTCCAGTACCTGGATGAGATAATCCCGGCTAGAATGGTCTAAATAGATAAGCAGGTTCCGGCAAAAGATTATGTCATATAGCCCCTTGCCGGCAAACAGCGATTTTTCAAGTATATTGCCCTGGATAAAATTAACCGTCTCTTTTAACATTGGAATTACCACCAGGCCCTCTCCAGTCTCTTCGAAATATTTCCCCCGGAAATCGAAACCCTGGTAACGGAAGGAGTTTTTTCCATAGACCCCGTTTTTTGCTTTTCCCAGAGCTTTTCTGCTGATATCGACAGCATCGATCTGGAACTGACCGGCGCTCAGGCCGGTCTCGAACAGCGAAATGGCAATCGAATACGGTTCTTCACCGCTCGAGCAGGGCGCACTGAGAATACGGAGTTTTCTCCCACGGGAAAACGGCAGCCATTGGGTTTCGGCATAATTCCGGAGAAAGAGGAAAGGCTCTTTGTCCCGGAAAAACCAGGTCTCCGGGATGAGCACCAGCTCGATAAGCTCTTCCAGCTCTTTTTCCGATTTCATCAAAAGGTCAAGGTAGGCCTTGGCCTCGGACAGGCCGCAGGCCGCCAGCCGCTGACGGACAGCCCTCTCGATCGTTGCCGTACCGACCAGGATGGGATCCAGCCCGATTTTTTCCCTCAGCAGAGATTCTATGGCTTCCCGCGACACGATCCATCACTCCCGGCGATCAGTAAACAGCGACTTTTGTAAGGACTCTGGCAGAAGGCCGCTGATCCGCACAATTTGAATTATCTCCCGGTCTCTTTTGAGGATTTCTCCCAGATAGGGAGCTTTTTCCACTTTGATTCCGGAGGCGATAATCTCGCTTTCGGATGCTTTCATCGTTTCGGTGACCCCCTCGGCGATCAGTCCGAGAATCCGGCCGGTATTTTTCCCCCCCGGATAGTCGACCAGAATGATCCGTGTCCCCAGAGACCCGGCGCACGGTTTTTTGTGGACGAGACGGCAAAGGTCGACAACCGGGACAACAGCCCCGTGATAATTGAATACCCCGGCCACGTATTGAGGGGTGCGCGGAATTTCCGTGAGATTGATTCTCGGGACCACCTCGATGACCTGGCTGGTATCCAGGGCGTACCGATTCCTGTTCAGGGAAAAAAGAAGCAGCAGCATAATCACTCACTCACTTTGAACCGTGAAACTTCATCCCGCAGACACTTCGAGGCCTCATTGAGTTGGCCGACAGCGTTATTAAATTCGCTCAAAGAACCCGAAGTCTGCTGGATCGCCTCGTTAAGCTGTACCATCGTCTCGGAGATCTGCTGCGCTGCTTTGGATTGAGATTCCATCCCATCGTTCACTTCCATGAAGCGGGGGGTCAATTCCTGGACGCGGATAATAATCTGCTCCAATTGCTGGCTGAGTTTTTCAATATTTTCCACTGCCTCTCTGACCTCTTCACTGAACTTATCCATTTCCATAACACCTGCCGAGACAGCCGATTGCATTTCCTTTACCATGTGCTCGATATCCAGGGTGGAGACAGCGGTCTGGTCAGCGAGCCTTCTGATTTCCCGGGCGACCACAGAGAAGCCCAGGCCGTATTCGCCGGCTTTTTCAGCCTCGATTGCCGCATTCAAAGAAAGGAGATTGGTCTGATCGGCGACCTTGTTGATGGTCGTGATTACATTGTCGATATTGTTCGCTTTTTCATGGATGATCGACAGTTTGGAGACAATCGAGCGGGTCGCCTCGCTGAGCTGGCTGATGGTCGTCTCCATCTGAGTGAGATCGTTCCTGCTCGTGTCGGCTAAGGAGGCGGTCTCCAGCGCCACATCATTGACTCCGTTCATTGTTTTGACCAGTTCCCGGGAAGTGGAGGAAATTTCTTTGCTGGTGGCCACGACTTCATTGGTGGAGGCCGCCTGTTCGGAAACCGTGGCTTCCAGTTGCCTGGCGGAGGCGGCGATCTGGATGGTCGAGGTATTTACCTGAATTCCGGAGCGCTGAACCTGGCCGACAAGCGAGTTCAGATTCCGGGTCATTATCCTGATGGCGTTGAGCAATTGCTGTGTCTCTTCGCAGCGGCTGCTTTCGGCCCGGGTTTCCCGAATTTGATCTTTGCTGGTGACGGCTTTTGATAAACTCATTACCTCGAGGACCTTGTTGGCGGCGGACAGGTTGCCCTCGGCGATTTCCTGGGCTATGGAGGTAATCTCGGTTATTGGCCGGGCTATTTTATTGCCTAAAATAAAGGCCAGGGCAACTGCAATTCCCAGGATGATCAATCCTCCGAGGGATGACCACAGGAGAAGATCGTTAAGCTCTGATATGGTTTCGTTTTTTATCTCATAATAATCGTCTTCGTAGGTGCCGGCGCCGATCACCCAGTCCCAGGGCTCAAAATACATAAACGCGGCGACCTTGTTTCTGACTTTGGTTTCGCCGGGGTTTTTCCAGGGATATCTTTCGGAATCCACTTCCCCCTTATTCAATTTAAGCGCTTTATTCACAATCGACTGGATGATAAAATTTCCTTCATCGTCACGCGTCTCCCAAATATCCTCCCCGTCTCGTTCCCCGTTTTTAGAAATAAAATAACGTCCCCTGTTTGCGCCTTTTCCACCAAGCACATATACGTAACCTGTCTTCCCGACTTTAATATTGTAAATTGCTTCCCGCAGACTTTGGAATGTTTCATGTCCGATACCTACAGCAAGCATGCCGATAATTTTCCCATTTCTATCCGATATGGGCTCGTAAGCTGAAGGATACCAGACACCCAGAGCAAAAGACCGCCCATGATATGTCTCTCCCCTTAAGACTGAAGAGATTATCGGATCCCGTTCGCCGTTTGTGCTGACCGCCGAAATGTAAGTTCCGATTCCCCGTTTCTTATCCGGGGTTTCAATATTTGTAGCCACACGCAGCATATCCCCTTCCTCGTTCATTCTCTGAAAAATCGTACAGATTATGCCCACCGTCTTTTTTACTTCATCCACCACAGGAGTCGTTACAGAGAAGTCCCGGTTATCTCCGAACCATACCCCGCCGACAGTCATCTTGGGTAAAGTAACCGAGGAAGTTTCCCTGGTTTCCTGGTTAACGGCTGTCCAGGAACTCTTTTCTGAAGAGAAGGCGACCCTCCCTTTTTCCTCCATAATTCTTCGGGCGACATTCAAGCTCTTATCGACATTATTTTGAATCAACTCATT
>Ga0307380_10004235_pt1 | contig 19477 bp, 14 predicted proteins | sample UN3MG_FD_202239 | JGI IMG/M metagenome (GOLD analysis project Ga0307380, IMG submission 202239) | Soil microbial communities from Risofladan, Vaasa, Finland - UN-3 | ecosystem: Environmental > Terrestrial > Soil > Coastal area > Acid sulfate soil | place: Finland: Risofladan, Vaasa | collected... | reverse complement strand
CACCCCGCCCGCTTCGCGGGCACCCCTCTCAAGAGGGGATTTTTTCTTGCCATTACCGGTCTATTCGCAAATGCCCGAAAGACGGGCATTTAATTCCCCTCTAAAAAGAGGGGTGGCGACGCAGTCGACGGGGTGTGTCATTCAAATCATCCTGAAGATTAACTTTCAACAATAAATACTTAGCGCTTATGGGGCGCACCCGCGTGTGCGCCCGATTACCATCGAAAAATTACCGAACGACGGGCGGACACATTGGTCCGCCCCTACGAGTTTTGTGGTGATTTTTGAATAATCCAGGCTAAATCTAATCATCAGGCGCAAAATTTACAGCCGGAATAAAGTATCACTTATTGCAGTCTATCTCTGTTCCTTCTTCTGCAAAAGCGATACCGGAAAAACACTATGACCGGCAAATTTGAATATTATTTTCAAGACCGACTCAAAGTTTTTCTATCTCCATAAAAAATATAAATATAATCCCCCTGTAAAGAGGTGTCAATCAAGCGAAAATCTCAAAATTTATTGGCCTTCGAATGTTTTACTTAAACCTGACCCCGGCGGTTCGATATTTTTCGCGCCCGTGAGTGTCCACTGTTTCAACTGACCTGGGCTGGGCTGCCGTAAAAATCAGGGGAAAGCGTCCGGAAGAGTATTTCACTAAACCTTTTCACAGCGCCGGGTATATGGGCTGGATAAAGACAGCGGGAACGCGCGCGCTGCTCCCTGTGTCGGAACTACTATCAGAGCATAAGGGCGGGTCTGCGCCCCCCTGGGTGATCTTGCGACACTTCAGTGCCCTTCAAAGCTCAACCTGCAGATCAGCCTCAGGATGTGCTTCAGGCGCGAAAGTCACTATCTCGCTCTTTGTTCCGCAGCTCACTCTTACAGTCAGGTGATCCAGCTTTTCTATCCTGGGGGCGGGTGTGCCTTCTCTGTATGGATAAATCACTGCCAGAAAGCGCATCCCGGGCACAGGCTCGCGGTTGGTGATCCAGATATTGTGGGTCACGAGCTCCGGATAAGGGCCGGCATAATTCTTATCATAGCGCTGGATCTTCCTGACCCAGGGCCTGTAATCCTCACCGGTGACCGGGTTGACAAGCCCCTCTTCTTTTTTGCGGTCCTCGAAAGTGACCGCCGCGCTCGAGATCACCTTCACCACAGTGGTGACACCGCCCGTGGCGTAGCTGAAACTCCCGCTCCCCTCATCCCACGCAAGGGGCACATCCTGCAGCACATGGTAGAGCCAGGAGAAAGAGCTTCCCTGGGGCCGCCCTTCCGGCGAGACAGCCAGGTCATCCAGCATCACGAAATAGCGGCCGTCCACAAAGAGCACGTGCCTGTCGGCAAGGGTGAGGTAGGAAAGGTCCCGCTCATCGTAAGGATTGGTTTTGCCGTCCCCCAAAAAGCCCCAGAACTCGAAATAATGGTAGGGATACCTGATATAGGAGCCTGCGGCTTCGCCTTTGAAATACACTGTTCCGCCCTCCTCCCTGTAGCGCGAGACACGGGCGAAATAGGGCCTGAATAGCTCTTTGCGGAAATTCTCCCATCTCGTATGGCTCGGCTGGGCCTGCCCGAGCCCGTCGACCAGGACCAGGTTCTGGCTCATTGAGTGGTGGGCGTGACGGTCGCCGTTCTGGGTGCTCCCGCCGGCGTGGGTGATATTCTGCCCGAAAGCGTAGATCTGGAAGCTGTTGTCCCCGAAAAAGCTGTGGTTGAAAGCCCCGCGGGGCCGGGCGTGGAAAGTGATGCCCACCGACTTGTCAAAATTATCGAGCTCCCCGGGATAGAGTGTGCTTGCCGAGACCCAGCCGCCGTCCGGAAACAGCTTGCTCAAAGGCTCCCCGGGCTTGGCCGCAGGCTCAGGGCAGTAGAGCGGCAGGGCGTACTCGATCCAGGGACGGGAATACTGCCTGTGCAGGGTGTAGCCTATCTGTTCGGAGCGCCGGGCCGCATCCTCCCAGGCTTTGAGAAAGCGCTCATTCGAGGTGAGATAGGCCAGCTTGCGGAAAGAGGAAAGCCGGTTGTTCAGGTAGTACGGCTCCATGATCCCGATATTGCCGAACGAGAGATTCGGCAGCCCGAGCACCGCCACGCGGTTGAAAAACTCGCCGATCTCAGAAAGAAAGGGGTTCAACCCCAGCCGGGCATCCTCGAGGGTCATCTCATAGTAACAGGCGGCGTAGATCATCCACTTGAACTTGGAGAGTCCGTAGCCCGGGCCCTCGTTCCAGGCGTCCTCAGGCCCGAAACAGTTCGAGACCCCGGTGAGAAAATTGACCGCCAGCTCATAGGTGGTCTTGAACAGCCCTCCCTCCTCGTAGGCAGCCAGCCCTGACGGAAAGGTGTAGTTGATATTCTCGTACGGGTGGCTCGAACCGGCCACCGCGATACTGTGCGGATAGACCCGGCTGCCCCCGCGCGAGCGCCAGGAGAAGCTGTTCACTATGTGGTCCACCCGCCAGCGCAGGCAGGCAAGGATCTTTTCTCTCTGCGCAGGTGTCATCTCGTTGTAGAACCAGTCATAAAACAGGCTCAGGTACTCGTTCAGGGCCACGTAGTCCTCGTTGCCGCCCAGGCCCTCCGGGCTGGACCTGCCACCGGGCGGGTATGAGGCCAGGGTGAGAAAAGGACCGGTCACGGCCCGGAACTTCCTGTCACCGGTGAGCATATAGGCGAAAGCCATCTCGATCAGCCTGTCCGCCAGCTTGAGGTAAGGCAGCTCGCCGCCATCCGGGTCGAGCCTGCCCGGGATGTCCGGGTAAAGCTCCTGCAGGGCCTGATCCGGCAGGGTGTCTGTTTCAGGGAAATTCCTGAACCAGGTAGAGTTCAAGTCTTCCTCTGCCTGGGCCAGGGTTTTATCGTAAATGGCCTTGGAGTGAGGGTCTGTCTCATGCAGCCTGCGCAGGGCCTCTAAGCGCCCGGAGCTGAATATAATACGCGGGTGGCCGCTCGAGAAAAAGCGCGGGGTCTTGAGATTCGAGCGGTCCCAGGCCACGGCCTCCGGGTCCACCGCGAAGTGTCTCGTCCTCTGCCAGTCGAGCTTTTCCCCGCTTCTGTCTTCAGGGTCGTAGTAGCCCACCCGCCAGAACACAGGCTTGCCTGTGGGGAGAGGGCCGATTGTATTGTAAAAGTTGAACTCAGTCTCTTTCACATCCAGGAGCAGGTTATTGAACTCCCGGTCCAGGGCGAGCTGGAGCCTGTAGCGCCGCAGGGGGAGAAATTCCCTGTTATCCCCTTTTTCGCGCATGATAGTTGGCTCATAGGGCCAGCTCAGCCGCGGGGGGTTGAGCCTGACTGTGAGAGAGTCCGCGGGCCGCCAGACAAGGCAGCGGTTATAGAGCATGCTCTCGTTCAGGGGCACGGCTGTGTTTTCCGCGGTGAAGCGCAAGGGGGCGGCCTTCGGGCCGGGCTTGCCGCAGGCTGTCAGAGCTAGGGCCAGGACCAGAAACGGCCCGGGAAGATAAAATGCGGCTTTTTTCAGATAATTCAGGCTGAGGTTCATTATAGATTACCTTGTTGGATAGGTTCCAAGGTGCATGGGCGACCGGCGGTCGCCCGAACAGGGCGAGGCATGCCTCGCCACTACGTTTACTAAATTTGTAACTTGGTTTAAAACAATACGCTACACTATTTATGAATTCATGTACTTAGTTTTATAACCGTGAAAAATTAACAGGCTCTCAGGGAAAAATTATACGGATGGTCTTTTAAATATTGGACTCTTGCCTTTGAAAAGCAACAGGAAGGAAAATGTGAAACCTCTTTAATCCTTGCAGATTTCTTTCATAATATTTTCAATACTCTTTCCCTGTTCCGGCAGTAGCTCGCGTAAAGCATAAGCTTCTTTCAGCCAGAAGCAGGCCTCAGGATCTCCAATTTCAGCCAAAGCCAGGCCCAGGTTTGCGGCTGTCTGGCAATAATACTGCGGATAATCGTCTTTTTTCCTTATCTCCAAGGCCTCACGGTAACAGGCTATAGCTTTGCGCAAATTTAAAGCTCTCTCTGCTGCATCTTTTGATGGCAAATACATGTAAGAATTACCCAGGTTGTTCTGGGTCATTGCATAATCCACAGGATACTCGTCTTTCCTCCATATCTCCAAAGCCTCAATAGAACACTTTATAGCCTTACGCACATTTAATACCAGTTCCTCTGCATCTTTTGATGGTAAATCCGTGTAAGCATTTCCCAAATTGTTCTGAGTCGTTGCATATTGAACCGGATACTCGTCTTTCTTCCATATCTCCAAGGCCTCCTGGTAACATTCTATAGCCTTGCCCACATTGGAAGCACGCTCCCCTGAATCCCTGGATGGTAAATTTCTGTAAGCAGAGCCCAGGTTGTTCTGGATCACTGCATAATCCACTGGATACTCATCTTTCTTCCATATCTCCAAGGCCTCTTGGTAACAGGCTATCGCCTTGCGAACATTGGAGGCCTGCTCATCTGCATCTTTGGAAGGTAAATCCATGTAAGCAGCACCCAGGTTGTTCTGGGTCGTTGCATATTGAACAGGATACTCGTCTTTCTTCCATATCTCCAAGGCCTCCTGGTAACAGTCTATCGCCTTGCGCAAATTTAATATCCGCTCCACTGCATCTTTAAATGGTAAATCCCTGTAAGCAGCACCCAGGTTGTTCTTAGTCGTGGCATAATCCACAGGATACTCGTCTTTCTTTCTTATCTCCAAGGCCTCCTGGTAACAGTCTATCGCCTTGCGCACATTGGAAGAATGCTCCAATGCATCTTTAAATGGTAAATCCCTGTAAGCAGCACCCAGGTTATTCTGAGTCGTGGCATATTGAACAGGATACTCGTCTTTCTTACTTATCTCCAAGGCCTCCAGGTAACATGCTATCGCCTTAGATACATTCAAGGCCCTCTCCGCTGCATCTTTTGATGCTAAATCCCGGTAAGCAGTACCAAGGTTGTTCTTGGTCTTTGCATAATCCACAGGATACTCCTCTTTCTTCCATATCTCCAATGCCTCCTGGTAAAACTCTATAGCCTTGCGAAAATTAAAAGCCCACTCCGCTGCATCTTTGGAAGGTAAATCCGTGTAAGCAGCACCCAGGTTGTTCTGGATCATTGCATAATCTACCGGATACTCGTCTTTCTTATAAACCTCCAATGTCTCACGGTAATACTCTATAGCCTTAAGAATATTGTAAGCCCGCTCCGCTGCATCTTTGGAAGGTAAATACATGTAAGCAACACCCAGATTGTTCTGGGTCATTGCATAATCCACAGGATACTCGTCTTTCTTCTTTATCTTCAAGGCTTCATGGTAACATTCTATAGCCTTGCGCAAATTTGAATCCCGCTCCGCTGTATCTTTAGATGGTAAATTCATGTAAGCAGCGCCCAGGTTGTTCTGGGTCATTGCATAATCCACAGGATACTCGTCTTTCTTCCTTATCTCCAAGGCCTCCTGGTAACACTCTATCGCCTTGCGCACATTGGAAGCATGCTCCCCTGCATCCCTGGATGGTAAATCCATGTAAGCGTTACCCAGGTTATTCTGAATTATTGAATACTCCACAGGATACTTGTCTTTCTTCCTTATCTCCAAGGCCTCCTGGTAACACTCTATCGCCTTACGCACATTGGAAGCATGCTCCTCTGCATCCTTGGATGGTAAATCCCTGTAAGCATTACCCAGGTTGTTCTGGATCATTGCATAATCCACAGGATACTCGTCTTTCTTCTTTATCTCCAAGGCCTCCTGGTAACACTCTATTGCCTTGCGCACATTGGAAGCATGATCCCCTGCATCTTTGGATGGTAAATCCGTGTAAGCATTGCCTAGGTTGTTCTGAGTTGTGGCATTTTGAACCGGATACTCGTCTTTAGTAAATATCTTAAGCGCCTCGAGGTAGTTTGTGACTGCAGAACGCACGTTCTTTCCCCGGAATTCGGAACTTGAAGCGGGCCTTAACATATATGTATTGGCAATAGAAGCCAGAGCCGAGGCTTTGCCTTCATCATCTTTAGCTTTTTTGGCATATCTAAGGGCACTGGAAAAATGTTCTGAGGCTTTGATATATTTTCTTTGTTCGTAATAAGCGTTTCCAATCTGTATTTCCGTTGCCGAGAGTTTCTCGTAATCTTTCTCTTCTCTCAATATTGTTGAAAAACTCTCTATTGCTCCTTGAAAATCACCTTTCCTTAAACTTTCCCGCCCACTTTCAAACAGATCTTTAACACTTCCTTTCGGTAAATCCGGCAGGCCGTCCTGGTAATCGTAAATATTTATATTATAAATATTAGTAACTTGATTAGTCGCCGTATTTTTATCTTCATCATAATTCCATTGACGCATTATAATTGTTGCAATAATTATAATTACAACACCGGACAATATTTTTTCTTTTATTACATATCTTATTATATATTTTAAAGATATCCAAATGTATAACAGCATATTTTCTTTAACATATTTTCCGGTTTTCCTAATAAATAAAGGAATTTTTTCTGTGATATATTTTACAGCTTTTTTTATGCATGACGGCATTTTTATGTGCCCCCGGAAATCAGTATCATTTAATCTATAAAAACTTCATGTATAAATATGAGCTTATTAGGAGATAAAATGCAACATAATATCCATTCAAAAAAATAAATCTTATTTTTTTTCATTTTTGACTATGAAAACGGTCAATTATACCGGGAAACAATTTGAAAAATATTACTATTTTACCCAGAGATTTTTTTATAATTTTTATAACTCTTTATATTTCAAAGGATTATTGAATGGGCGGTTCTCGAACCGCCCCTACGGATATAAAATTATCCTTTAACCTGTGATTTTTTAAAAGTCTCAGTAATTTTTGGCAGGCGTCGTGAAAAAACACAGAAAACAGGAAGAGAACAGGCTCAATAAACCTGTATGCCTTTTGGAAAGATATTAACCCGGATTATTTATAAAATTCAGCTTTGGGAGTATTTTCTTGCAAATCCCCCTCGATCCCCCTTTTTCAAAGGGGGAGGGCGGCTTCCCCCCTTTAACAAAGGGGGGCCAGGGGGGATTATAAAAGAGATTCAGTTAACGTGAAAACCGACAATATCTTAAGCAAATCACCCGGCAAATTTGCGAACAATCCCGGATTAATTACGAATCGGAAAGAATTATTTAATCAGACGAATCTTTTAGAAATGAAATCATACTTCTTTTAAAACAGCACCCTGGCGCCGCCTGAAGGCCTGAGCGCAAGGAGGGTCCGCTCGGGGATCCGGCGGTAGCGCTCCGCGGCCTCTGGGTAGTGGTTAATGGCATCCCCGAAATAGCGGCTCTTGAGACTGGAGAGGACATGCTCCACCTTGCTGTCCGGGACCAGGTGCACCGTGCAGCCGCCGTAACCGGCCCCGGTGAGCCGGCTGCCGGCGGAGCCGGCCTCCCTGGCCACAGCCACCAGCTCATCCAGTGCCGGGTGGCTGATCTTGTACAGGCCGCGGCAGCTTTCGTGCGACTCGTTCATCAGCCTGCCGAAAGTCTCGCCGTCCCCGGCCTCCACAGCCTTCACCGAATCCTCGACCCGGGCCGCCTCGCTCACGATATGCCTGGCGCGGTCCCCGATCCTGGTCCCATCCGCAGGCTCCTCGATCAGGTCCCCGGCCTTGGTGGTGAAAATCCCGCTGTTCACCTCCAGGAGAGAAATTCCCAGGAATTCGGCGATCTCGGTCTTGAAGTAGCGGTGTTGTGTAAAAGTCTCCTCGAGCGCGGCCCGGGTCCTCTCCCGGCCCAGGAGGAAATAAATATCCCCCAGGCGCAGGATCTTCTCCTTGTCCAGGCCGAGTTTTTTGACCAGCATGGCTGTGGCGGCCTTGCACTCGGCCGGACGGCGGTTGTATTTCATCCTCGCGTTCTTGGTCTTGTCCGCGATCACCATGGAGTTGGCGATCACGATCGTGTAGCCCGCAGGGATGCCCACGGGCTTGACCCGCAGGGGGAAAAAGTCGATTTTCAGGGCCTTGCCTTTCTCGCTCAGGATACATACCGCGTGGTCCATGCCCCCGCCCTGGGTGCCCACATACCACTCGGCCTGGGCCATGCGCTCTGCCAGGGCCAGGGGCTCGAGCTCGAGGCCGCTTGACCCGATGACTGCCATGGCCGAGGCCACCACCAGGGTGGAGCTGGATGAGAGGCCGGCCCCGACAGGCACATCACCGAAATAACAGGCGTCGAACCCGCGCAGGCCCTCCGCGCCGCCGATTTCATCCACAATCCCCTGCACGCCAGCCTTGACATAGTTGCCCCAGTCCCCGGTCTCGAACGACGGTATTTTTTCCTCGATCCTGAAACTCCGGTCCGGGAACTCGGGGTTTGTCACCCGGACCTCTAAATCCTCGCGGGGGGAGAAAGCCACCAGCATGTCGTGGTCAATGGCCATAGGCAGCACGGGCAGGCCGTTGTAATCCGTGTGCTCGCCGATCAGGTTCACCCTTCCTGGCGCGCGGAGCACCGAGACCTGTCTGCGCTCCGGGAACCTTTCGGCGAAATGGCGGAGCAGCCTGACCAGTCTTCCTGTGACATCATCATTGTAAACCTGGGTTATGACCCTTAAAAACTCAGGGGCTCTCTTTTCAAGTCCGGACACAAGTTTATCGCGGTCTGGCATGAGGAGTTTCCTTGGCTGAAATTTTTTATTTATCGGCTTTATCCACCGCAGCGTATTTTTTCCGACTGCCGGCGCCGGAATCCTGGTTTGTTCTGAAATTAGCCGACATTATTCACAAAATGAACCAAATCCTGTACGGGCAGGCCCCTGTGCCTGCCCATTGTTTGGGATTTCCTTGATGTAAATCGGGCGGCCACAGGGGGCCGCCACTACAAAAACGGGAACGGAAAAATTCTTTATGAATAATGGCGGTAAGATCAGCGCAGCCTGGGCTTGAGGTCTGTCTCGAAAATCACCCTGTCGTAGTCGCAGCCGGGCCGGAGGTTGCGGAAATTCACCGGGGTGCACTTTTCGAAACGCTTCTCCTCCACTGTAACGCGGAACGGTCCACTGATCTCAAACTCGACTCCCTCAGCCATATGCACATCGTTAAGGGTCAACTGGGCGCCCTTGTCCCCCTTGGGCATAACCGCTCCGAGCTTGCCCCAGCCGACTTCCTTATCCGACTGCTGGATCGTGACCAGCGGCGTGTTCATCAGGGGTCGCTCCTTAATTGCTCTCTCCATCCTGAATGGCTTTCAGGCGGATGATCTCACGATAAGCTATGTCAGTCCGGCAGTACATTCCCGCGAAAGAAATATCCCGGACTGCCGAATAAGCAGCCTTGGCGGCCCGGGCGACATCCCTTCCGAGGCCTGTCACCCCGAGCACCCGGCCGCCTGAGGTGACGACATTTGAGCCCTCGCGCTTTGTGCCGGCGTGGAAAACTATCACATCCTCCCTTTTATCGAGATCAGCTCTGAAAGTAATGTTTTTCCCTTTCTCATATTCCCCGGGATAGCCTCCGGAGGCCAGCACCACGCAGACAGCGGCCCCGGGCCTGGTCGGAACCCTGACCCCGGCCAGGGAGCCGACAGACGCCTCCTGCATGAGAGAGACCAGATCGCAGTCCAGGAGCGGAAGCACGACCTGGGACTCGGGGTCCCCGAACCGGCAGTTGAACTCGACCACCTTGGGGCCGTCCGCGGTGACCATCAAACCGGCATAAAAGCATCCCCGATAGGGATATCCCCTTCGTGCGAGCTCAGCCGTCACAGGCTCCATAATGGTACGTACCACGCGGTCCACAAGCTCCTCTCCGGCGATAGTTACAGGCGCATAGGCGCCCATGCCGCCGGTGTTGGGTCCGGTATCTCCTTTTCCCACAGCCTTATGGTCCTGGCTCGGCACTAAAGGCACCACATTGCGCCCGTCAACCAGGGCCAGAACAGAAAGCTCCTCGCCCTCCAGAAATTCCTCGATCACCACATTTGCTCCGGCAGGGCCGAATGCTTCCTCCTGCATGATCAGGCGCAGGGCTCTGCGGGCCTCGTCCTTGCTCCGGCAGACTATGGACCCCTTGCCCCCGGCCAGGCCGTCCGCCTTAACCACGCAGGCCTCAGGGCCGGCTTCCACATAATCAAGCGCCTGCTCCAATTCCGTAAAAGTCTCGAAAGCCGCAGTGGGTACGCCGATCTCTTTCATCAACTGCTTGGAAAACACTTTGCTGCTTTCGATCCTGGACGCCTGCAGACCAGGCCCGAAAGCGGCCAGGCCGCGCTCCCCGAGCCTATCCGCCAGACCGGCCGCCAGCGGAGACTCCGGCCCGATAACCGTGAGATCGACCCCGTATTCTCCTGCTGCCGCCACCACCGCTGCCACATCCGTGGGCGAAATATCGATGCTGCGAGCCAATTTGTCTGTGCCCGGGGTCCCCCTGGTAATCAGGAACGAGGCCTCGGGCCTGTCCAGGGCAAGACGCCAGAGCAGGGCATGCTCGCGCCCGCCGTTTCCTACAATCAGTATTTTCATCGGCATTCTTCCCCTGAGAATTAGTGCTGTTCATTTTGGGTACTTGAATCTATCCAGTCGAGATAGACCTTGTGCCCTGCAGCCACAGGCATGGCGATCACCTCAGGCACCTCGTAACTGTGGAGCTCGAGCACCCGCTTCTTCAAGGCCTCGAAAAGCTCCGCCCGCGTCTTGAGAATCACGAGCGCCTCAGGCTGATCTTCGATCCTGCCCTGCCAATGATAGATCGACCTGATCCCGCTCACCACATTGCCGCAGGCAGCCAGGCGCTCCTTGACCAGAGTTTTGGCAAGCGCTGCCGCCTCCTCGGTCGAAGCGGCGGTGACAAAGACCACGAGATGGCCTTCCTGAATACTTTCTGACATTGCCCTGACCTCTTTGGAATTCGCTCCACTGAATGCTCGAGAACGGCTCTAATGCAAAAAAAAGCTAACACGATCCAATTAATATTGCAAGAAACACGGGAGCGGAGGATTTACATTAAAAAGCCCTGAAAATAAAAGCTCCAAATCCTGAGCAATTACGATGCTTACTGAATATTTTATCTTAGTGTTTTTTTGACAAGAGACAAAAAGTGCGCACTTTTATGCTCACCGATTGTATAAAAAGAGAGCCGTTGAAATCAATCAAAATTTAAAATACAGCGTTTTCAGGGGAGATGACCAAAAATGATCAAGCTCATTATTCCCGCAGCGCTTGCAGCACTGATCGCTACCGCCTGTTCTGATGATGACAGCGGACCAGCCGCCCCTTCGAATAACAAGGTACTCGAGTTTGAATACACCTTTGCTGCAAGTGACGAGGGTTTCAGCAGCGGATTTGCCGATTACCCTTCAGGCGAGGAGGGGTTTTACGGTCTCGATTTCGAGTACAAGTCTCTTCCCGATAATTTCCACCCGGAGCGGAAAGGTCTTTTCATTACAGGTAATAACCACAGCGATGACCTGTTCATGTTTATCAAGCGCAGACTCGGCTCAGCCGAAGGGATCAAGCCGAACGTGGTCTACTTCCTCTCGCTCACAGTGGAGTTTGCCACCTCTGCCGGCTCAGGCTGCGCCGGAATAGGGGGCGCGCCCGGAGAGAGCGTATACATGAAGGCCGGGGCCGCGGCTATCGAGCCTCTGGCTGTGAATACCAAGAGTTTTTACGAGATGAATATCGACAAGGGCCAGCAGGCCTCGGGAGGGCCGGATGCCCTGGTAATCGGGCATATCGGCAACAACAGCGGGGACTGCTCAGGCAGAACCTGGGAATTCAAGACTCTCGAATTGCCGGAGTTCGCAGTAAAGACCGGTGACAATGGCGAGCTCTGGGTCATAATCGGGACAGACAGCGGTTTTGAAGGCGTAACCAGGCTTTACTACACGAATGTCAGGCTAACCCTTGTGGGGACAAGCCTGAATAACCTCCCTGGTATAAAGTGAAAGGGGAATAGAAGGCAGAAGACAGAAGGCAGGAGTCAGGAGTCAGAATGAGAAAACGGGTAAATAATTCAATCCAAACATCTTGAATTAAAAGTATCTTTTAATAGCCAAGTACATGAATTCATAAATAGTGTAGCGTATTGTTTTAAACCAATTTATAAATTTAGTAAACGTAGTGGCGAGGCATGCCTCGCCCTGTTCGGGCGACCGCCGGTCGTCCCTATGAGTTCGCACAGCGTTGCTGGAAAAAATACGTCACCGTATTTTCGAGTTACAGTACTAAGTCATATTCTGCCTAAACAGAATAACAACTGTTGTTTACCATCGGGAATCAATTCACCCCGTATATCTTCGCCGGCACCTCGTAGAAAATCTTTTTCAGAGCCTCCTCAGGCAGTCCCAGGCCGGGCAGGGGAAAACCACCCTTTTGCCTGCGGAAAGGCGCATTTTGTTGCAGCTCCTGACTGGAGAGAAAGCGCACGTGCGCCTGGACATAGGCGGCTGAGGTCTTCTCATAGGCTTCCCCGGCAGCCAGGCCGCTTAGATCCACATCCTCAGGCCGCTGGAAACTCTGGCTCTGGATGCCGGTTTTGACATCTGCATCCAGATAAATAAGGTCAGTGCCGAAAAGGATCCTGCCGGCGAATTGGATCAGAATCTCGCGCCAGATTTGCCTTCTTTCCTCTGTGCGGGCCATTGCGGGAAGGCGGGCCGAGATATCAGCATACAGGTTGGGATGGGTTTGGAGGGCCTCGCGAAACGTGAGCGGATCATCCGCCAGGCTAGCCAGATGCGGGGCCACGAATGTAGTGTCCCGGTGGCGCTCCACCAGGTTGTCCCTTTCCGAAAGCAGCTCTTCCCGGCTCGGAAACCCTTTGCGGTAGTAGCTCCATTCGGCGTATGGACCCTCCAGCACCCCGGACCAGAAATTCTCCGGTCCCAGCGGACGCCAGAACCAGGAGGGGTCCGCAGTATGGATTAGCACCGGTACGCGTAAGGCCCCGGCACGCTCGAAAACAGGGTCGAGCCGCCTGTCATCGACCCGGAGAAGCTTTCCATCAGGGTCGCGCACCTCAAGGCCCAGACTCTTGAATATCTTGAGGCCTTTCGCTCCGGCCTCGATCGCAGCTTCCAGGTCATCCGCAGTCTTCTTGCCGAAATCCGGAGTCCCCACCCCGCGCCAGTCGATATTGCAAAGCTGCGCAAACCGTCCCGGGTAGCGGTTAAAAACCTCGAGCATCTCGCGGAGCCTGCCGCCGTAAGCGTTCATCCAGCCTGCATTCACGCTGCAGGCGATATTGCACCTGTCCATCACCCGCAGGGCAAGCCCGGCCCACTGCGGCTCGATATGCGTATGGGCATCGATCAAGCGGAATTTTGCAGACATGGGTTTCTCCTTGGATCTGGAAAACAAAAACCTCGAGATCAAAAGGGCTTCATCCCGGTCAACTCCGCAGAGGTTCTATCTCGGGCTCTTTGTCAATTCTGCGCTTCCAGAAAAACTCGTACGGGTCGATCCAGTCGATCTTGCCCCCTGCCCGGCGCTGGCGGATAATCTCGCTGGTCACCTGGAGCACTTTATATACATTGTCCAGTGCTCCCTCGAGATCAACCGTACTGTGGCCTGGCAGAAGCACCTGCCAGGTCTTCGCCTTCGGGTACTCGTACAGTTTCCAGAGACTGGCCAGGTACTGGTCCCAGTCGCAGTAATCCGCGCCCATCCAGGCATGCCGGCCAAAGTCGAGCACGATATCTCCTGAGATGAGAACCCCTGTGCCCTGCCAGTCGAGGCTGAAACAGCTCGATCCCGGAGTGTGCCCGGGAGTATGGATCACTACCATTCTCAAATTGCCGAAAGCCAGTTCTTCTCCACCGCTGAAAGTCACTGGCTCGGCGACCGGCTCAGCTATGTCTGAGGCCATGACTTTCTTTTTACCGGTGACATAATCCGCGTCATCAGTGTGGATGTAAATCGGCGCGCCTCTTTTCTCCCAGGCAGCGGCGCTTTCTGCATGGTCGTAATGCATGTGGGTCAACAGCACCCATTTGATATCAGCCAGCCTGTAGCCTAACTGCCTGATCTGGGTCTCGATCATCGGCCTGAACCGCTCGTAGCTGGGATCGACTATCAGAAGGCCGGTGCCAGTGTCCCAGAGGTAAATGTTCTGCTGGTAGTCCGCGGGACCCAGCAGGTAGAGGCCTTCGAGCACCTGCATTGGCCTGTGCTGCATAGGCAGAGTCCCATTGCCCCATTTCCAGGAGAAATCTTTCCACAGCTCGGCATCGTCTTTCCAGTAGTTCTGGCCCGGCTTCCAGTTGTCGTATTTATACTGCTCGATATAAGTCATCCGGTCGTGGATCACCTTGTGGCCCATAGGTCCCTGCTGGACCACCGGCGGGAAAAACCGGCCCTCAGTTAGAGAGCTTTCCTTTTCCCCGGTCACTCCGCCCGGGACGGTTTTCGGGCTCTCTGCGGAGCAGGCTGCAGCCAGGGAAACTCCAGAGAGAGTAAAAAAATGTCTGCGGTCCAAGTTTCACCTCCAGTGTTAAATTTTTTATTTTTTAATCCGAAACATAATTTTATATTCTCTGAAGCTTTCAACGAACGCTGCTGGCTCGCTTTTCGCACAGCATATATAGAGAATAATAATATATGTGTTCAAATATAATCAAGCCAGATGAAGGAGCATTTGTATGGCCACACAAGAATTGCGCGGCGCCTATGATGATTTTGAGGTTGAGGATACTCTTTTGCTGAAAGATTTCGAACCGGTAACCATACTCAAACAAAGCGCTCATATCCCGGAGAAAGCTAAGTTCCCGGCAGTGGACGCTCATGTGCACCTGGATGAGACAGAGGGTCAGAGCGCCGGGAGCTACCTGAGGCTGATGGACGAGGTGGGGCTTGAGGCCTGCGTTTCGATCCAGCTTCTGAAAAAAGAGGATGAGCTGTCCGGTTATCTGAAACGTTTCAGCCGGGCGCACCCTGACCGCTTCAAGGTGGTTATTTGGGTCGGTCTGAAGGAACTGGAAAAAACCGGCAAGGTGGACCACTTCATGGACTGGATGAAAAGGTTCAAGGATCAGGGGGTCGCCGGGATCAAGTTCTGGAAGGATTTAGGGCTCACAGCGCGCGACCCTGAAGGCAGCCTGTGGAAAATAAATGACCCGCGGCTTGATCCGGTGTGGGACCAGGCAGCCGGACTCGATCTGCCGATTATTTTCCACACAGCGGACCCGGACGCCTTTTTCCAGCCCCTGGACCGATTCAATGAGCGTTACGAAGAGCTTATCCGTCACCCGGACTGGTCTTTCGCCGACACCTTAAAATTTCCACCCAAAGAGCTAGTGCTCAGCCAGCAGGAGGAGGTAATCCGCCGCCATCCGCGCACACGGTTCTGGGCCGCCCACTGCGCGGCGCGCGGCGAAAATCTCAGCGAGCTGGCTCGGATGCTCGAAAGCTATCCGAACTTTTACTGCGACACAAGCGCCCGGATCAACGAACTCGGCCGTCAGCCCTGGACTGCCCGGGAACTCCTCATCCGCTTCGCTGACCGTATAGCTTTCGGCAGCGACCTTGAGCCGGAGGCCCGGATGTACAGGCTCTGCTGGCGTTTCTACGAGACCCGGGACGAATACTGGGACTATCCATCCCACCCCTCGCGTCAGGGCCGCTGGAAGGTGCATTCACTCGGGCTGCCCGATGAGACCCTGAAAAAAATCTACCGCGATACGGCCTGGAACTTTTACTGGAAAGATTGAGCTTGGTGTCAAACCGGGCGCTCTAAGTATTTTGAAAAGGAGTACCGACGATGCGTTTCACCTTGAGCCGGCGTCAGTTTGTCGGACTGGCCCTCGCTCCAGCTCTAGGCTCCCTGCCCCTGCAAGCATGGCCGGCGGTACAGGATCGCAAAAAAGAGGGACGGAAGACCGCTGTCTCGATCAGGGACGACATGTTCTATATCAACGGCAAACCCACGTACGACGGCAGGTACTGGTACGGCTGGAAGATCGAGGGCCTGCTTTTCAACGCCCGTCTGATCCAAGGCATATTCGATGACCTGAATCCCGAGACCCGCTCGAAGTGGGCCTATCCGGATACCGGCCGGTGGGACCCCGAGCGCAACACCAGAGAGTTCCTCGCAGCCATGCCGTCCTGGCGCAGCTCAGGCCTGCTCTGCTTCACGATCAACCTGCAGGGCGGAAGCCCGGAGGGCTATTCCCGCAACCAGCCCTGGCACAACTCAAGCTTCACCGGGACCGGAGAGCTCAGGGCTGACTACCTGGCCCGGCTTGAGAAGATTCTCGATTTCGCCGATGAGCTGGGCATGGTGGTGATCCTGGGCATTTTTTATTTCGGCCAGGACCAGCGGCTGAAAGATGAAACCGCAGTGGTGCGCGCTGTAGACAATGCGGTCGGCTGGGTGCTCGAGCAGGGTTATACGAATGTGTTGATCGAGGTCGACAATGAGTGCGATGTGCTGGCGTACGACCATGATATCCTCAAGCCCGGCCGGGTGCATGAGCTGATCGTACGGGTGAGAGAAAGACGGCACAACGGGCAGAGACTGCTGGTGAGCACGAGCTACGGCGGCGGTGCGGTACCGGAAGAAAATGTCGTCCGCAGCGCGGATTTCCTGCTCATGCACGGCAACGGGGTCAGCGAGCCAGAGCGGATATCACAAATGGTCCGGGCGGCGCGCTCTGTGGCAGGCTATAGCCCCAAGCCGATCCTGTTCAACGAGGACGATCATTTCGATTTCGACAAGCCGCAGAACAACATGCTTGCCGCTGTGAGCGAATACTGCTCCTGGGGTTATTTCGATCCAGGCAGCAGCGACTATAAAGACGGATTCCAATGCCCGCCGGTCAACTGGCAGATCAATACCGGGCGCAAAAAGGCCTTTTTCAACAAGGTGCGGGAGCTTACCGGAGCTTGAAAACCTATGCAAAAAACCCGCAAACAGGGCAAAAGCGAATGAGAGCGGCGCGGTCGGAGCCCCCAAAGCGGAAGCGATTTGTTCGGGGGAATCGCTAGCGCTCGAGCTCAATCCGGCAAGCCGGGCTGATAACCTCTCATCCCTGACCGCTGTCGGTCGACAGGCGGCGCGTTGAACTGCTTGACCTTGCTCGAAAATACAGGTAATTTTCGCGCGGCCCGGCCAGAGATACTCCGACAATCTTAACCGCAAAGGTCCGGTTCCATGCTTTACAAAGAAGACTGGGAACAGGTAAAGGAAAGAATGCTTGCCTGGTGGGAAGGAGAGATTGTTGACCGGGTGGTGCTTCAGGTCACCGCTCCGCGTGACGGCTTCGAGATCAATCACCAGTGGGACTGGTTCTACCAGGCCCGCCATCTCGACCAGCCGGAGAAAGCGTTGGCCGAGTGGGAAAAATACTGCCAGGCCACTTATTTCGGCGGTGAATCTTTTCCCAACCTCTGGATCAACCTTGGACCGGGCATCCCGGCAGCCTTTCTGGGGGCCGTGCCACAGATCAGAGAGGACACGATCTGGTTCGAGCCTCCCGGCGACCTTTCATGGGATGAGGTTTTGAGCCTGAGGCTCAGCGAGGAAAACAAATGGTGGAAAACAACAAAAGAACTCACCGAGCTGACAGCACAGGCAGGCCAGGGCAAGTATTTTGCAGGCATGACAGACCTCAACTCGGTGTTCAACATCCTCTGCCACCTGCGGGGCACCCAGAGAGTGCTCACCGATCTGATCGACTATCCCGCTGAGATCAAGCAGGCCTGCGGACTGATAAACGAGATCTGGCTCACCTGTTTCAACGAGCTTACCGGAATAATCCAGCGCTATCACGAGGGGAGCTCGAACTGGATGACTATCTGGTTCCCAGGCCTGGGCGGCGATGTGCAGTGCGACTTTTCAGCCATGATCTCGCCGTCAATGTTCGAGGAGTTCGTATTGGGACATCTGACAGATGAGTGCCGCCAGCTCGGCCACAGTATCTACCACATGGACGGTCCGGGCCAGATTCCGCATCTGGAAATACTGCTCGAGATACCTGAGCTCGGTGGGATCCAGTGGATTCCGGGCGCAGGCAACCCGCCGGTCGGCTCGCCGAAATGGTTTCCGATGTACCGCAGAATCCAGGAGAAGGGCAAGCTTCTGGTCCTCCAGGGAATGGACAGGGAGGATGTGGAGGGGGTCCTGCGCGCTATCCCATCGGGCGGCCTCTTGATCGAAACGACATGCGGCTCTGAACAGGAAGCCCGGGATCTTCTGCGCCAGGCGGAAAAGTGGACCAGGGATTAAGCAGCGGATTCCTTCGCTCCAGAGAATTTCTATATCCGGTCCGCAATTCGGTGCCGTTTATTGCTTGTCAAAAAAGTAAATCAGTTGCAATTCAGCCATTCATGGCGCTTTGCGCCACCCTGAAAGAGATGAAAATAATCCCCTTCGGGTTTTATTTTCATAGTAGGTTAAAAGAAAACTACCTCGATAAAGACATTACGAACCTGGATTGACCTGATCAATTGATTTTAATAATGGACAAAGCTAAAAGTATAACATACAATACAAATGCCGTTGATTTAAATATTTTATCAGAATTATTGGCGAAGAAACAATAAAAGAATACATAAAAAGAGGTAAATAGATAGATAAAAAACCTTTGAAAAATGTTGCAATTTTACTTAAGGAACTTTTTTTTACTTTTTATAACGCTATGAATAACAATAGGTTATTCTGGTTGCGGTTCGCTAACCGTCCCTACAGATCAAATATTATCCCTTTACCCGGGATTTTTTCAAAGGTCTCAATCCATTGAATCAAAGGTTTCATAATATCAATACTTTAAGACTTGAGTCAGACACCCATGCCAAGACCAGGATCAGGCGGACCAGACTCTAAACCTGGATGGAAGATTGGTAAAAGCCGGGGTTACTTGCGCAAGGTAATCTGGATTTGCCTGGCAATATTTATGACTATCACCCAGCGAGCCAATCCCGGCACCAGGTTAACCTCATTCACCAGCTCTGTTGGTTCAGACTACAGGACTTTTTACTCCCTGCAAAACCTGGGGAGCCTTGCAGCGGGCCTGGCGATGACCGGGTTCCTGGCCAACACCTCTCTGGACGAGGATGTGCGGGCCTGGTACCAGGGCTCGGTGAGGAACAAAACCACCGATCTGTGCGCCTTGATAGTCAAGCCCTTGGGAGATGGCAAATTCACCCTGCCTGTTTATTTCATGGCCGCAGCCGCAGGAATGATCAATGTCGGCGGTGGCGCTTACGCTGTATTTGCCACTTGGGGGAGTTCCACTCTGTTTACTCTGCTGATGGGAGTACCTCCGATGCTACTCATCCAACGGGGACTCGGCTCCTCCAGTCCTGACAAGAACGACTCCCACTGGCGTCCATTCCAAACAGCAAAGGGCGTGAGCGGTCACTGCTTTATGGGAGCAGTGCCTTTCTTGACCGCCGTGGAGCTTACCCCAAATCCCTATCTCAAGGTCGCATTCTACTTGGCCTCGACACTCACCGGCTTATCTCGGATCAACGATGACGCACACTACCTCTCCCAGGTGTTTATAGGCTGGTTCCTGGCTTGGCTC
>Ga0307380_10004234_pt1 | contig 19479 bp, 15 predicted proteins | sample UN3MG_FD_202239 | JGI IMG/M metagenome (GOLD analysis project Ga0307380, IMG submission 202239) | Soil microbial communities from Risofladan, Vaasa, Finland - UN-3 | ecosystem: Environmental > Terrestrial > Soil > Coastal area > Acid sulfate soil | place: Finland: Risofladan, Vaasa | collected... | reverse complement strand
GCTCGGGCGGCAGACGCCGGCGGCCGTGGCCCTTCTTCTTCGGCTCCGGGGCAGCAGGGGCGGGAGGCGGCTCAGGCGGGCCGGCCTCGGGTCCCCCCTCCATCCCGAGGAACGCCAGCGCGAGCTGGGCCGGGTCCACCCGCTCCGCACGCGAGCCGAACTCGTGCCGGCAGAAGAGCGCCAGGCGATGCTTGAGCGCCGCGATCTCCGTGTCCTTCAGGTGCAGCGCCTCGGCCAGCGTCCGCACCAGGTCCTGGAGCACATCCACTTCGGCCGGCAGGTTGTCCAGGTCTATCGTCTTCACATAGTGTTTGATCCCGTGACGCGCGCCATTACTGCAAAGAATTCACAATTAGTTTTCCCACTCAATTAGCCTGCCGCATCGGCCTGACCCGGCACCCAGCGCTCCCGCCGCCGCGAGCCCGCCAGCTCAATCCCCTCGAGCAGCAACATCAGCTCCGCCGCCTCCACCTCCACCGAACCCGCCTCGGCGGACGGGAACCGGAACACCCCCTTTTCCAGCCGCTTGTACCACAGCACGAACCCGCTGCGGTCCCAAAACAACACCTTCACCCGGTCCCGCCGCCGATTCGAAAACACGAACAGATGTCCCGATAGCGGGTCCTCCCGAATCACCTCGCGCGCCATCGCGGCCAGACCATCGAAGCTCCGCCGCAGGTCCGCCGGCCCGGCGGCCAGGAAGATGCGCACCGAAGGCGGCAGCATCAGCACGCCAGCCCCTCCAACACCCGCACCACCTGCGCGAGAAGCTCCCCGTCGAACCCCGACCCCACCCGCACCCGACGCCCATTCCCCAACACCACCTCCACCGCGCCCGCGACCTCGCGGTCCGCCCTGAGAGGCACAGCGGCCCCGCCCACGGCCCCCTGCGCCAGACGCACCGCCACAAAGGCCGGCCTCCCCTCCGCCTCACGACTCGTTCCTGAGGAGGCACCGGCGGCGTGCGAACCCTTCGCCGCATCCCGCCGAGCCAGCTCCCCCTTCCACCAATGGAATGCCGATGGCGACAGCCCACGCTCCCGACAGAACGCTACCTTGGACAGGCCGCTCCCAGACCAGGCGGCCAGTGCCTGACGCCAATGCGCCTCCCGCTCGCTGCTCCCCCGCTTCCACCTCACCGCCTCATCCGGACCTCGACGTGCCATGACTCATCTCCTGACCGCGTGAGTGGATCTGCCACGGCCACATCATCGCACATCGTCAGCCGTTTGGGAAGATGCGCTTCGCCGCACGCTTACGACAATAGTGACGTCAGGTTTCCCCGCAGGGGCCTCCGGCTCCAGCCTCTCGGCCTCCGTTGGTAGCCTTTCCAGCTGCTCAAGATAGCTGGCGGTTTCAGGGAGGTGGGCAACGAGTTGCTCTCTGGGCACTTCCTGGAGGAGCTTCAGGAGGAGGCTCATGCGCAGCTCGGGCACCTCTGAGCCTCTGAGCTTGTTCAGAATGGCAAGGAACAGGCGAGCCCGAGAGTCGTTGACCTCCCAGATGTCGCACTTGGCGCTGGTGACCCCAATCTCGCGCAGTACATCAAGGCGAGCATGGCCGTTGAGCACTTCGAACTTGCCATTCATCATGGGGTGAGGCCGGACGGTGAGCGTCTCATACAGCCCCACCTCTCGGATGTTGTGGCGCAGCTTCTTGCGCAAGCTGCGCGAGACGCGGTTCGAGTTCTCAGGATTCGGCACCAAGACACCAAGCGGCAGGTTCTCGTACATCCCAGTGGCCTCCAATCAATGACCCAGGAGAATGAGCTGCCTGGCGCCCCCCGTGGCCTTGGGAGCCTCGGGGTGGCAGCATTCCTTGGTTAAGTCAGGGTTCTTGCACTGACAAAGCCCCAGTTGAATGGCGAAACGCGCGGCGATCTCCCTCAGCTGTGTGTGCTTATCGCGGCGATAGCCGGCGGCAGGGATTGAGATGGTGCCACCCCCGCAGTACTCTTCGATTCGGTGGGTGTACATGCGGGCAGCCATCTCGTGGAGTGACCACCCGTCAAAGGTCACGTCCAGACGTCTGTAGTTTGCCTGCCGCAAGAAGAGATACGACGCGACCGCTCGATGCGCGCCACAGCGAGAGGCCAGGTCGCACAGAGCGGTGAACGAGGTCTGGGTATCGGTGAGTTCCGGCACGAGGGGGTCGATCCGGACTTCGGCCCGAATGTCACGCTCGATCAGTGCCCGAAGCGTCCCCAAGCGATCCTCCACGCTTGCGGCATCTGGCTCCAGCAGTTGGCGCACCTCATCGTTCACCGTTGTCAACCCGACCTGGACGTGGACCAGGCCGGGGTGCCGGATGAAGAGATCGAGGAACCTTTCAGGAACCCGGGACTTCGTGGAGATGAGGAGGAAGATGCCGTGGTCCAGGAGCAACTCCATCGCCTGGTGTAGCTGGCCCAATATCCCGTCGTGTGGCACGAACGGCTCGCAGGCTGTGCTGAAGTAGATCAGCGCGGGCTTCCTTCGCTTGCGTGGGAGTTCACAACGGAGCTTCTCGTAGGTGTTGGTGTAGAACCTGACTATGCCCAAGCCGGGATGGGATTGGAAGCTCTGTGCATAGCAATACCGGCACTCGTACGGGCACCCAGCCGTCAGGTTGATGGTGTAGTGCGCGGAGAGGCAGGGCAGCGATGGGCGCTTAAGTACGCTCGACCTCCTTTGGACCTCGATCACCTGGGCCATAGCTCTTCTCCTTCGAGCGGGGCGGGATTCCCCGACCTCGTAATCCAGTAGATGTGGTTGATCGAGAGCCCCAAGGCCCGTGACAGGTCGAACACCCTGACGCTGCTCCGCACATGCTGGGACATGTGGCTGATCAAGGCGGCCGGCAAGAGGTCCGCGTCTTCTATCACGACGCCATTCGACGCCTGCGCCAGGCGTTCGATGAGGCTTGACCCGTCAGCCGCCAGTAAAGCCGCTGTGTTGAAGATGCGGCGTGGGTGGGACACGGCGTCACCGGCTGCATCAGCCGCGCGCTCGTCCGCCAATTGCGGAAACAACAGCTCGATGCCGAGGTAGTAGTCTGCCAGATGGGGGAACACCGGGTAACGCTCGCCTGGGAGCTTGCCGCCGGCCGATTCCAAAGCGACCCGGCCCAGCCGAAAGAGGCTCATGTTGTGAAGGATGCGGAAAAGGAACACAAGATCATACCCGGCAAGCTGACCCACGCTGGCGGCGTTGACCCACTCAAGATAGTCGCGTGGAACGTACTCGACCCTGGCTAGGCTTGGCAGAAGAGCACCGGACCTGAAATGCCTCTTCGGATCGACCGGGAGGATGTCCAGCAGAGAAAGCTCGATCTTCCGCCCCGCAAGGACACCGGACCTGGCGATCTTGCCGATGACCCTGCTGGTGAGGAGACCGACCCCGGATCCGATGTCGAGCACACGCAACGCTCGCCCGTTCCCCCGTGCCGTCTCTGGAATGCTTGTGGAGAGCAAAGGCACCAGCACCTTGTCGGCAAGAAGGCGCGAGCGCTCGTCAATGCGCGAGTCCCAATCTGAAACCAGCGGCCCGGTCAGGGCTTGCAGCCCGCGGAAGCTCTCGGCCCGGAATCGGAGTTCCACATGGGGGAAGAACAGCAGGCTCTGGTCCGTACTCCTGATGAGGTTCTGTTTGCTGTAGTGGTAGAAGAGCTGAGGGACACCCTCGTGGCACCTCACGATGAGAGGGAGAAGGCTCGGGTCGTTGCGAGCGTGCTTGCGGAGGCCGAGGGAGCAAAAGGAGAGGAACGCTGGATTGCGGAAGCTTGTGGTGCCCGCAGCAAAAGGCGACCGACAGCGACTGAACTTCAGCACAAAGTTCTCGAAGCCGAGAACTTTGCCAAGGAACCCCCGCTCGGGCCGCCCGGCCCCGACGGCTCCCCTGACCGCTTGCTTGACCAGCGCCAGGTAGGCCTGGCAGTACGGGGCCGCTTCGGACGGGTTTGCGCCGCCGGCAACATACGAGTGCCACGAAGCTCTGAGTTCACGCAGGCTGCCATCGAACCCCCGAGGTGCGTCCCCCCAGTACTCCTCCCACGGTACGACCACGAGTCTGGGGACTGCCGAGTTCAGCTCGATGGCGGCCAGAACCACCGGCTGGGTGAGGGCATGGTGCAATTGCATGCGCCAGAACGTCTTCATCGAGGATGGTGACTGGCTCCTCGCCCTCGATCCCTGACATCCCTCGGCCGCGCCTCTTGCATCGCTTCTCATGCCGGCAATCCCCTTCCAGAAAACGAAAGGTCCGCCTTCCCGCAGCCACGTCGGCTCGGAAGCGGACCCTAAGTCATCCCACGGACGGTAAAGGCAGCTCTGCCCTTTAGGACGGGTTGTCATCCACCCGCGGCCACGGGGTCGCGGAGGCTGAGAACCTTGACGACCTTTCCTCCATAACGGAAGTCGTGCTCTGAAGGGTCAACAAGCCAGGGCCTGTGCTTGCTGCTGGCAGGCCGAAGCTCGATCTTGTCCCCCCGCTTGCGAAGCCGCTTGACGGTACACTCCTCATCGATCACGGCGACCCCGATCTCGCCATCCTCGAACACGGGCTGCGGACGAACGACGACGTAGTCGCCGTCGTGGATGCCCGCATCCTCCATGCTGTCACCCTGGACCTTCAGGCCGTAGAGGCCCTCCCGTTCAGGAAGGAGGCTCTCGATGGACAGATACCCCTCCAGGTTCTCGATGGCAGTGATGGGTGCGCCCGCCGCAACGCGGCCGACGATGGGCAAGCCCGTGACGGCGCGGAACTCGGGGGACAGGCGAATCCCCCGCGCGGCATGTGCATGCCGTTCGATGTACCCCTTCTTCTCCAGCGCCGTGAGGTGCCGGCGCACCCCGAACGACGAAGCGATCCGGAATCGCGTACCGATCTCATCCAGGGTCGGTGGCCGCCCCTTCTCGGCGAGCTGGGCCCTGATGAACTCCAGAACCGCCGCTTGTCTTTCGGTCAGCCGCTCCATCGCTGCCTCCTGGCTTCCTGGCGTCATTATAGTGCAGTAATCCGCACCTGTCAAGCGCGATTTCGCATGTTCGGCCCCCGTGTGTCGTAAGCTCTGCATTACCCATAGGTTCGGATGCGAGAGGAACTGGCGCGGCGCTCCGAGGCGCCTCTCTCCGCCCTTGCAGGCAGTTCGCGCGCTTCCCGCTCATCCGCGACAAGGAAGGCCCCGTCGCTCGACGAGCTGGCCCCACGCAGCTCTCTGGTGCTCCCAGTCCGGCTGAGCAGCGACCGGGCGGAGGTCGTGTTCCGTGACGGCGTCGCGGCCGTTCTGCGTGCGCGGGAGGAAGAGGAGGGCCTCCTGGATATCGGGGGCAAGGCAGAGGAGGTCCATGATCTGGCTCATCCGGGCCCGGGTCACCTGGCCCCGCCGGGCAAGCGCGGCGTAGTCGGGCGCCTCGCCGCGTTGGAGCAGGCCCTCGAAGTGGATCGCGAGGGCCATGAGGCGGGCGACGCGCGGGACGTTGCCCGCTTCGGGCGGAGGCGTGTGGACCGCATCGCCCTGGGCGGCATCGTCCGTGGGATCAAGCGACCACTCGATGCGGCGGACCAAGGGCGCGGCCTCCAACGGGGGCGCGGGTTGGCTCATTGTTCTCCTCGCTCATCGCTTGGGGAGACACGGTGGTCGGGCAAATCCCGGAGGACCGCGGCGACCCTACCGGACGGGCCGTCGTAGTCAATCCGCTCGACGATCCGAGCGACGGCGCGCCGGCGTTCGGCCGGGGGCAGGGCTTCCCACCCATTGCCGAAGGGCGCCAGGGCCTCGATGTTGTTCGCCCCTGGGGCCGCGAGCAGGCTGCGCAGTTGCTCGACGACCGACGCCTCGATCTTCTCGGCAGGCACGGACTTCGTTGGGCAGGCGGCCCAGCCGCGCTGCTGGGCAGTCTGGCAGACGTAGTAGCGATGGCGCCGCGTGCCACGGGCCGCGACCGAGTGCGTCATGGCTTTGCCGCAGGGCCGGCAGTGGAGGAGTCCCTGGAGGAGGGGCGTCGGCCCGGGGCGCCGGCGGCGTAGGCCGCTGCGCCCGTTGCGGTGGAGGAGGTCCTGGGCGTTCCGCCAGGCGTCCTCGTCCACAATGGCCTCGTGCTCGCCGGGATGAAGGGAGCCGTTCGAGCGGACCTGGCCAATGTAGAGGGGATTCGTCAAGAGCTTGTGCAGGGTCGTCTTGGTGAACGGCCCGCCGCCGCGCTCCACTCCCGCTCTGGTCCGGTAGCGCTTGTTGTGCCACCCCCGCCGCTCCAGTTCCTGGACGACGGGAACCAAGCCTCGGCGCTCGAGGTGGAGGGCAAAGAGGGCGCGGACCCGCTCGGCCTCCTCGGGGTTCACGAGCAACCGGCCGCCTTCCGGCGCCACGTCGTAGCCGAGAACCGGCACGCCGCCCGTCCACTTGCCCCGGCGGCGGGCGGCTGACATCTTGTCACGGGTCCGCTCGGCGATGATCTCCCGCTCGAACTGGGCGAACGACAGGAGCACGTTCATCATCAGCCGGCCCACCGACGTGGCCGTATTGAACTGCTGGGTGACCGAGACGAAGCTGACGCCGTGCGCCTCGAAGGTCCCTATCAGCCGGGCGAAGTCGAGGAGCGAACGGCTCAGGCGGTCCACCTTGTAGGTCACGACGCACTCGATGCGGCCCGCCTCGACGTCCGCGAGGAGGCGCTGGAGCGCCGGGCGGTCCACGTTCGCCCCCGTGTAGCCGCCGTCGTCGTAGCGGTCGGGGAGCAGGGTCCAGCCTTCCGAGCGCTGGCTCGCGATGTACGCCTCCGCCGCCTCCCGCTGGGCGTCGAGCGAGTTGAACTCCTGCTCCAAGCCCTCCTCCGCGCTCTTGCGGGTGTAGACGGCGCAGCGGACCTCCGGCCGCTCGCGGCTCCCCTGTCCTGCTCCTGGTCTTCCGTTGGACATGCCTTGTGTTGCTCCTTCCTGGCGCCTCTCGGCGCCGGGTTCAGGCCAGCTCGAAGAACCGGTATCCGTTCCACCGCGTGCCCGCGGCCTCGCAGGCGATGGTGCTGAGCGAGGCGTAGCGCCGGCCCTGGTACTCGAAGCCGTCCTCGAGCACCCGCACGGCGACCGCCATCCCGCGGAACTCGCGGACGAGCAGTTCCCCGACCGGGGGCAGCCGAGGATCGCGTCGCCGCCTCGACGCATCGGCGCGGCCATCACGTGGCGCCCCTGACGATCGGCTCCGGCGGCTCGGCCCCGGCGCGCGAGTCCGCAGGTCCGCTTCGTCGGCCAGCTCCTCGGCACGCCGGCGTGCCCGTTCCGACAGCCCGCCCATCGCCCGTGCCTGGAGCCGCCACGCGATCCGCTTCCGTAGGAACGCGGCATTGCCCGAGCGCGAACGCTCGCCGAACGCCTGCACGTACTTCGCCTTGAGCGCCGGCGTCCCGAGGGCAGCCAGGCCCTCAATCTCCTCTCGCAACGCAGCATCCATCATGGCCTCCTTCCACTCAATCCCCGTCGCGGGGCCGTCCCCCTGACGGCCTCACCACCACGGCGCGCAACACATGAAGGCGTTCCCGAGCGATGTTATCAAGGGCGAAGTGGCGAGGCTTTCTGGCGATGTGGAGGCAGCCTGGGAGCCGACCGCCAGACCTGCCAGGGGCGGCCGGAACACGGCCCCGCCATTGCCTTGCGGGGCGCAAGTCACCCATATTACCTACTTTATTGCCTAGTTTGAGCGATGTTACCTAGTTCGTCAGGGGGCCCGTTCTCCGCCACCGCGCGCCCCGTCCCGTGCCCAGGCACTCCACTCGTCCCGCCTTCCGCAGTTCCTTCAACGTCCGCCGAATCAGATCAATGCTGACCGCTGGGCAAGCGTCTTGGAGTTGCGATACGCGGAATTCCCCAGCTGCCTCCCGGATAGCGTCGAGGACCATCTCCGTCTTCGCGCCCCGCGGCGCCGTGACTTGCCCCAGCCGCTCCTCGAACTCGCGGTACGCCGCCTTCACCGTGCAGAGGAGGTAGTTGATGTACGGCCACGCGTCGTGCTTCCCGTCGTGCCAGCGTCGCGAGCTCTGCTCCAGCGTCTCGTAGTACCGCGCCTTGTTCTCCTCAATCAGGCGCTCGAGGCTGATGTACCGTCCGACTTCGTAGCCGAGGTGGTAGCATTGGAGCAGGAGCAGCAGGCGGGACACCCGGCCGTTGCCATCGCGGAACGGGTGGATGCAGAGGACGTCGAGGTTGAACGCGGCCAGCGCCACGAGCGGAGGGACCCAGCGTTCCTCCAGACACGCGCTCCACATTTCGACCAGTTCGCGCATGGCCTCTGGCGTCTCGGCCGCGGGCACCGTTCTGAAGCGGACCCGCCGCCGCCCGTCGGCGTAGGTCTCGATGATGTCGCTGTCCCGCTCCTTGTACCGTCCGGCGTCGGCGACATCGCCGCGGACGAGGCGATGAAGTCGGAGGATGGTCTCCTCGCTGAGGGCGAGTCCCGCTCTCTGCTCGTGAATGAGCCTCAAGGCGTCGCGGTAGCCCCGCACCTCCTCCTCATCTCGGTCACGAAGGAGCGGCTTGCCGAAGACCAGGGTGCCGATGCGCGCCCGGTCCACGACCACGCCTTCGATGCGGGTGGATGACACGGCGCTCTCGATGAGCGCGTGCTCGCGGAGAGCCTTGAGCTTCTGTGGCGACTGGCGGGTGAACAGCTCCTGCTTCCCACGCGCCTCGCCGAGATCGCCCAGGTACCACGCCGTCGCGATGGGAAGGCTTTCCAGTCCCCCGGCGAACTGTCGGAAGGTCCTCATGCGTTGCGTCCTCCGTGAGGATGATAGTATCCACGGAGCCCGGTGTCAACCAGGGGACCCCTCGGCACACACCGGAAGTGCCTCATCGAGACGCGGACCCCGTCCGCCGGCAGTTGCCCTGCGATGGCCTCCTTGACTGCCAGCAGCCCCGCCTCGTTCACGATGTGCTCGACTTGCGCCCCGGTGAAGCCTGCGGTCCGAGCCGCAAGAGCGTCGGGATGAACGTCCTCGGCCACGGGCATGGGGGCGAGGAGCTTGGCGAAGAGGGCAGCGCGGCCACCGGCGTTCGGCGGGCCGAGGCAGACCTTGCGATCAATGCGGCCCGGGCGGAGGATCGCGGAGTCAATGTCCTGGGGCCGATTCGTGGTGCCGATGACGAGGACGCGGCCACGATCCTCCAGGCCATCGAGGAGGACGAGGAGTTGAGAGACGAGTTCCCTCAGGTGGCGGGCGTCGTCCGAGGCTCGGGCGCCGGCGATGGCATCGAGTTCGTCCATGAGGACAACCGAGGGCGCCAGGCGGGCGGCGCGCTGGAACACTTCCCGCAAGCGCCGTTCGCCCTCGCCGACCCACTTGCTCAAGACCTCGGGGCCGGAGATGACCTCGATGTGGGCGCCCGACTCGCCGGCCACGGCCCGTGCGAGCAGCGTCTTCCCATTGCCCGGCGGCCCCCAGAGGAGGATGCCGCGGCCGGGTCGGACGCCGACGCGCTGGAAGAGCTCCGGGTGCTTGAGGGGAAGCTCGGCGTAGTCGCGGACGGCCTCCACGGCGGCGTCCTGGCCGCGCACGTCGGCGTACCGGGCCGCGGGGATGCTCCGGTGCGGCCCAGGCGCCAAGGCGGGCAGGGGACTCGCTCCTTGGCCGTTCATGGCGAGCGTGTGGCCGGCCGTCGCCGGGCGTCGGAAGAGAGACCCTGCCTCGGGCTGGAAGGTCACGTCGTAGGGCAGTCGGCGGGCAGCCTTGGGGAAGACCCAGGCCGGCTTCCGCGTGTCGATGGCATAGCCCAAGGCCCAGCGGGCCGGGTCGGCGGCAGGGTCGAGGGCGTCGGGCAACTCGTGGATGCGCTGCTCGGTGTGCTCGCGGTCGAAGAAGGGGCAGATGACGAGCGACTCGTTGAGCCGCGTGTCAAGCTGGGCGAGGAGCGCTGGCTTGTCCAGGGTCACGGCCTTCCCATCGAAGCTACCCGCGGCGTACCAGGCCGGGTGGTCGCGGGGGATGCCGGGGAAGCCGGCCGACGCCGCGAACCGAAGCTGCTGGCAGCCGAGGGCGAAGCAGGCCCGGCAGGGGTTCGCTCCGTCGGTCGTCTGCTTCCTCTGCTGCCGCCAGCACGAGGCGACGTCGGCGATGGCGTTGAGGACGCCTTGCACGTCATGAAAGGCGAGCGGCTCGCCGTTGACGCTGACCTCCGCGCCGCTCCAGCGCGAGATGACCCGATGGAGGCTCTCAATGCGGCGGACGTTTTCGACGAGGGCCTCCTGGCGAATCGCCAGGCTGTAGTGCCGCGGGCGGCCCTTCTCGTCGCTCTCGACGGTGAGGCGGCCCGCGTCGGCGAGTGCCTTCATCCGCCGCACGGCAACGTGGAAGTTCACCGAGGAGGTCCGGGCGAAGGAGGCCGTCAGGTCCAGGCGAAAGCCGTCGATCCCGTGGCACGAGGCAGGAAGCGGCGATGAGTCCGTCATGGCCGTGCGGCAGACCCACCCCTGGCTAACGTGCTGCTTGATCCAGGCGTCTGCGAGGGCGTGGATGCGTTCCACGGTGGATGCGACCCGGAGATCCGTGCGGAGCGGCTGCTGCCGGCCCGGGGCGAAGTCGGTGAAGAAGGCCACAAAGGGTGGGTAGAGGGGATCGGCCTCTTCCTTGTTCGTCTTCCAGAGAACCGCCTTGCGCACCGACAGGGCGCCGCGCTCGCGCTTCGTGAACACCTCGCGGCGGATGACCTGCGAGCGGGGAAGTTCCGTAGCCTGCGCGAAGCCGGCATCCTCGAAGGCCACGAGGTCCGTCACCTGGCTCCACCGGACGCCGTCGGCGTCTACAACCTTGTCGTCGCGGACCCGCCGGAAGACGGCGTGCATCATGCTCGCCGCGGGCAGAGGCAGGAGCGCCTGCCAGGGTGGCGAGGCATTGGGGTCGAAGGCCAGGGCCATCCGCCGGACGTGTTCGCCGCTGGCCTTCAGCGTCAGAAGGTCGTTGCACTTGACCTCGACGACCACCTCAGGCCGCACGAAGCGGAAGAGCGCCCCGGCACGCGAGGCGGCGAGGTGGGATGACTCCACCATCAGCGGGCGAAGTCGCTCAGCCAGCTCCAGTCGGTCCACCTCGCTGAAGCCCGTGTCCACCCGCCCAAGAAGCTGGAACACCCCGTCAGGCCGGAGGAGAGCCAGCAGCAGTTCCGCCGCGCCGCCTCTCGCCCGTTCCGTGAACCCTACAATGGCCGCGTCGATGGTGATCTCCGGCTTGACCTTGATCACCTGCCCGTCGGCAGAGCGGATGACCAGACCCTCGTGGCCCTCGCGGGTCACCAGGCGCTCGTAGGCCTCGAGCAGCCCGCGCGCATCGGCGACCTGTTCGAAGGGCACGCAACGGCATAGCTCGCCGCCATTGAGCAGGGAGGCGAGCCGCTCCGCCCGTTGAACGAACGGCATGCGTTGTGCGTCCTCGCCGCCGCCCTCCAGCAGGTCGAAGGCGCCGAAGCCGAGGTGCTCGATGGGGGCGCCGGCGCCCGCGCCCAACGCCGCGGCGAGGTCGTGGACGCGTGGGCGCCTGCCTGACCCATTGGTGAAGAGTTCGCCTGCCAGCAGGAGATCGCGTCCCGCCAGGAGGCGGGTGGCCTCTGCCGTGGCCGGCACATCGCCGATGACCTTCCCGCTGGGGGATAACAGCCACGCCTCGGCGCCTGCAACGCGGAGGAACCACGTCTCGCCGTCGAGCTTCGGGGAGACGGTGTAGGGACCCGGCGGGAGCGCCGTGGCGAGGTCCGCGGGCGAGACGCTGCGATAGCGGCCGGCCACCTGCCTCTTGTAGGCGGCCAGACGCTCCGCCAGCGCCCGGTCGGCGATGCTGCCTTGGGGCGCGATGCGCCCGGTCCCCAGCGGCTGCCAGCGGGCCTGTTCCTGGGCGATCATAGGTTGGCCTCCGCAGGCATCGTCAGTTCGAGGTTCGTCAGGTGAAGCACGAGCAGGTAGCGCTCGCCGTCCACGCGGCCCTCCAGGAACCCGCGATGGGGAAGGCCGTTGCTCTCGAGGCGGATCGGGTCGCGTCCGCCCGGCCCCGCTCCCACCAGGACCAGGGCATCCGCCTGATCAAGCTCCCGCGCCATCCCGAAGAGGAAGTCGTAGGTGAGGCCATCCACGTGGCGAAGCTGAAGGGCGCGGCTGAAGGCAAAGCGCCGTGCCGCCTCCAAGCTGGGGAACATCCGCCCCGTCCAGACGAGCGGCGAGTCGCCGTCCACGTTGGCCGGCGTGTCCGCCGGCAGGCGGCGTTCCATCTCGACGCCGTCGCGGCCGCAGATGACCTCGACCTCCGCCGCCGCATAGAGGACGTTCCCGTCAGGGTCGAGGAGCACGCGGTCGGTCGGCCCCGTTCTTCGTCCCGTCGCCTCGAAGTCGATCTCGGGGTCCTCGTCGATCAGCAGTTCGGCAAGCTCCGCGCCGTCGGAGCAGCGGTGACGAAGCAACGCGTAGCTCCTCGACATCGGCGCCTTGATGAACCGGGCGGCCTCGACGGCCCGCCCGTCGAACGCCTGGAGCTTCGGCCGGCCGCGGCGGTGGGCGGGTTCCATCCTCACCCGTGCATCGCGGCCGCGGCCATCCCGAATCCGAATCCAGCGCGACATCGTCTGTCTCCTGCATCAGAGCATGGCCAGGTCAAGGTCGCCCCACGGCTCGCCCGCATCGGGGATGGAGAGGTCCGCCTGCTCCGGCCCGACTGGCTCGAAGCTGGTGTCCTCCCCGACCAGCAGGAAGTAGCCGGCGGCGTTCTTCACGAGGAAGCGCACCTCGCCGCTCCCGTCCCCGCCGTCCAGGCGGCAGACGCCCGTGGCCGCGAGAAGACCATCGAGCCGGCCCGACACCGCCACAGGCGCCAGGGCATAGACCTGGCGGACCGTGCAACCCAGGAGTTCGGCGGTCTCCGCAGCCTGCGGCTCGGGAGCCGACGCCGCCTCCTGGCCGCCTCGCGCCGAGCGCAGTTCGCCCCGCTCGACGGCGCTCCCTTGATCATCCAGGTAGAGGGTCGCCGTGCTCCCTGCCGGCAGCAGGAACCGTCCATCGCGGGTGAGCGCGGCAGCCCGGCAGGGCCTGCCCTCGGCATCCACCGGCACCCGACGCCTCGTGCCGTAGAGGGTCGCCCGGCTCAGCTTGCGGACGGTGAAGCTGCTGGCCGTGCTCCCGCAGGCGACTTCGAGCGTTCGTTCCATGGTCCGTCCTCCATCGGCGGGCGGCCCAACTGCCGCCGCAGCCGCTGCTTACATACATCCTCGTTCGGCAGAGAATATCAAGGCCGGAAAGGAGAAAAACCACCGTCCGACGGACGCCCTGCGCCCCCGCCTGGTCCATCAACCCTGCTTCCGCGCACGGCCCCGGCAGCCTCGGAAGGCCTGCGTGAGATATCCCCCGGGGGCCTGCCGGGGGGACTACCATGGGGGCTCCGGGGGGACTACCACCCCCCCTTTTTTCGACACTACCTACAAAACACCGTTCGAGGGGCGCCGGAACGTCCCAGCCGAGGTTCGCGCGCCACGCGCCGCACACCCGCCTCCTTGCCGGGGCTCGCGCCGCAAATGCTGGCCAGCAGGGAGCATGCGACGACCACGTGGCGGCCGGAAACGGCCCGTCAGCGATGCGATGTGGGGCGATGGCGGGGTGGACTCTCAGAGAATCTCTGCCCCCATAGAGTGCGGGGCGGGCCGGACCCCCATGGGGTTGAACCATGCTTTTTTGTTTGGGGTCTGGGGTGGTCTCGGAGAATGGGGGAACGATGGGGGCGAGGCCGTAAGCCTGCATCCAGGGCAGACATGCGGGGAGCCGTCGCCGGCGACATCCGACAACGGCTCCAGTCAACCGGGGGCGGCCCGGCTTCGGGCAGAACTTTTGTGGCTCCCCGACGAGGACTCGAACACGTTGCGGATGCGGTGCACGATGCAGCGCTGGCGCGGGGCCGTGGGCCAGGTCCTCTTCACGACCGCGATGAGGCCGGGGTTGCCGTCGGTGATCACCAACAGCGGCTCGCGCAGGCCGCGGGCCACCAGGTCGTCGAGGGCCAGCTTCCACGCCTCCGTGGTCTCGTGGCAGCCCAGGTACACGCCCAGAAGCACGCGAGAGCCGTCTTCGCGAATGCCGTGAGCCACGAGGATGGCCTCCTTGTCCTTCGTGCCGAAGCGCTTCCGGGAAGCTCCTCGTTGCCTACCGTCTCCGTTCGGGAGTTCCCTCTTGCATCCCCCGGAGCAGGCCGCTACAATCATCCTCGAAAGGGCTGGCCAACGGGGCCGCCCAGGAGCCAAATGGGAAATCTCGGATCACATCTCACCATCAGGAGTCTGACATGAAATCCAGGTTGCTCATCCTCATCTCACTTGCCTCCTTGGTCGTTTGCGTCCACGCTGCTGACGAAGCGACAGAGCAGGAGTTCCTCAAGCGGTACACCGGCATGCTCAACGACCTGCGAGCCGAACTCACTGCGAAGGTACCGCAGGTCGATCCGGCCAAGCGCCAGGCCTACGATGCGGCGACCGAGGCCGTGGCAAAGGCATCCGACCAGATCAAGAAAGCGGGGAAGATCAAAGACAATAACGACCGCAACAAGCAACTCAAGGCGGCTAAGGATGCCCTGGCCCAGGCGAAGCCCCGTATGCTCAAGGTCCTCGAGGAACTCAAGCTGAGCGAGTTCCTGGCGAGCGACGCGCTGGACGCGAAGCTCGTGAAATACGTCGTCCTGCTCGAGGCCACGCCTCAAGGTCTGGCGGAATTCGCCCAGCAGGGAAAGGAACAGGCGGCGCTGGTCGAGCAGATGCTGGCGGATGCTGACCTTATGAAGCAGATGCTCGTGGCGGATGGTGCCAACGCCAAACGAGAAGGGCGTGGCTATGGCCCGGCACAGTACGGCCAGGCGATGAAGATCTACGCCGACATCCAGAAGGCGAGTGGCAAGGCCACCGACGGCGTCCTGCAGCGACTGGCTCTGGCGATCGCGCTGGAACACGCGGTTCCCATCGCTCAGCAAAACCCCAAGGCCCAGGCCGACGCTCCTGAAACAATAGACCCGGTGAAGCGCTATCTGCATTACGAGAAGGCGTACCTGGGCGGCGAACTGGATCCGGGCTTCGAGAGCCTGAACGCCTGGGACCTCCGCCTGGTGGTCGACGGGAACGAGCCGGACGAGACCCTCGCCTGGGGGCGCGAGATGCTCCGGAACTACCATCCCGACCACATCTCCACCCCCAACTACGGCTGGCGCTACGTGAGCCTCGTCAAGACCGACGTCAAGTACGGGTCGGGGGACGTCAAGAACGACAGGCCCGAGTTGCAGAACTATCAGAACATCCTGATGAACGGTGGCGTCTGCGGCCGGCGCGCCTTCTTCGGGCGCTTCATACTGCGCGCCTTCGGAATCCCCACGACCGCCCGTCCGCAGACAGGCCATGCCGCGCTGGTGCACTGGACGCCCAAGGGCTGGGTCCCCTGTCTGGGCGGAGGCTGGGGCGCCGGCCGGACGAAGACGTACCACAGCGACCTCGACTTCCTGGCGACCACACAGGCGCGGGTAGACGGGAAGGCGTTCCTGCAGGTCAAGCGGGCCCAGTGGGTCGGCGACGTCCTGGGAGAGAAGCGGACCTTCGGGGAACACGACGGTACCCCCGCCTTCTGGAACGGCGTGGCGCTCTTCACGCAGCGGGCGATCATCGAAGAGACGAAGGCCGCGGCGCTCGACGCCGTCGGCGAGGACCTCGGCGAGGCCAACGAATCCAAGGTGGAAGAGAAGGTCGAGGCCTTGACGGTCACGCCCGAGGACAGGAAGATCACCTGTGGCGAGGACGGGGTCATATCGATACCGGCCGCCGCATACAGCAAGCCGTCCGGCAACACGCGGGAGGTCTTTGCGATCAAGAGCTTCGGCGGCGGTATGCAGATTGGCCTTCCGCGTTTCTTCCCTGAGGGCACAACGATGCTGCGAGGAGGCACGTGGAAGAGCGACGCCGCCGGCTGCACGTCCGGGACGCGCCTTCTCAGTGGTGGCTATGGCAAATACGAAAACTGGGGTCTCCGAGCAGCAGTGACGCCTACCGGCAGCGGTGCCCCGCGTGAACTGACGCTCGACCTGGGTGACGGCGTCACCATGGAACTGGTCTACATCAAACCCGGAACATTCGTGATGGGTGGCGAAAGCACGACCGATGGCAGGTTCCAGTGCGTCGAGGTGCCGAAGCACGAGGTCAAACTCACCCGTGGTTTCTATCTGGGCAAGTACGAGGTGACGCAGGCGCAGTACCAGGCCATCATGGGCTCAAACCCCAGCAAGTCGACCAAGGCCCCGGACTGCCCGGTTGACAACGTCTCCTGCGCGGACGCGCTGAAATTCTGTGAGGACCTCGCCGAGAAGACCGGGCGGGACGTGAGGCTTCCCACCGAGGCCGAGTGGGAATATGCCTGCCGCGCGGGCACTGAAACGCCGTGGTTCTTCGGCAGCGATCAATCGCAGATCGGAGACTATGCCTGGTTCAAGGACAACGCGGGTGGCAAGTCGCATCCAGTAGGTCAGAAGAAGCCCAATCCGTGGGGCCTCTACGATATATGCGGCAACGTCTGCGAGCGAATAGCCGACACGTATGCCAAAGACTACTACGCAAAGAGTCCGAAGGAGGACCCGACCGGACCCCGCCAGGGCACGAAATCGCGCTTCGAGTACACGATCACCGACCCGCGATCGGGCAAGTACTCATTGACCGCGCGGGTGGTCACGGTCAACTACGATCAGCAACTCATCGTCTCTGCGAATGGCGCTGAGTCCGAGGTCACCATGGTGATGCCCTTCACGTGCGGGAAGTGGAAGGAGAGCGAGCCGGTCACGCTCACCCTCAAGGAGGGCGAGAATGTCCTGTACTTCTCGCGCAGCAATCCTCCGCAGTACGGGCTGGCCATCAAGGACTTCACGCTCACGCCAGTGAAGTAAGGATCGCGGGGAAAGCAGAATCTGCAAATGGTGTTGTGGCCCGGTCTCCTGACCGGGACACGCCGTGTGATCACCGAAGCCATTATTCCCGCGATCCTGAATGCAATCAACTTCAATGAGAGCACAAAGCATGACTCGAATCACTACCCGCATTGCCCTCGTGGCCGCCCTGTTCCTTTTGTCTCATTCCACTCATGCTGCCGAGAGTGCGCCGGGGGCAGATTCACCACGCCAACTGGCGATCGAGCTGGGAGCGCCGTTCTGCGACAATATGGTGCTGCAGCGCGAGGTGGCCGTCCCGGTGTGGGGGTGGAGCAGACCGGGCACGCAGATCACTGTCGAGTTCGCCGGCCAGAAGATAACCGTCACCGCCGGCACGGACGGCAAGTGGATGGTCAAACTTGATCCGCTCAAGGCGAGCTTTGATCCCGCCGAGATGGTCATCACCAAAAACACCGGCAAGAAAGTCACGCTCAAGAACATCCTGGTCGGTGAAGTCTGGATGGCCTCCGGTCAGTCCAACATGCAGTGGAAGGCGGGAAAGTGTGATTGTTCCAAGCTGGCGAAGGAGCTTTCGGCGGAGACCGAGGGCAAGGTGGCGCCGATCCGTGAGTTCGAAGTGACGAGTGTTGCGGCGCAGCTGTTCCCTATCGAGAAGGCGACCGGCTCCTGGAAGGATGGCGATTGCGGCGACTACAGCGCGATCGCCTTTGCCTTCGCCCACAAGCTCTACAAGGAGCTGAATGTGCCGATCGGCATCCTGAACTGCTCATGGAGCTCGACGCAGATTGAAGCCTGGGTGCCCCGGCAAGGTTGGGCCACCGCCGCGGACGAGCACGGCAAGGCAATTCATCAGAAGTGCCTACAGACCGACCCGACCGCCCCGGAGCACAAAGAAGCTTGGAACGCATTCTACAAGTCGCTGGAAGACCAGATTGCGGAGAGCGAGGCCCTCGTCAAGAAGGGCGAGAAGGCGAAAGGAATCGGCGCCCCGGTTCCCGGCAACATGAAGAACAATCGCGATGCGAGCTGGCTGTTCAATGGCCGCATGAACCCGGTCGTGCCGTACGCCATCCGTGGCGCCATCTGGAACCAGGGGTGGCACAACCGGGGCGGCGGGTTGCCCTACTACAACAATCTGCACAGCATGATCCGCGGCTGGCGCATTGTGTGGGACAAGCCGGAGCTGCCGGTCTATTTTCACCAGTTCTACTGCCCGGACCAGACCGACAAGCCCGGCATCGACAGTACCGCCGAGATGCGCCTGGGCACCTGGATGGCGCGGGACATTCCGAACACCGGAATGGCCAGCCAGATCGATATCGGCGGGGCCATCCATTACGATAGCAAGGTGGTTCCCGGCCGGCGCCTGGCGCTGCATGCGCTGAAGAACCAGTACGGGAAGCAAGTGGTTGCCGACGGTCCGATGTTCACGTCGTATAAGGTGGAGGGCAATAAGGTCATCGTTACGTTCGATTGCGTCGAGGGCGGCCTTGTTGTGGCCGACACAGCCTTCAACCGGTCGAGAGACAAGGAAGCCACCGGCTTTGCCGATCCCAAGGTCATTGAGAATGGCGAAAAGAAGGTGAAGCTGTTCTGGCTGGCCGGTGAAGACCGGGTATGGCATCCCGCAACCTTCGAGATTAAGGGCGACGCGGTGGTCGTACAGTCCGATGCGGTCAAGAAACCACGCGGCGTGTCCTACGGCTCGGGAGGGATCGGTTTCCAGCCCTGTCTCTACAACAAGGCCCTGCTGCCGATGACCCCGTTCATCCAGTTCGACAACAAGATGGTCACCACCAAGACCTGGCCGGACAAGGCACTCAAGATTGCCGGTGGGGGCTCTGCTCCCGCCGCCGCCAAAGAGGATCCCGACACGGCTGCTCCCTCCGCCGGAGAGGATCCTGGCACTGGCGCGCCCCCCGCCGAGAAGGATGTGGCCACCGGCAACAAACTCGATGATTACCGGAAGATGCCGCTGCTGAGCACGCAGTTCCGTGACGATGCGGTCTTTCAGGCCGACAAGCCGGTCACCATCTGGGGCTCGACCCGCAACTATGGGGAATGGCAGGCTGGTCCGGAAGAGGGTGACTGCAAGGTCCACTTCCAGTTTGGTGATATCCAGAAGGTCATTCCCGTGACGCCTGAAATGGCGGAGTGGCAGGTGACACTGCCGGTCATGAAGGCCGGGCCCAAGCCCCATACACTGAAGGTGAGTTTCACCATTGATGGGGAGATGGTGCACGAACGGGTCGTCACCGGCATCGTGTTCGGCGATGTCTGGTACGTCGCTGTACCTTCCGGGAAGTTCAACATTCCGGCGGTGAAGCCGTCGGGCCAGATCGTGCGCATGATGGAAAACCAGTCGAAACGCGACGGCAAGGACGCTCCCAGCCGTTTCAGTGTCTGTGTTTCGCGGACGCCGAGGATCAAAGAGGCGAACGGCAAATGGAGCAACCGCTTCGCCTCTTACTGGAAGGATGCGTCCGGTCTGGCTGCCGCACTAGGCAACAGTATTTCCGCCAGGACAGGCCGGCCGGTCGGCATCATTTACATGCAGACGAAGACGAATGTGCCGATCA
>Ga0307380_10004233_pt1 | contig 19481 bp, 15 predicted proteins | sample UN3MG_FD_202239 | JGI IMG/M metagenome (GOLD analysis project Ga0307380, IMG submission 202239) | Soil microbial communities from Risofladan, Vaasa, Finland - UN-3 | ecosystem: Environmental > Terrestrial > Soil > Coastal area > Acid sulfate soil | place: Finland: Risofladan, Vaasa | collected... | reverse complement strand
CGACCTTATTGAGTTCGACGACCTGGTCGACGGTGTCGTAGTCGCCCTGCGAGACGCGGTTCGCCGAGAATGTGTTGGTCTCGGCGATATCCGCGCCGGCGAGGAAATAGCGCAGATGGATCTCGCGCATCGCGTCGGGCTGAGTGAGGGTCAAGAGCTCGTTGTTGCCGGCGAGGTCGCACCCGTGGTCGCAGAAACGATCGCCTCGGAAGGCCTCGTCGGACAGACCGAGCGTCTGGATCTCCGTCCCCATCGCCCCGTCGAGCACGACGATGCGCTCGCGCGCGAGTTCGGCAATGGGGTGGTCGTGGAATGGGTGACGGGTCATGCGACTTCTCTCTGAGTGGCGCGGAGCCGTCGATTGGCGGCGAGCCAGACCGTGACGGTCAGCCCGTCCTGTCCGACGGGGGGCTCGACGTCGGTGATCGTCGGGCAGTCGAATCCGGCCTGGTCGAACCAGTCGGCGAGTTGTTGGTGCGTGAAGCCGAGGCGCCGGTGGGCAGCGGCGCGAAGGAAGTCGTGCCGGTGTGGTGCGAAGTCGACGACGAGGAGGCGCCCACCGGGGGCGACGAGTTGCGCTGCTTCGGAGATGGCCCGAGCCGGATCGTCGAGGTAGTGGAGCACCTGATGGATCACGACGAGATCGAAACTGGCCGCCTCGAGTGGCGGACTGTGCACGTCACCCTGGCGGAGTTCCCAGTTTGCGACGCCGTCGCGTTCCAGATTGGCACGGGCGACCGACAGCATCGAGTGGCTGGTGTCGAGCCCTACGGCCCGATCGCCATGGCCGGCGAGCAAGGCCAACATTCGACCGGTGCCGGTGCCGACGTCGAGCACACGACCGAGCGGTCGGTCGCCGACGGCGTCGAGGATTGCAGCTTCGACCATGTCGGCGGCGGCGTGCAGCGAACGCTCTTCGTCCCAGATCGGCGCAATCTGGTCGAAGTACTCGTGGGCGGCGGCGGCCCGCCGTGCGCGAACGGTGTCGAGTCGGGCGAGGTCGGTGGTGATCACTGGGTCGTCCAGGGCAACCGAGGCGATCGCGGCCCGCGCGAGGTCGAGGCGCGCCCCGGACTCGACCAGTCGGAAGAACACCCATGTGCCCTCTCGGTGCTTGGTGACCAGTTCTGCGTCGACCAGGAGGCGAAGGTGACGCGAGACGCGTGGTTGGCTCTGGCCGAGGATCTCGGTGAGGTCGGTGACGGTCAGCTCGCCGTGCTCGAGGAGAGCCACGACGCGTAGACGGGTTTCCTCGGCGATCGCCTTGAGCACGTCGAGCGCGACGTCGAACCGTTCGGGCATCCCGACACTATATAAAGACATCTACATGTATACAAGCGTGACGTCCCGCGTGACGTCTGGAGTCGGACCCCAAACGCAACCGGTACGGTCGCGGGCATGACAGCGGTGTTCCATCTGGGATTGACGGCAGACAAGTTGCAGGGAGCGACACTGGCGATCGTGCCGGGCGATCCCGGTCGGGTCGAGCGGATCGCCGCCACGATGGATCGCCACGAGTTCCTGGCCGCGCACCGCGAGTTCACGTCGTTTCTCGGATGGCTGGGCGACAGACCCATCGTGGTGTGTTCGTCGGGCATCGGCGGGCCGTCGACGTCGATCGCCGTCGAGGAACTCGCGCAGCTCGGTGTGCGCACGTTTCTCCGGGTTGGCACGACGGGTGGCATCCAGCCACAGCTCGAGCCTGGTGACGTGGTCGTGACGACCGGCGCCGTACGTCTCGATGGTGCGAGCCTGCACTTCGCGCCGATGGAGTTCCCGGCGGTCGCCGACTTCGCCTGCACGACTGCGTTGGTCGATGCGGCCTCGTCGCTCGGCATCGAACCGCACGTCGGAATCACGGCGTCGTCCGACACCTTCTATCCGGGCCAGGAGCGCTACGACACGTACTCCGGTCGCGTCACCCGCCGCTTCCGGGGGAGCCTCGAGGAGTGGCAGGCGATGGGCGTGCTCAACTACGAGATGGAAGCCGCGACGCTCTTCACCATGTGTGCGTCGTCGGGATTGCGCGCGGGATGCGTCGCAGGGGTGCTGGTGAATCGCACTCAGCAGGAGACGCCGAGCGAGGAGACCGCCGAGCGGATCGAAGCGACCACCGTGTCGGTCGTCGTCGAAGCGGCACGCCGACTCGTCAACTGACGAAAACCATCGTTTGCGTCGGAGTTTGTGTGGGACGGGTCACCGAGAACTCGACGCAGACGAGGATTTCGGGCCCGTCGACGCGCCGGATGTGAGGTCGTTGGCGGCGACGAAGGCGCGGTAGAGGTCGAGCAGCGACTGCTTCTGGGGGTCGGTGAGACGTTCGTCGGTCGCGATCGCCGACTCGGTCGAGCGGGCCGCGGCAGCATCGTCGTGACGTCCGAGGTAGCCGAGCAGCTTGTCGCTCGGCACGTTCAGTGCTTGCGCAAGGCCGTTGAGCACGCGGACTGAGGGCTCATGGAGGCCACGTTCGAGCTGGCTCAGGTACGCGTCGGAGAGATCGGCGAGCCGGGCGAGCTCACGCTGCGACAAATCGGCGATGCGGCGCTGGCTCTTGATGAACTCGCCGAGCGCGGCGACGCCTCGCGGTGTGCGGGAATCGGTTCGGTCGCTCATTCGGGGACACCCTACGACGGTGGTGCCGACCGAACCGGGGGGCGGTTCGGCGACACCACCGGCGTCGGTGAGGTCACTTCGAAGCAGCAGCCTTCTTGGCGACGGTCTTCTTGGCCGGGCGCTTCGTGGCGGCAGCCTTCTTCACTGGGGCCTTCTTGGCCGGCGCCTTCCTGGCCGGAGCCTTCTTGGCAGCGGTCTTGGCCGCGTCGGTCACGGTCTTGGTCGTACCGGTGACGGTCTTGGTAGCGCTACCGGCAACGGTCTTCGCCGTGGCGGCAACCTTGTCGGATGCAGCCTTCGCGTTGTCGGCGTTGATCATCTCGGCCACGCGCTCGTTCATGTCGCGATTCATCGACACGGCGCGCTCGACGAACTCAAGGTAGCGCTCGCCGGCGACGGTCGGAGTCGGAAAGCGATCGGCGAACGGCAGCTCGACCTTGAACTGCTCGGACACCCGGTCGGCGGTGGTGACGGCCATGTCGACGATGCGCCGGTTGGCATCGAGCACGGCGTCGAGCACCTGGTCGCTGGTGGTCGTGAAGCGCTCGCTCACGTTGTTGTCGTTGATGGCGTCAGTGACGGTGGTGGTCGCCTCGTTGGCGAACTTGGTGATCTGCTCGAACATGTCGAACTCCTTTTGCTGGGTGAGGTATGGACTCGGCACGTCGGGCGGTTGCTCGGCCTGCCGTTCTGTTGCTAACTATACCTCGCAATTCGTGGCGCGCAACGTGCGTGCATGAAATATCTCGCAGCCGGGCCTTGCCCTCGATCACCACGCCGTTCGTGCGGCGCGGCGCACTGGCCTATCGTGTCCGGGTGGGAGGAATCCGGACATCGCGCCGGGCGCGTGCAGCACACATCGGCGTCGCTGCACTGCTGGGCGTGTTCGCGCTCGCGTCATGCGACGACGACGAGGCTGCCTCATCCAACATGGTCGGATCGGCTGACGCGATCACGGCCGCCGTCGCCTGGCAGGCCGACGAACAAGAGCCGGTCGTCGACGACAGCGGCGAACCGCTGCTGCCGGTGGTCTTCGTCGTCGCCGGTGAGGGCACCACGATCGATGTCGGCGTCCAAGCCGAGGTCGCCGCGGCCACGGTCGACTGGGCCACGGTGCGATTCGCCGACGACGTCGCCGACACGTTCGACCCGGATCTCGACGGCGAACCGGTACGTGATGACGGCGTCATGCTGCTCGTCGGGCCGATCCCCCAGCCGGCCCGATCGATCGAACTCGACGTGGTCCGCTACATCGCTGTCGAGGAGGGCGAGCCACTCACCCTGGAGATCGTCAGCGAACCGGCGCCCAGCGACACCAGCGACACCCCGGCGCCCCGGGCGACGGTCACATCGGCGACGCAGCCCTGATCATCGAGTCGGCAAGCTCGAGCGCCTGCTGCGCATCGTTCTCGCTCACCTCGCTCTCGACGTCGATCGCCCGTTGACGCAAGTCGTCGAGCTGGCACCGCTCGTCGGGCTCGCTGACCGGACCGGCAACACTTTGGGCGAGGTCGACGGCGGCCGATGCATCGACGATCGCTACTCGCAGTGACCCTGCCTCCCACGCCTGGTGCGCCATCGCCAGGCGGGCGTGAGCACCACCGAGGTGGTCCTCGGGCGGGCCCTCGAAACGGTGGGCTTCTCGGACGCCTCGCACGAATACCGCAAGTGCAGGCACATAGATCGCGGTGAGCACGGTCATGCTGACCTCGACCGGCAACGAGATCGGCGTCGCAAGCACCCCGCCGAACACCCAGGCCAACTGAAAGCGCGTCTCGTAGCGGGCGCCGGCTCGTCCCAGAAGCGCTTCGGGCGCCCGACGTTGGAGCAGCCCATCGAACGCGTTGCGACCGAGCGTGGTCGACAGCCCGACGAGGCCGGACGTGACGATCAGGAGCGGCACGGACGCACCCAGGATCCCGACCGCAGTGAACAGCGCCGGAAGCGCGAGGGACATACCGATCAGCTGCTCCTCGCTGAACCAACGCCGCAGCACCGTCGCCGCCGTGTGCCCGACGAACGCTCCGATGCCATACGCCGCTGCTGCAAGGCCGTAGATCAGCGCCGGCTCGCTCGAACGGCGCAGCGTGAAGGCGAGCGTGAAAATGAAGAATCCGACGGCGGCGCGGATCGCGAGCATGCCGATCGATGACACCACCACTGTCGGCAGGTGTGTCTCGGCGTACTCCACGTCGTCGGGCGTCACCGCTGCGGTCGAGCGCGGACGCGCACGCAGCACCGCGGCGCCGGCGAACGCGAACAGCACAGCACCACACCGCAACGACCACTCGGCGCCGGCCGCTGCGAACACGCCACTCGCCGCCACCACACCGATCGCTGCGGTGACACTCGAGAACCGTGCGAGCCGAGCATTCGTGGCGACGAGTTCCTCGGGGTCGTCCACAAGGGTCTGCACCAGCGTCTGTTTGACGATGCCCGAGGCCTTGCTCGCGATCAGCAGGAGCAGAACGACCGGATAGAACGTGACCTGCAACAACGTGACCGCAAGGATCAGACAGAAGACACCGCGGGAGACGAAGAATCCGGCGGCGACGAAGCGCTGCGAGTTGCGAAAGCGGTCGACCGCCGGACCGACGAGCGGCGACAGCACGGCGAGCGGCGCCATCGTGATCAGGAGGTAGAGCAGTACCTGCTCGCGTGAGGCGTTCGGGCTGACGTTGAAGAACAGCGACCCAGCCAGGCTGACCGACACGAATGCGTCGCCCGCAGCTGCGAGTGCCTGCGCCGTTGCGAGCGGCACCACCGCTCCCCTGCCGATCAGCAGTTGCCGCACTCGCACGTGGATCGGCACGCGCTCGACCACCGTCGTCGCGCTCGCCTCGTGCTCGCGGCCGTCGGGCATCGCCCCCCATCTTGCAGCATGCAGCACCCGGCCGCCCCGATGGGCATGAGGCTCCGGGGTTCGTTGTGCGAGAGTTTCCCGATGTGTGTGGCCGCGGACAGACAGGGGTTGGCGTCGTGAGCTTCCCATCCGATCTCGAGATCGCTCGGCAGGCCGAGCTCCGGCCGCTGACCGACATCGCATCGTCGGCGGGGATCCCGCTCGACCTGCTCGAGCCGTACGGCACTGGTGCCGCCAAGATCGACCTGCGGGCCATCGACGCGATGGCAGATCGTCCGCGGGCCAAGTACGTCGTCGTGTCGGCGATCACCCCGACGCCGCTCGGCGAGGGAAAGACCACGGTTGCGGTCGGGTTGAGCCAGGGGTTCTCGCACATCGGCAAGAACGCCACGCTGGCGATCCGCCAGCCGTCGATGGGGCCGACGTTCGGGATCAAGGGCGGAGCCGCCGGTGGTGGCTACAGCCAGGTCGTGCCGATGGAGTTGCTCAACCTGCACCTGACCGGCGACGTCCATGCCGTCACGGCGGCCACCAACATGTGCGCAGCCGCAGTCGACGCGCACGTCTTCCACGGGAACGCCTCGGAACTCGATCCGCACCAGGTCACGTGGCGACGCTCGATCGACGTCAACGACCGCTCGTTGCGCAACGTGGTCACCGGGCTCGGGTCGCGCCTCGACGGCATGCCCCGCGAGACGGGCTTCGACATCACCGCAGCGTCCGAGGTGATGGCGACGCTCGCGCTTGCCGGCGACCTGCAGGATCTGCGGCGTCGTCTCGGTCGAATGGTCGTCGGTTACACCGCGTCGGGCAAGCCCGTGACCGCCGACGACATCGAGGTCGCCGGCGCGATGGCGGTGATCCTGCGGGAAGCGATCAAGCCGAACCTGATGCAGACGCTGGAGAACACGCCGGTGCTCGTGCACGCCGGACCTTTCGGGAACATCGCCACCGGCAACTCGTCGATCGTCGCCGACCTGATCGGCATCCGCATGGGCGACTACCTCGTCACCGAGGCGGGCTTCGGCGCCGACATGGGCGCCGAGCGGTTCTTCAACATCAAGTGCCGCATGTCAGGCCTTGCGCCAGATGCCGCCGTGCTGGTTGCGACCGTGCGCGGCTTGAAGGCCCACAGCGGCAAGCATGCAATCGTCGCCGGTCGGCCACTCCCCGAGGCGATCCTGGCCGAGAACCCCGACGAGGTGCACGAGGGCGGCGCCAACCTGCGCAAGCAGTTGGAGAACATGCGCATCCACGGCTGCACCCCCGTGGTGGCGATCAACGTGTTCCCCGACGATCACCCCGCCGACATCCGTGCGATCGAGGAGATCGCGGCCGAGTTCGGCGCACGCTCCGCGGTGTCGACGCACTTCACCGACGGGGGCACGGGTTCGAAGGAACTCGCACGGGTGGTCGCCGAGGCGGCCGACGAGCCGAATGAGTTCGCCGTGCTGTATCCGGACGAGATGTCGCTGCGCGACAAGATCCACACGGTGGCGACGAAGGTGTACGGCGCGGACGGCGTCGACTACACGCCCCAGGCCGCCCGACAGATCGACACCTACGAACGCAACGGGTTCGGGGATCTGCCGGTGTGCATCGCCAAGACCCACCTGTCGATCTCGTCCGACCCGACCCTGCGCGGCGCACCGACCGGCTGGACGCTGCCGGTTCGCGAGGTGCGCGCCTCGGTCGGCGCCGGGTTCGTCTATCCGATCTGCGGCGCGATGAGCACCATGCCCGGGCTTGGTGCCTCACCTGCGCTGCAGCGCATCGACATCGACGCCGACGGAAACATCGTCGGCCTCAGCTGAGCGCACCCGATGTCCGCCACACCCCTCGATGCGCTGCGCGCGCTGCACGACGAACTCTGGGATCCCGAGCGAGGGATGGATCGCTACGCGCCGGGCGCCGTCCCGGGGGTCGACATCTCGTCGCTGAACCTGCACGCCGTTCGCGAGACCGCGAACGGTGCGTTCCTCGACCTGCAGGACGGCAACGTCGAACGGGCAATGGTGGCGCTGCGCAGCGTGCTCGCGCTGCAGTATCCGCTCTCGGACCAGCCGTGGAGCGGAACGTTCCCGACCTCGGCCGAGCAGCCCGAGCCGCTGGGCGATGATGCGGTCGAGTGGGTGCACTACGACCCGAACTGGCGCCAGTTCCTCGGCGTCACCCTGGCGCTCTGCGTGATCGTGCATGGCCCGCTGCTGCCCGGCGATGTCACGAGCGGGATCAACGCCGCCGTCGCACGATGCGTCGCCGGGGAACCAGCGGACCGGATCCCAAGCTGGTACACCAACCCGAACCTGATGCATGCGTGGCTCCAGGGCCACGTCGCCTCGACGACCAGAAACCCCGCGCTGCGCGCTGCTGCCCACACGCGACTCGCGATTCCGATGGAACGCTTGCTCCGCTACGGCGACCTCGACGAGTACAACTCGCCCACCTACGACGGCATCGATCTGCTGGCGATCGGACTCTGGGCGATGTACCCGCCGACGACGGGGTTCGCCGACGCGGCGGCGACCATGCTTCCCGAGATCGGCGGTCGGATGTCAACGCTGTACCACCGACGCTTCGGCACCGCCGCCGGGCCGTACATTCGTGCCTACGGATTGGCTCCGAGGGACTACCTCTCCTTGTCGGGGCTGCTGTATTCGGTGTGTGGCGAACGCGCCGAGACCGTGCTGCCGTCACCGATCATGAGCGACACGGTCCACGTGCACGACCTGTACTTCCTGCCCCTGCTCCAACACGTTGCCCCAGCGGTCAGACCACATCTGGGTTTGACTGATGTCGACGTCGAACGACGTCACGTCCAACGGTTCCGAGACTCCGTTGCCGAGAGCCTTCTACGCTCCGACCTCGCCATCGGCTGGGATCAGGGGCGTCTCCACGAGGCATCGATCGACCAGTACGTGCCGTTCACGGCGCACGTCGCCGAATCCGATGGCACGATGACCGCCTTCGGACTCATGCTGCCCCCCGAAACCGCCTCGGTCGACGTCGAACGGGTCGGCGACCTCGACTTCCGCGTGTCGGCACGGGGCCGCGCCGACGTCGTCGGCCTGCGCGTCGTCGGCGCCGTCGGAGCGCCCCTCACCGGACGGACGTTGAACGTCGGGCGTGTCACCATCGAGTTCGACGAGCCGTCCGACACCGCGATCGACGCCTCGACCCACGGTCGGTCGGAGCTCGTCCTCAGGTGGTCAGCCGACGAGATGGCCGCCCGCATCGTTGTCGGGCCCTGACCGTCCACGCCGTTGCCGGTCGAGTCTGATCACTGTCGACGCAGGCGTTCCCTCGAGGCTCGCAACGGACGCGACGTGAGACGGATCGCAAAGTCGGTGGCACGCGCGGGCACCGGCACGAACGGACCCTGGACGCTGAGAGGCACCGCATCCTCGACCACCAATCGGTAGGCGACGTATGCGGCGATCAGTCCGTGCGTGACGACGAGGCACCAGAAGAACGAGGTCTCGCCGAACGACGTCATGATCGCTCCCGCCATGATCGGCCCGAGCACTGCGCCGGTTCCGTTCACGCGCAGCGACGTGCCGCTCGCTCCCATCGCGCTGCCAGGCGCCGACCGGTCGAGGGTGTGCGACAGCAGTAGCGAGTACAGCGAGAACGTCAGCCCACCGAGTACGAACATCATCGGGAGAGCGACCGTGCTGCCCTCGGGGGTCACAGCGAGCAGCACCGCCATCAACGCGGCAGCCACTGCGACGGCGAAGATCACACCGCGGCGCGGGAGCCGGTCCGATGCCCATCCGAGTGGCCACTGGAAGACCAGCGCCCCGAGCGACGGCAGCGCGAGGAACGCCGCTGTCATCCCCGGACCGAACCCGGCACGGGTGGCGTACACCGCGCTCAGCCCGAACAGGATCCCGTGAGACCCGCCGGTGAAGAAGATCCCGACCATCCCAGTGGGCGCAGTGCGGAAGAACTCGCGCACGTTCATCGTGGGCGACACCCTGATCGGGGGCGCGTCGGTGGTGGCGGCAAGCGCAAACGGCACGAACGACATCGACACCAGGATCGACGCCACGACGAACAGCGTCGCGTCGTTGGGGTTGCCGGTCGCAATGAGGAGTTGCCCGAGCCCGAGACCGCCCATCGACGCGATCATGTAGACCGCCAACGTCCGACCGCGAGTGCGAGGGGTGGACGCATCGTTCAGCCACGACTCGACCACCACGTAGAGCCCGGCCATGCAGAACCCGAAGACGAAGCGCAGCACGCCCCAGCTGAACGGGTTGACCCACACGAAGTGCACGAGCACCACGCACGAAGCGATCGAGGCAAGGCTGGCGAACACCCGGATGTGGCCGACACTCGACAGCCACTTGACCACCAGTACCGGACCGAGCAGGAACCCCGCGAAGTAGCAGGCCATCACGACGCCGCTGGTGCGTACGTCGAAGCCCTCGTCGACCATCCGCACTCCGAGCACAGCGAGGTTGAGGCCATTGCCGACCATCAGCATGGTGAAGCCGAGGAACAGGGTCCACAGCGCCACGCCACCGCGCACGGTGGCATGCAGATGCTCTTCGGCGGCGGGCTCGATCACGGACACGAGCCGCGCACGCTACCGACGACGACCACGCAGCCGGTCGAGTTCGCGACGATCGCGTTTCGTCGGTCGCCCGGCGCCACGATCACGCTGGAACACCGGGACGTCGACCTCGCGCTCGGGAAGCGGGGGACTGTGATCGATGAAGCAGTCGACCGCCACGCCGGCGCCGACCCGCTTGACGATCAGGATCGCGACCTCGAGGATCCGTTCGCGGTCGTGGAGGTACGCCTCGACCCGGTCGCCGACCTTCACGGGCGTCGCCGGTTTGGCCGCCTTGCCGTTGACCTTGACGTGTCCGCCTCGACACGCCGCCGCCGCGTCGCTGCGCGTCTTGGTCATCCGTACCGACCACAACCACTGATCCACACGCGCCGACTCGATGCCCATCACCCTCCCACACTCCAACCCCATCCGAAACTTGCGCACGTCGGGGCCGCTGCTGACCGTCTCCTGCGCACGTTTCGGAAGTGAGCTGCAGGCACGACCGAACTGTGCGCAGACCCGCCCGCCGCTGACCGTCGCGCGCACGAATTTCCGCGGTGGGCGGCCGGGTCAGGCGGGGATCTGTTGGGTGATGCAGTGAATGCCGCCGCCGCCGGCGGCGAGGATCGCGCCGACGTCGAGCGCGACGGCCTCCCGCCCGGGGTACTGCTCGGCGATCAGGGCGACCATTTCGGCGTCGGCCGGATGGCCGCACGTCGGGATCAGGACGAAGCCATTGCCGAGGTAGTAGTTGAGGTACGGCACGACGACTCGCTCAACGCCCTCCCCGCGATCGATCTCGGCGAACGGGAGCACCGGCACGATGACCACGTCGAGCGCGCGCCCGCGGGCATCGAGCGCGCCTTGGGCCACACGCCGATCGACGTCGAGACGCAGCCAGTCGGCCTCCTCGGGATCGTCACATCCCTGCAGCACCAACCGGCCGGGCACCGCGAACGCAGCAATGTTGTCGACGTGCCCATCGGTGTCGTCGTCGAGCGCCAGCCCGTGCGGCAACCAGATCGTGCGGTCGGCACCCAGCTCGGCGCGCAGCATCGCTTCGATCTCGATCTGGGTCATCGTCGGATTTCGATTCGGATGCATCAGGCACTGCGTGGTGGTGACCAGCGTGCCATCGCCGTCGCCGGTGAGCGAGCCTCCCTCGAACACCATGTCGATCGAACGGACCGGATCGCCTCGCCGCTCGACGAAACGCAGCGCGGCCGCAGCGTCGTCGTCGTAGGGCAGGAACTTGTCGCCCCACGAGTTGAACCGCCAGTCGGTCGCCACCCGATCGCCGGCGTCGTCGATCACATAGATCGGTCCGGAGTCGCGGAACCACGAATCGTCGATCGCTTGCTCGACCACCTCGACGCCGGGTCCGCACATCGACGCTGCCCGCTCGACCGCCCGCGGCGGAGCGAGCATCGTCACCGGCTCGAACCGGGCGATGGCCGTCGCCACGTCGGCGTGGGCCGCCTCGGCATCAGCGAACAGCCCGCCCCACATGTCGACGCGAGCCGGCCAGCACATCGCCGTGCGCTCGTGCCGCTCCCACTCGGCCGGCAACCGCGTCACGTCTCGTCCCCCACGCTCGCCCCTTGCGATGAGCGAATTGACCGCATACGGACGGTTCGCTCATCGCCGGCCGTTCCGCTTCCGCTGCGATGAGCGAACTGACCGCATACGGACGGTTGACTCATCGCTGGCCGATCCGGTTCGTCCCGTCAAGGGTGACGATCGGGCCATACAACTCGGGGCGGCGGTCGCGGAACAGGCCCCAGGCAGCCCGCTGGGTACGTAGTTGCTCTCGATCGAATGATGCGACGAGGACTGCTTCGTGGTCGCGGCCCGCTTCGGCCACCTTGGCGCCGGTGTTGTCGGCGATGAACGACGACCCATAGAACGTGATCTCGCACGTCTGGCCGACCTCGCGGCCGATGCGATTCGCGGCAACGAGCGGCATGAGGTTCGCTCCGGCGTGCCCCTGCATCACGCGCTGCCAATGGCCGCTCGAGTCCCACGTCGGGTCGGGCGGCTCGCTGCCGATCGCCGTTGGGTACAGGAGCACCTCGGCGCCGAGCAACGCCATCGAACGGGCGGTTTCGGGAAACCACTGGTCCCAGCAGATGCCGACGCCGATCACCCCGTGCTGGGTGTCCCAGACTCGAAACCCGGTGTCGCCTGGACTGAAGTAGTACTTCTCGGTGTAGCCAGGCCCGTCGGGGATGTGGCTCTTGCGATACTCACCCAGGACCGCTCCGTCGGCATCGACGATCACGACGGTGTTGAAGAGCGCCTGGCCGGCGCGCTCGTACACACTCAGCGGCAGCACGACATCGAGCTCGGTGGCGACCGCTGCAAAGTGGGCGACCGTGGGGTGGCCGTCGAGCGGGACCGCCCGATCGAGGTGCTCCGGCAGTTGGTCCTTGCAGAAATACGGCCCCTCGAACAGCTCGGGGATCAGAATGATCTGCGCCCCCTGCGCAGCGGCATCGCGCACCAGACGCTCGGCGGTCGCGACGTTGACGGAGACGTCGTCCACCATCGCCATCTGGAGTGCGGCCACGCGCAGTTCGCTCATCAACGCGACGCTACTTGCCGTCGTCGGTGAGAGCGTCGGCCGCACCCCATGCGTCCTCGATCGCCTCGAGGCGCTCGGCGGCGAGTTCGCGACGAGCGGCGGCGACCTCGACCACGAAGAGGTTGAGCAACGCGAGCGTGCCGACGTGGCTGTCGAACGGCCCGGTTGATGCCGCCGCCACGACGAACGAACGCTCGGCGGCCGTGGCGAGCGGCGACAACACGCTGTCGGTGATGGCGACCGTCCAGGCGCCCCGATCACGCGCCGCCGCCAATGCGTCGATCAGCCAACGCTCGTACCGGCGGAGATCGAGAACGAGGAGCGTCGCTCCGGGCGCGGTGAGCGCGAGCATCCTGACGACATCGACCTGGGTACCGTCGAGGAGGAGCACACCGGGTCGGAGCTGGTCGAGGTCGGCGACGAACTGCAGTGCGACCCCGCGCGACGCAACACCCGAGAGCACCAGTACCGGCGCCGAATCGTCGGCGAGACGCTCGACGACCACACGTCCGTCACCGGCGCGGAGTGCATCGAGCGTGGTTCGCACGTTGGCCGCCTCGACGTCGGCATGTCGGGCGGCCAGCGTGTCGTCGTCGGCCCGCTGGTCGCGGATGCGCTCGACTGCGGGCCGCAGTTGCCCACTCACCTCGCGCTGCACGGACGCTTGCAGCTGCGAGTACCCGTCGAAGCCGAGTTTCACTGCGAAACGCACGACGGTCGCCGTCCCCGTTCGGGCGGCCTCGGCCACGTCGGCAACCGTCCCGAAGGCCACGAGGTTCGGATCGGCGAGGACGGTCTCGCCGAGGCGACGCTCCGACGGGGTCAGCGACGTCGCCCGCTCGGCCAGTCGCTGTTCCAGATCCATGGGCCAGCACGGTAGCCCTCCCCGAACTGATGGAATATGTTTCAGCCGTGTGATATCGTGAAACATTCATTTCAGCACAGGAGGCGCCCATCGTGAACTCCGTCGTCGACACCCTCATCTCGGTTCCCACTGTGGATGCTTCGAGCTGGCACGCCCAGTCCCCTGACGCGCCCGGCAGCGACCTGGGTGAGGAACTGGTGCATCTCGCCGCGGTCGGTGCCCGCACGCTGCCCACCGAGGTCGACGACGCCCTTGTCCGCTTCACGGTCACACCACCGCGCGCCGGAGCGCTCATCGTGCGCAACGTGCCGATCGGTGAACTGCCGCCGACTCCCCCAGCCCCTGATGCGCCGGTCGCCAAGAACCTGGCGACCGAGCTCGCGTTGCTGACCGTGGCCCGTCGCCTCGGTCAACCGGTCGGCTACGTCCCCGAACACGGTGGCCGGATCGTGCAGAACATCGTGCCGACCCAGACCGACGTCGATCGCCAGACGTCGACGTCGTCGCGTTCGAACCTGATGTTCCACACCGAGACGGCCTTCCACCCCCACCGTCCGCGCTATCTGCTGCTGTTGTGCCTGCGCGGCGACCCGTCGGCGCACACGACGCTCGCATCGGTCCACGACATCATGGATCACCTGCCCGACGACATCGTCGAGGTGATGTTCGAGCCCCGCTTCCGCACTGCCGTCGATGCAAGCTTCCTCGCCGGGCGCCGCAACGAACTCGCCGCTGCGCGTCCACTGGTCGCGGGCACACGCTGCGAGCCGACGTTCGTCTTCGACGCCGACCTCACGGTCGGTATCGACGACGCTGCCGAGGACGTCGTCGTCGCGGTGCGCGCTGCGATCGCAGAGGTCGAAACATCGGTGGTGCTCGAGCCCGGCGACCTGTTCGTCATCGACAACAACGTTGCCGTGCACGGGCGTTCGTCGTTCTCCGCTCGCTTCGACGGCACCGACCGCTGGCTCCAGCGCTCCTTCGTCGTCACCGACCTTGCGCCGAGCGCCGGCCAGCGAGTCGGTCGTGTGATCACCACGGAGTTCGGTCGGTGACCTGATCGGCGAGTCCATGCACGATCTATCCGGGTCAGCCTCGATCGAACCGCCATCGGCCTGAGTCGGCGTTTCGGCCAGACTGAGCACGTCGTCGTGCTCGATCTCGTCGGGCGCGATGCGAAGTGCTGGTTACCGGTCGATCGCAAATGGTCCGAACTCATGCGCGGAGACAGCAGACGGGGCGAGCACGACGAGGACCGCACCGACAACGTCTGCCGACAGACGCAAGTGACCGATGGTCGGCCGCCATCCGAGGCGCCGAACGCCCATCAGCCGACCGCAAGCTGGTCGGCGTCGGGCACGTCGGCGTCGGGCACGTCGGCATCGTCCGCCATCGAACCCACCGGACGAAGCCGCCCAGCGCGTGATTCGATGGCCCGGACCGCCGCAGCGGCGGCGACCGCCAACAGCACGAACCAACCATTGCGCGGCCACGGTCGGTACGGCTTGGCGAACTCCTCGATCGGCCAGTCGGTGGCGAGCAGCAGTTCGCCGGTCCACGCGATCCCATAGGCGGCGAGGACGACCGCCACCACGATGAGCACCGCCGAGGAAAAGCGGGTGCGCCGCAGCAGATAGAGGGGCGTCCCGACGAACACGGCAACGAGCGCCATCGCGATCAGTGCGCCGACGACGAACGCGAGCCACCCCACGAGCGGCCGAGTCCGGTCGAGTCCGTAGAAGACGAAGAGGCGACCCAGTTCGAGTCCGACCACCGAACCAGCGATCGCCGCAAGGATCCAGCCAGCGGAGCGGAGCTCCGGACGGTAGCGGGCCACGATGGCAGAGACCGCCAGGACACCCAATGTCGAAGAGATCACGATCCCAACCAGGCGGTTCGACAGGTCGAGCCCACCCGGACCCGACAACAGCGATCCGATCGCGACGGCGGCTGCGAACGGTCCCGCGATTCGGCCGCCTCGACGAATCAGCTCACCGGTGGTGGCGATCTCCGAACGCGATCGCTGCGCAGGGAGCAGAACCACCGACAGCACCAGCGCCGCCACGACGAGCATGATGACGATGCCGTTGCGCACGGCATCGGACCCGAGACCGCGGATCTCGGCCATCGAGGTGAGCGTGCCGGCGTCGTCGAGGACGACCTGCTGGACGGTGGCGCCCGTCGAGAAGCCGAGCAACGGATTCGAACCGTTGTCGAAGGTGGCGCTGCGCCAGTTGTCTTCGATGAGCAGCAGCGCATCCTTCTCGGGGTCGGTCTCGATGATGGCGTCGAATTCGGCCGTGAACTCCTGCGGCGCTGCGTCGGACGTGTCGCTGACCACGTAGGGAGTGACCACGTACGGCCCGTTCTCGGTCCCCAGCACTCGGGGCTGACCGAATTCGATCGACCAGGGCCCGCCGGCACCGCTCAGCGACAAGTGCTCGTCGACGTACTCCACGATCTCGGCGCTGGCAGCTGCCGCCCCGACCCGCAACCCACCCGACGAGTTCTCGAGATCGATGCCGAGGGCTGGACCGAGATCGACGACCGGGATCTCCACGCGCCCTTCCACGCCGTCGTCGAAGAGCGAGACGTACAGATAGCTCTGCTTGCCGGAATGCGCTGCTGCCGGGGTCGAGCAAGGCCCACTGCAACGAACACCGAAGCGGCGACGAGCAAGATCAGCCGTGGCACGAGCGAGCGGAGTTCCAAGCCGATGAGGTGAGAGCCCCGACGGACGGGGCGCTGACTCCGGTTCGACGTCGTGGACCCGAGCGTCGGCGCAGCCCGATGATTCACTGCTGCTCCTGCGGTGCGAGCACGGTGTCGGTCAAGTCGTCCACGATCTGATGAACCCGTGCGGCTCCCATCACCGAATCGAATCCTCGGTGCCTCCCCTCGATGGCCACCACCCGAAGATCCGGCGCCACGGTGATCCAGCGATGCTCGGTCCGGGCCCGCTTGGTGGTGTTCGCCGCGTACAACACGATCGGGACCGCCGTGGGTTCCGGAACGTGATCGAGTGCGGCCAAGGGCATGCCCCAACCAGCGATCGGCTCGGCCTTCGGAAGTGACTCGCCCGCCAGCTCGACGAGCCGACGACCCAGACTCGCCATGTACCTCTCGGCACGACGCCTCAGGGTGGTCGCCAACTCCTCGATCATTGTTCCGATCGCATCCCGACGGAGCAGCGACTTGTACTTCCACCATCGGTTCGACCAGAGGTGGCGGTACTCACCCGGAAACATGGTGTCGATCAGCGCAACAGCGCGAACCTCGACACCGCGGGCAGCGAGCCGCTGGCCGAGGTCGTAGGCCGCGACTCCGCCGATCGACCATCCCCCCACGGCGACGCTCGACGCACCGAGTCGCTCGAGTTCGTCGATGACGGGGTCGATCGAGGCGGCTCCGAGCGCATCAACCGTGGGGAACGCAGCGGCACGTTCAGACACGATCGCGACGGCAACGACGGAGACATCGTCGTCGAACGCGTCAGCGAGCGTCCGGTAGCTCATCACGGTGTCCCAGGCCGGCGTCAGCACGACCGTCGGGCCCGACGTCGACCCGACCCGGAGCGTCACCAGGCTGATGGCCGATGAGACAGCTGACGACACGGCTGTCGCGTCGGCGCCGATACCGAGGTGCGAAGCCAGTGCGGCGGGCGATGGGGCGCGGAGGAGGTCGGCAATCGCGACGTTGCGTCCGATCATCTCGCCGACGGCGGTGACGATCTCGACCGCTGCGAGCGAGTCGCCCCCTTCCGAGAAGAAGTCGGAGTTGCCGTCGAGGTCGTCGCGCTGCAGCGCGCGCTGCCAGATGTCGAGCAACCCGGATGCCCGCGCCGCCGGGGCATCGTCGAGCGCGAGCAGCGCTGCGCTGGCTCGGTCGACTTTGCCGTTGGCCGTTCGCGGGAGTTCGTCGTGGAAGACGACCCGACGCGGTGCCGCACCGGGGCCGACGAGGTCGGACACACGACTGCGAACCTGTGATGCGTCGACAAGGTCTCGATCGCCGACGACATGGGCGACGAGCGCATCGCGACCGTCGATCGTGGCCCTGACGACCACCGCGTCGCGCACTCCGGGCATCCGCAGCAGGTGACCTTCCACCTCTGACGGTTCGATGCGGTACCCACCGACGTTGAGCTGATCGTCGACGCGGCCCAGAAAGAGGAGGTCACCGTGCAGATCCACACGAGCGATGTCGCCGGTGCGGTACCAGCGATGACCGTCGGCGTCGACGAACGAGGAATCAGATCTGCCGGAGAGGTAGCCATTCACCACACCGGGCCCGGCGATCAGCAGCTCCCCCGGAGCGCCTGGCGCCATCGGGCGTTGACGATCATCGGCGATGCGAACCCGGCTTCCGGCGATCGGGCGGCCGATCGGGACCGGATCCTCGCCGGGCGAACAGCGATGCGCGGTGGCCCACACCGTGGCCTCGGTGGGGCCGTACTCGTCGACCAGTTCGGTATTCGGCAGCAACCGGTGGTGCTCAGCAACCACGTCGGGTGCGCAGGCCTCGCCGGCGACGATGGCAACACGCACCCCAGCGAGGTCATCGGGCCGACGCGACAGCAGCGCCCGATAGAGACTCGGGACCATCAGGAGATGGCTGACGTCGCTGGCCGCGATCAGCGCGCCCAATCGGTCGACGTCGTGCACCTCGGCGTCGTCGGGAACCACGATCGAGCCACCCGACATCAGCGGCCAGAAGATGGCGACCATCGAACTGTCGAAGCCGATGCTCGGTGTGAGCAGGAACCTGCTCGGAGCGTCGTCGCCGTAGAAGACGGACCGTGCCGCCGTCGATGCCATGAGATTCGCGTGGGTCACCTCGACACCGGCCGGCTCCCCGGTCGAACCCGACGTGAAGATCACGTAGGCAGGCGATGCTCCGCTCGGGAGCTCGCCTGCACTGAGGCCGACGGCCGGTTCGGTCGCCGTCTTCGATGCGATGTCGAACTGCGTCACGTCGGCGAACAGCGGCGCCGTTGCTGCATCGACCACGACCGCATCCAACGACGCCAGTGCGACCAGCGCGCGGCGGCGATCGGGTGGCGTGGATGGATCGATCGGCACATACGAGGCGCCGGCGAGTTGGACACCCAAGATCGCCTCGATGAGACCGGAGGACCGACCCAGCGACACACCGATTCGCGACGGTGAGTCGACGTGCGACCGGAGCACCGCAGCCAGCCCCCGCGCCCGGGCGAGCAGCTCACCGTACGAGGTCACCGCACCGGATGACTCGACGACGGCTGGCCGATCCGGCTCGCGCCGGGCCCAGTCGACGATCGACGCGAGCACCGTCGGCGGATCGTCGTCGACCGACTCCGGTTGCTCACCGATCAGATCATCGCCGCTCGGGCGGATGTCGCCCACCGTGCGATGGGGACGATGACAGACGGCGTCGATCGCCTCACTGAACCCATCGAGGAGTCCTTGGGCGAGCGATGTATCGAGCACATCGCCGCGATATTCGATGCCGAGGTGCAGATCCTCGCCCCGCTCTTGGACGAAGAACGTGAAGTCGTTCACCGCCGTGCCGGACGGAATGATCCGATGCTCGGCAACGGTGTCACCGAAGCGAACCGGTGCGAGGCGCTCGTAGGCCAGCATGTGCGACGTATCGGGAACCGCCCGACCATCGAGTCGCGCCTGACGAACGATGTCGGCGTACGGATGGGTTCGGTGAGGAAGCGCCCGGGCGACGAGAGCACTCACGTCGACGTCGAGCGAGCGGAGCGTGGCCGACGGATCGACCTCGATCCGCATCGGCAACGTGTTGAGCGCGTACCCGATCAACGGCTCTCCTGACGGATGGTCCTTGGTCGATGCCGTCACGCCCAACTCGACGACACCGTCACGGCTGAAGCCGCTCAACACGATGGCGGCCGCCGTGAGCGCTGCTGCGAACGGTGTACTCGCCGCGGCCACCGACAGCTCACTGGTCGACACCGACGCCGGCCGCTCCAGATACCCGTCGTGCCCCT
>Ga0307380_10004228_pt1 | contig 19489 bp, 24 predicted proteins | sample UN3MG_FD_202239 | JGI IMG/M metagenome (GOLD analysis project Ga0307380, IMG submission 202239) | Soil microbial communities from Risofladan, Vaasa, Finland - UN-3 | ecosystem: Environmental > Terrestrial > Soil > Coastal area > Acid sulfate soil | place: Finland: Risofladan, Vaasa | collected... | reverse complement strand
CCAAGCGCAATGACTTCATGACGGCCGAAGAGGCCGCCGAGGTGGTGGTGTGGCTTGCAGGGGACAACTCGAGCGTGTTGTCGGGTTCGCAGATCGTGGTCGACCGCGGGGTCATGAAGTACTGAGCAGGAACCGCTGAGCCAGTTCAACCTGAGGCAGGCTCAGCCGGGCAGCACCAACACCGGAACCGGGCTGTACCGCATGATCTTGGCGCCCCGGGAGCCGAGGAACACCCGCGCGATGTCGCTGCGCGGGGAGGTTCCCAGGGCCAGGATCTCGCCGTCCTGCCACTCCGCGTCGTCGAGTGCCTGATCCCAGCCGTTGCCGCTGACCACGGCCAACTCGACGTCATCGCCCACCACGCCGTCGGTGCGCAACTCCGCCAGCATCGTGGTCGCCTGCTCCTCCCAGGCCGCCAGGATCGAGTCCTCGGCGTGCAGGCCGACCTCGGGCGGATACATGGTGCGACCACGGACGGCGAACGTGATGATCCGCAGCTCCACGCCGAGCAGTCCGGCCAGCGCGTAGGTCCGCTTGACGGCCTCCACCGATCCCGGTGTGCCGGGGTAGCCGCAAGTGATGCGGGTGAGCACCCCGCCCCGGGGTTCGCGGTACCCGCGGGGTGCGATCGCGACCGCGACGGGCGAGGAGTGCAGCAACCGATCGGCGGTGGCACCAACCACGACCTGACCCAGTTGGCCGTTCGCCGAGGAACCCAGCACCAGCACCTCGGCGTCGAGTTCGCCGACCACCTCGACGAGGCCGCCGGACACCGAACGATGAGCGTGGCTGTGATACCGCACCTCCAGACGGCCCCGGTGGGAATCCAGCGGCAGGGAATCCAGGTAGCGGCCGGCCTCCCTGGCCGAGTCGGCCGCCAGTTGGTCGGCCCACGCCGCGTACTCGGCGTCAACCCGTGCCGGTGACGGCGTGGTCCACGGCCGGGGCACCACGGTCGTCACGGTCAAACTGCTGCCCAGCGTCCGGGCGGCGCCGACTGCGAGGTTCAGTGGCGCGGTGCCGCTCTTTCCGGCGAGGTAGCCGACGACGACCGTCACTGCGTGTTGCCCGGTGGCACGACGGGCGCGGGGTTGAGGGCGCTGGGGTCCTCGGTGCTGGGGTCCTCGGTGCTGGGATCCTCGGCGCTGGGGTCCTCGGTGCTGGGGTTGAGGGCGCTGTGATGGCGTCCCCACAGGAAATAGAACGCCAGCACCACCGCGACCCACGCCCCGAATGCCAGCCAGGTGTACCAGTGCAGGCTCGCCAGGATGTAGCCACACGCCAGCACCGAGAGCACCGGGGTGACCGGATAGCCGGGCACCTTGAATCCACGGGGCAGGTCGGGTTCGCGGACCCGCAGGATGATCACGGCGATCGAAACGGTGATGAACGCCACCAGGGTGCCGATCGACACCATGTCGGCCAGCTTGTCCAGTGGCACCAGGCCGGCCAGCAACCCGACCACGATGGCGACCACGATGGTGTTGTTGATCGGCGTCATGGTGCGCGGGTTGACCTTGGCGAACATCGACGGCAGCAGCCCGTCGCGGCCGATGGCGAACAGGATTCGAGTTGATCCGTACAAGGTGACCAGGGTGACCGAGAAGATCGAGATGACAGCGCCCGCGGCCAACACCGTTCCCCAGTAGTTCGCCCCGGTGATGGTGTCGAGGATGGCGGCCAGGCCGGCCTTCTGTCCCTCGAACTCGGTCCAGTCCTGGGCGCCGATGGCGGCCAGGGTGACCACGACGTAGACCACGGTGACGGTCAGCAGTGCAGCAAGAATCGCCCGCGGCATCGTCCGCTGCGGATCTTTGACCTCATCGCCGGCGGTCGACACCGCGTCCAGGCCGATGTAGGAGAAGAAGATCGTGCCCGCGGCCGCGCTGATGCCGGCGGCACCGAACGGTGCGAAGTTCGCGAAACGGTCGGACTCGAACGCGGTGAATGCGATCACGGCGAACATCACCAGCACGCCGAGTTTGATGATCACCATCACCGCGTTCACCGCGGCCGACTCGCTGGCACCCCGGATCAGCAACATGGCGCACAGCATCACCAGGAAGGCGGCGGGAAGGTTGATGATCCCGGGCTCGGTGTCCCAGGGCGCTGCCGAGATTGCTTGTGGCAGAGCATGACCCAAAAAGTTTTCCAAAAGTTTGTTGACGTACTGACTCCAACCGACGGATACCGCCGCCGTGGAGACCACGTACTCAAGCAGCAGGCATGCCGCGACTCCCATCGCCACCATCTCCCCGAGGGTGGTGTAGGCGTAGGAGTACGTCGATCCAGACACCGGGACCGCCGAAGCCAGTTCGGCGTAACAGATCGCCGCCAGGCCGGCGGCGATGCCGGCGATGATGAACGACAGGACGACGCCCGGCCCGGCTTGGGGCACCGCTTCGGACAATACGAAGAAGATGCCGGTGCCGACGGTGGACCCGATGCCGAACATCGCGAGTTGGAAGGTGCCGATGGAGCGTTTCAGATGCTGCGACGCTCCGTGGGCGACGGGCGCGTTGATGAGAGGCCGCCGCCGAAGCATCTGCTCGATCAGCGTGATCGGTGGGGCCGCCATAGAAGCCTCCTGAGGGTACGAACGGCTGATTATGCCTGCCCTGGCCGCTTCGCGCCGGATACTCGTCGTGTACAAACAGCCGATGGGTACCAACGGCATCGTTATCGTCGGCGGCGGTCTCGCGGCGACCCGGGCTGCCGAGCAACTCCGCAAGTCGGGATACGAATCTCCGGTGGTCATCGTCAGCAACGAGGTGCACCTGCCCTACGACCGGCCACCGTTGTCCAAGGGCGTCCTGCAGGACGCCGGGCAGGGCATCGCAGACGTCGAACTTAAACCGGCGGAGTTCTACGTCGACAACGACATCACGCTGCGACTGGGCAGCCCGGTCCGATCGTTGGACGTCGGATCCCAGACGGTGACCCTGGGCGACGGGACCGTCCTGGGCTACGACGACCTCATCATCGCCACCGGCCTGGTGCCCAAGCGGATCCGGTCCTTCCCCGACGTGCCGGGAATCCGGGTGCTGCGGTCCTTCGACGACGCACAGGCCCTCCGCGCGCATGCCGCCACCGCGACGCGGGCGGTCATCGTCGGTGCCGGATTTATCGGCTGTGAGGTCGCCGCCAGCCTGCGTGCACTGGGCGTCGACGTGGTGCTCGTCGAACCGCAACCCGCGCCGTTGGCGGGTGTCCTCGGCGAGCAGGTGGGCCAGTTGGTGGCGCGATTGCACCGCGCCGAGGGCGTCGACGTGCGCACCGGAACCGGCGTGGCCGAGGTGCGCAGCGACGCCGGCGGTCACGTCACCGCCGTGGAACTCAGCGACGGCACCGAGATCGCCGCGGACCTGATCGTGGTGGGCATCGGAAGCCGACCGGCCACCGACTGGCTGGCTGACAGCGGGGTGGCGCTGGCCCCGACCGACAGCGGCGTGCTCTGCGACGAGGTCGGCCGGACCAGCGCCCCGCACGTGTGGGCACTGGGCGACGTCGCCTCCTGGCGGGACGCCGCCGGCCACCAGGAGCGGGTGGAGCACTGGAGCAATGTCGCCGAGCAGGCCCGGGTACTGGTGCCGGCGCTGCTTGGTGGGCAGGCCGCGCCGACGGTCGTGGTGCCCTACTTCTGGAGCGATCAGTACGACGTGAAGATCCAATGCCTCGGCGAACCTGAGGCCGACGACACCGTGCACCTGGTGGCGGATGACGGCCGAAAGTTTTTGGCCTACTACTCCCGCGACGGGGTCCTGGTCGGGGTGGTCGGCGGCGGGATGCCCGGCAAGGTGATGAAGGCGCGGTCCAAGATCGCCGGCGGCGCTGCCGTCAGCGACGTCCTGGCGTGAGCCGGGTGTCCAGATCCTCATCGCCGGCCATGGTGTCGAACGCGTCGCCCAGGGCCGCCCGCAACGACACCGACTCATTCGCCAGCCAAAACTCGTGCGCCGAGAGTGCGACCCCGAGCATCAACCAGGCCGCGGTCTGCGGTAGCAGGTCACTGGCCCGGGCATCGGTACGGCCGGCCACGAAGTCGGCCACCACCGCGCGCCATCCCGCGTACATGGTCATCGAGTAGGCCTGCAACTCCGCGCTCTGCAGGATCACCTGCATCCGCCGGCGGTGCAGTGCGGTCCCGGATTCGTCGAAGGTGTTGAAGTCCACCAGTGCGGCGCGCAGTGTCGGCCCGATCGGGGCGGCGGGGTCGGTGCGATCGAGCAACTCGGCGAAGTGCTTCAGGTAGGCGTCGAAGTCGCCCCACGGGATGGCGTTCTTGGAGGCGTAGTAGCGGAACAGGGTGCGGCGGGCGATCCCGGAGGCGATCGCCACGTCATCCACGCTGATCTCACTGAATCCGTAGGTTGCGAAAAGGTCCAGTGCGACTTCGGCGATGTGGTCCCGGGTCGTCGATCGGCGGCGGCCAACCCGGGCGGGGGTGGGGCTCATCGGCGAATCCTTTCCCTTTCGGCACCTGATGCCATATTCTTGCCGATGTGGCGCGCCCGCGTCGACAATTCGGCAAGTGAAAGGGTGCGCCGCATGGATAACGAGATCGCCACCGATACCGAGATGGTGACCGAGGCCCTCGTCGAAGAGGTGTCCATCGACGGGATGTGCGGGGTCTACTGACCGTGCCCGCCCACACCGTGGGCGCGGCCTTCGACCCCACCCGCAGTTGGCAGTTGCACCCGCAGGTGGCCCTGCGCCCAGAGTCCTTCGGGGCGTTGCTCTACCACTTCGGCACCCGCAAACTGTCGTTCCTCAAGAACCGCACCATCCTGGCGGTCATCGACTCCCTCGACGACCATCCCGACGTGGCGGCGGCCCTGATGGCCGCAGGTGTGGACCGCGACCAAGAGGCCCCCTACCTGCAGGCGCTGAGCGTGCTCGCCGCCTCGAACATGTTGATACGGAAGGATTTTCAGTGACGTCCGTCGCGCCAGTTCCCCGGCTCATCGAACAGTTCGAACGCGGCCTCGATGCGCCGATCTGCCTGACCTGGGAACTGACCTACGCCTGCAACCTGGCGTGCGTGCACTGCCTGTCCTCGTCGGGCAAGCGCGACCCGCGCGAGCTCTCCACCGAGCAGTGCAAGGCCATCATCGACGAACTTGAGCGCATGCAGGTGTTCTATGTCAACATCGGCGGCGGCGAGCCCACCGTGCGCCCGGACTTCTGGGAACTCCTCGACTACGCCACCGAACACCATGTGGGAGTGAAGTTCTCCACCAACGGCGTCCGGATCACTCCCGAAGTCGCCGCGCGACTGGCGGCCAGCGATTACGTGGACGTGCAGATCTCCCTGGATGGCGCCACCGCGAAGGTCAATGACGCCGTGCGTGGCGAGGGCTCGTTCGATATGGCGATCCGGGCGCTGGAGAACCTGGCCGCGGCCGGGTTCGCGGATGCCAAAATCTCCGTGGTGGTTACCCGCCACAACGTCACCCAACTCGATGATTTCAAAGCCCTGGCCGACCGCTTCGGCGCGACCCTGCGGATCACCCGCCTTCGGCCGTCGGGCCGCGGCGCCGACGTGTGGGATGAGTTGCATCCGACCGCGCAACAACAGGTGCAGTTGTATGACTGGCTGGTCGCCAAGGGTGACCGCATCCTCACCGGCGACTCCTTCTTCCACCTCTCCGGTCTCGGCGCACCCGGCGCATTGGCCGGGTTGAACATGTGCGGCGCCGGCCGGGTGGTGTGCCTGATCGACCCGGTGGGCGACGTCTACGCCTGCCCGTTCGCCATTCACGACCGCTTCCTGGCCGGAAATGTGCTGTCCGACAGTGTCAATGGGTCCGGGGGTTTTGACAACGTCTGGAAAAACTCAGCGCTGTTCACCGAACTGCGCCAGCCGCAGTCAGCCGGAGCCTGTGGCAGCTGCGGCCACTATGACGCCTGCCGAGGCGGCTGCATGGCGGCGAAGTTCTTCACCGGCCTGCCCCTCGACGGCCCCGACCCCGAGTGCGTGCAGGGGTACGGCGAGCCGGCACTGGCGGCCGTGCGGGACAAGCCCCGCCCCGGTGCGGACCATTCCCGCGGTGCGCCCGTAATGCTGACCCTGCAACGCCCACCGGCGAAGCCCTGCAATGAAAGCCCGGTCTAGATATGGCACGTGACACCTGGTTCGAGACCGTTGCTATCGCTCAGGAACGCGCAAAGAAGCGACTTCCCAAGGCGGTGTACTCGGCTCTGCTGGCCGGCAGCGAGAAAGGCCTCACCTACTCCGACAACGTCGAGGCGTTCACCGAACTCGGCTTCGCGCCCCATGTGATCGGCGCCACCGAGAAACGCGATCTCGCCACCACCGTGATGGGCCAGGACATCTCGCTGCCGGTGCTGATCTCGCCGACCGGCGTGCAGGCGGTCGACCCCGCCGGCGAGGTGGCCGTCGCCCGGGCCGCGGCCGCCCGCGGCACCGCGATGGGACTGTCGTCGTTCGCGAGCAAGCCCATCGAGGAGGTCATCGCGGCCAACCCCAAAACCTTCTTCCAGATCTACTGGCTCGGCGGCCGGGATGCGATCGCGCAGCGTGCGGACCGGGCCCGCGCGGCCGGCGCGGTGGGCCTGATCGCCACCACCGACTGGAGCTTCTCGCACGGCCGGGACTGGGGCAGCCCCAAGATCCCCGAGAAAATGGACATCCTCACCGCGATCAAGATGTCCCCGCAGGGCTTGGTTCGCCCGCGGTGGTTCCTGGACTGGGCGAAGACCCTTCGGCCACCGGCACTGACCGCCCCCAACCAGGGCCACCGCGGCGAGGCCGGGCCCCCGTTCTTCGACGCCTACGGCGAATGGATGGGCACCCCGCCACCGACCTGGGAGGACATCGCCTGGCTGCGCGAATACTGGGGCGGGCCGTTCATGCTCAAGGGCGTGATGCGGGTTGACGACGCCAAACGCGCCGTCGATGCCGGGGTTACGGCCATCTCGGTGTCCAACCATGGCGGCAACAACCTCGACGGCACCCCGGGCACCATCCGGGCACTACCCGCGGTGGCCGCCGCCGTCGGTGATCAAGTGGAGGTACTCCTTGACGGCGGCATCCGCCGCGGCAGCGATGTCGTCAAGGCACTTGCGCTGGGCGCCCGCGCCGTCATGATCGGCCGCGCCTACCTCTGGGGACTGGGCGCGGCCGGGCAGGCCGGCGTGGAGAACGTCCTTGACATCCTGTCCGGCGGCATTGACTCTGCCCTGCGCGGATTGGGCAAGTCCTCCGTGCACGATCTGACGGCCGAGGACGTCCTGGTGCCGGCGGGCTTCACCCGCGACCTCGGGGTGCCGGGAACCAACGGCCGCTAAGGCTAAGAGGTGAATTCCGCAGGGCCGCTGGTAGATTGCACTTCCGGGCAGCTTCGCGGGGGCGGTGCACTCACCGTCGTGGTGCCGGTGGGATCCGTCGAGCAACACGGCCCGCACCTGCCGTTGGACACCGACACCCGGATCGCGACGGCGGTGGCCACCGAGGTGGCCGCAGGCCGGTACCTGCTCGCACCCGCCATCTCCTACGGCGCCTCCGGAGAGCACCAGAGCTTTGCCGGCACCATCTCGATCGGCACCGAGGCACTCACGGCGCTGCTCGTCGAGTACGGCCGCTCGGTGTGCACCTGGGCGCACCGGCTCGTGTTCGTCAACGGCCACGGTGGCAATCGCCAGGCTCTGCGCGCCGCGGCCGGACTGCTGCGGGCCGAGGGCCGCGACGTCGCGTGGTGGAGTGGCTCGGTGGCAGGCGCCGACGCCCACGCCGGACACACCGAAACCTCACTGCTGCTCCATCTTTCACCCGAGGTCGTGCGGATGGGCGCAGTGGCGCGAGGCAACACCGAGCCACTGACCGATCTGATGACCCGGTTGCGCGACGGCGGCGTGGCCGCGGTCAGCGAATCCGGAGTCCTCGGTGATCCGACCACCGCGACGGCCGCGGAGGGGGAGTGGATCTTCGTCGCCATGGTCGAGGACTGCACGGCGGGTGTGCTGCGATGGACGCCCGCCGCCGACGGGATGCTGACGTGACCGACGTGCTGATTGTCGGCGCCGGAAGCGCGGGATCGGTTCTGGCCGAACAACTCTCCGCCGATCCGGGTTGCCGGGTGACGGTGATCGAGGCAGGGCCGGGCGGCACCGACCCGGTCGTCGCGTCGCTGATCGGCGATGCAACGGCGCTGCCGATCGCTGCGGACAGTCCGGTGGTCACCAGGTACCGCACCGCGCTCACCGACAACCCCCACCGGGAGGCCGACATCGTGCGGGGCGCCTGCCTCGGCGGGTCGGGGGCGGTCAACGGGGGTTACTTCTGCCGCGCACTGCCCGCCGACTTCGACGACCCGGCGATTCCCGGCTGGTCGTGGGCTGAGATTGAGGAGCACTACCGTGCGATCGAGACCGACCTCGACTATCCGGATCTCAGTGGCGGCGGACCGATCACCGTCGCGCGAGTTGGCGCGATGCGCGGGCCGACCGCGGCATTCGCCACCGCCGCCGGTGCGGCGGAGTTTCGGTGGTTGCCGAACCTCAACGCGCCACCGATGGGCGACAACACCCCGCCCGGGGTGGGCGCAGTGCCACTGAACATCGTCGGCGGCAAGCGAAGGGGTCCGGGCACGACGTTTCTGGAGCCCGCGCTGAATCGGAGCAACCTGACGGTGCTGACCGGAACCAGAGTGACCCGGGTCCGGACGGCCGGCCCCCGGGTGACGGGAGTCGAGGCCATCGGGGCGCAGGGCCCGATCGCACTGGATGCCGAGCGGGTGGTGCTCTCAGCCGGTGCGATCGAGTCGGCGCACCTGCTGATGCTCTCCGGCATCGGGCCATCGGCCACCCTGCGGAAACTCGGTATCGAGGTGGTGTCCGATCTGCCCGTAGGGCAGCGGTGTTGGGACCATCCGGAGTGGCTGATGTCCACCGACTGGAAAACCACCGCTGGGCGCCCAGTGCTCGAAGTGGTCCTGATCAGTGCGGATCTGGAGATCCGCCCGTACACCCGTGGGTTCGGTGGACGCTTGGAACCCGACATCGGGGTGGCCCTGATGCGGCCGGCGGCGCGCGGCCGCATCTTGCTGGTGTCAGCCGACCCGGACGTGCCGCCCCGTATCGCACATCGCTATGACAGCGCACCCGCCGATCTGGTCGCGCTGCGCAGTGGCTGTGACATGGTGACCGAGATCGTCGGCCGGACAACGGAATTAGGTGAACCGGCGTGGTCAACTAGTCAGCACCTGTGCGGTAGCGCACCCATGGGCCGCGACGGTGATGAGCACGCCGTCGTCGACCCGCACTGTCGGGTGTTGGGGGTAAGTGGCCTGTGGGTCATCGACGGCTCGGTGCTGCCGGTCCCACTCAGTCGCGGCCCGCACGCCACCATTGCGATGATCGGGCACCGCGCGGCTGGGTCCGTGCGCTAGGCATTCGCGCGGCTGGGTCCGTGCGCTAGGCACCGCGCGGCTGGGTCCGTGCGCTAGCGGTCTCTGCCGCGAGGGTGCGCACACTGCACACCTGCCGCGGCGTGTCGGGGGACCGACACGCACGCTCGCGGCGGGAAAGGGCGGGAACCTACTTCAGTGTCACCCGGATCGGCAGGTGCTTGAGGCCGCCCACGAAGGTGGTCGCCACGAGTTCGGGCTCACCGGCAAGCTCAATGGTCTCGATGCGCGGCAGCAGTTCGGTGAAGAAGCTGTTCATCTCCATCCGGGCCAGCGCGGCGCCCAGGCAGAAGTGCACGCCGTAGCCGAATGACAGGTGCTTGTTGGGGTCGCGGCCGACGTCGAAGCGCATCGGGTCCTCGAAGACGTCCTCATCGCGGTTGGCCGAGACGTAGGAGAGCAAGACCGACTCGCCCTTGGCGATCTTCACACCGCGCACCTCGGTGTCGGCCCGGGCGGTACGCATGAACTCCTTCACCGGCACCACGCACCGGATCATCTCCTCGACGGCGGTGCCCATCAGGGACATGTCATTTTGCAATCGGGCCAACTCGCCGGGATTGCGCAGCAACTCCAGCAGACCGCCCGCAATGCCCGCACTGGTGGTGTCGTGACCGGCGCTGGCCACGATCACGTAATAGGACAGCGTGTCCATGTCGCTCATCGGTTCGCCGTTGATCTTCGCGTTGGCGATTGCCGAGGACAGGTCCTCGGTTGGGTGTTCGCGCCGCGATGCAGTCAGCGCGGAGAAGTAGTTGAAGAAGTCCAGCAGCACGGCCAGCATGTCGTCGACGCCGCCGCCGCGCTGCAACTCGGTGTCGTTGCCGCCGAACATCTCCTGAGTCAGCTTGAGCATTCGGGGGAAGTCCGACTCCGGCAGGCCCAGCAGTGTGAGGATCATGTAGAGCGGGTAGTTGACCGCGATGTCCTGGGCGAAATCCAGCTCCGGGCCCTTTTCGGCCATCTTGTCGACCCAGATTTTTGCCAGTTCGTCGGAGCGGGTCTTCAAGGCCTTCAACACCTTCGGGCGGAACCAGTCCGCGCCGACTTTGCGGATGTCGCGATGGTGCGGGTCGTCCATGTGGATGAGGGTCCGCAGACCGGTACCCGCCTCGATATCGCGGAGCAGGGCGTCGTCGGCTTCGGTGATCGTGAGCAGGGGCCGTGGGAAGTTGGTGAACAGGTCGTTCTGGCGTTCGATATTCATGATGTCGGCATGCTTGGTGATCGCCCAGAACGGACGGTAGTCGCTGACCTCGACCCAGGACACCGGCGCCTGCGCGCGCAGGTGCGCCAGCGATTCGTGCAACCTCTTCTCGTCGGCGTAGGACTGTGGTTCGGCCAGCACCCGGGCTGCGGGGTCAGTGATCCGGGGGTCGGTGATCCGGGGGTCGGTGCCTGCGCTCATTGAATCTCCTGGGCTGTCACGAACTTGACGGGTGTCAGGTTTCCAGTGTGGTGGAAATTCCCCTCGGCGCAAGGGTAAGAGGCCAATTTCTCCCCTGCGCCGGTCCGCGCCGAGCCGCGTAGGGTTTCCCAACGTGCCAGCCGGTCCCGTTCGCGCCGCAATCCGGTACGCGGCGGCACTGCTGGTGATAGTTCTCCTCGCGAGCGGCTGTAGCCGGGCCACCCCGGTCGCCGACCCAGCGGTGGTCACCACCGAATCCGGACCGGTGCGCGGCAGCACCGGCCCCGGTGTGCGGATCTTTGAGGGCGTCCCCTATGCGGCGGCCCCGGTCGGTCCACTGCGCTGGCAGCCGCCGGTCGCGCCGGTGTCGTGGACCGCGGTGCGCGACGCCACCAAACCCGGATCGCGCTGCATTCAGGACACCCGGGTGGACCCCGACTACGGCCGGGAGACCAGCGAGGACTGCCTGAATCTGACGGTGTGGGCGCCGAACGGGGCCACCCCGGACTCGCCCCGGCCGGTCATGGTGTGGATCCACGGCGGCGGCTTTCTCAACGGCAGTTCCGACATCTACAAGTCCACCCGGCTGGCCGGCCGCGGCGATATCGTCGTCGTCACCATCAATTACCGGCTGGGAGCCCTGGGTTTCCTCGCTCACCCCGCACTCGAGGCCCGAGACGGAGACCGCGGCAACTACGGACTCGCCGACCAGCAGGCCGCTCTGCGATGGGTGCGCGACAACATCGCCGCCTTCGGTGGCGATCCGGCCAAAGTCACCATCGCCGGAGAGTCCGCCGGAGCCATCTCGGTGTGTGACCACCTCGTCGCACCGGAGTCCAACGGGCTCTTCCGGGCGGCCATCATGCAGAGCGGTCCGTGTTCGTCGCAGGCGGACCTGCCTGCCGCCGAACGGATCAGTACCGCCTATGCGGCCGGTAAGGGTTGCGGCGATCCGGCTTCGGCCCGGCGGTGCCTGAACGCGCTTCCCGCCGACCGGCTTCGCGATGGTCCGCCGTATGTGCGCATCGGTGCCAACATCCTGTCCGGCCCGGTCATCGGAACCCCTCGACTGCCGGTCGCCCCGGCGACGGTGGCCCACCGCGGCCCCATCGCCCGGGTGCCGACGCTGATCGGCACCACCGCCGATGAGTTCACCCTGTCCGTTGCGATCAGTTATCTGCGCAACGAACGGTTGGCGCCCTATCGCACGCTGTTGGAGAACACCTTCGGCGCGGAGGCCCCGGTGATCGCCGCGCGCTACCCGCTGCAGCGCTATGGCGGCAGCACCGCGCTGGCCTACGCCGCCACCGTCACCGACGGTGTGTTCGCCTGCCCCGTCGACGTGATGGCCGCCGACTTGGCCGGCCGCGCCCCGGTGTACGCCTATGAGTTCAACGACCGCAGCGCTCCCGTGGCCGAACCGATCCGCCGGGTGCCGTTTCCGATCGGCGCCGCCCACGCACTGGAGTTGCGCTACCTGTTCGACATGGGCGGTGCTCCGCCGCTGGATCCGGCGCAACGGGAATTGTCCGAGGAGATGATCGCCTACTGGAGCCGGTTCGTGACGACTGGCGCACCGGACATGCCCGGACTAACCGAGTGGCCGGAGCTAAATCCCGAACGGCCGCAACGGCTTACGCTGCAAACCGGCGGGTCCACCGTCACATCTGACTTCGCCGAGCGTCACCAGTGCGCATTTTGGGCCTCGCGGGGTTAGGCCGTGCTCCTCGCTGAGCGGCCGACGGACAGATCCGGTGCGGCCCGGCCGGCGATCAGTGGAAGGTCCAGGTAGGTCTTGATACCCGGATCGGCGGCGCACACGTCGGGGATCGCGCTGAGACAGTGATTGGCCGTGCACACCACGCCGGGGTTGCGGATCAGCCCCTCGGCCACCGACTCCGGCTGCAAACCCTTGAAGGTCAGCAGCACATCCGGGTCGCCGGTGATCTCCACCTCGAATCGCTCACCCTGTTCGCCGAGTGTCCAGGGCGGGTCCAGTTCCACCTCGCACATCAGCCAGTTGACCGCGGCGGTGACCACCGGCCGATCGTCGACGATGGCCTGCCAGCGGAACCGCCGCGCCGCCACCGTGCCGGGCTCCATCGGCACGATCAGATCCTCGGATCCGGTGACCGCGACGGCGACCTCCTGGGTTGACCGGATGCGCGGTTCGGCGTCGAAACCGAGTTGGTCGGTCACCATCCGGACGGACTGCTTGAATCCGGCCTCAAGCAACACCGCCATGGGTCCGTTCATCGCCTGCTCCGGCGTCAGGCCGAAGCCCATCACCTCGCGCACCACCATCGGGGCGTTGTAGGTGCGCAAGTCGGAGAATTCCTCAGCACGAACATGAGTGATGGCCGAGGACAGCGACGAGACCATGAGCGGGAAGCGTTCGGTGATGCCGCCCGGGTGGATGCCCGAGCCGTGCAGCGTGACGTTCCCGGCCACACATGCGTCCTCAATCCGCTGGACGGCGGGACTCTGCCGGTCCGGGTAGACCCAACCGAGGGGGGTGACGACGTTCTTGCCCGAACGCAGGATTCGGGTGACCACGGCCTCGTCCGGCAGAAGCGGGGAGTACATGACGCAATCCGCATCCAGTGCCAGCAGTGCGTCGATATCGGTGGTGGCGGCGACCCCGATCGGACCTTCACCGGCTAATTCGCCGGCATCGCGGCCGTCTTTATCGGCGCTGTGCACCCAGCAGCCGACCAGTTCGAGATCGGGGTGGCGAATAACGCCCTGGATCGCGGCCTGGCCGACGCCGCCGGTGGCCCACTGAATGACTCTCAACATCGGTGCTCCATTCTTCGGTGGGGGAACCGTATGCCCCGGCGGGGGTCTTTTCCGGGGATTTGGATCAGGCCCCGGTCTGGGGCATACTGGTCAGGTTGCCTTGAGCAGGATTCGCACCCCCGGGAGCGTGCCGCGCAAGGTGAATGACCAGCGCCAGCACTGGCGCGTCCGGTCCCCACCTCGGAGCGTGGTTCTTTCGCGCCCCGAGGCTGCGTGCGGGTGCACACCCGAACGCGGGGGCCCGGTGGACCAGGACAGGTGAACAGCGGCGGCGGAAGCCAGCGCCCTTGAAATATTAGGGGCGCGACACCAGCAGTGAAGGTAGGGACAGCGTGGCGGGACAAAAGATCCGCATCAGGCTTAAGGCCTATGACCACGAGGCCATTGACGCCTCGGCGCGCAAGATCGTGGAAACGGTCACCCGTACCGGCGCCAGCGTGGTCGGGCCCGTGCCGTTGCCGACGGAGAAAAACGTGTACTGCGTGATCCGGTCCCCGCACAAGTACAAGGACTCCCGCGAGCACTTCGAGATGCGTACCCACAAGCGTCTCATCGACATCCTCGACCCGACGCCGAAGACGGTTGACGCGCTGATGCGCATTGATCTGCCGGCCAGCGTCGACGTGAACATCCAGTAGGGGTCAGTTCGCCGTGTCACGCACTCACAAGGGAATCCTCGGCACCAAGCTGGGGATGACTCAGGTCTTCGACGAGAACAATCGCGTCGTTCCGGTCACCGTCGTCAAGGCCGGGCCCAACGTCGTCACTCGCATCCGCACCCCGGAACGCGACGGCTACAGCGCCGTCCAGCTTGCCTACGGTGAGATCAGCCCGCGCAAGGTCAACAAGCCGATGAGCGGCCAGTACGCCGCCGTCGGGGTCAACCCGCGCCGGCACCTGGCCGAGCTGCGTCTCGAGGACGAAGCGGCGGCCGGCGAGTACGAGGTCGGTCAGGAACTGACGGCGGAGATCTTCGCCGATGGCAACTACGTCGACGTCACCGGCACCTCCAAGGGCAAGGGCTTCGCCGGCACCATGAAAAGGCACGGCTTCAAGGGCCAGGGCGCCTCCCACGGCGCTCAGGCTGTGCACCGCCGGCCGGGTTCCATCGGCGGTTGCTCGACCCCCGGCCGCGTCTTCAAGGGCACCCGGATGTCGGGGCGGATGGGTGGCGAACGGGTCACCACACAGAATCTGGTGGTGCACAAGGTCGATGCGGCCAACGGTGTGCTGCTGATCAAGGGTGCGATCCCCGGACGCACCGGCGGTCTGGTGATGGTTCGCGCTGCCATTAAACGAGGTGAGAAGTAATGGCTTTGAAGATTGACGTTCACACCCCCGAGGGCGGAAAAAGCGGCAGCGTCGAACTGCCCGCCGAACTGTTCGACACCGAGGCCAACATCGCCCTTATGCATCAGGTGGTCACGGCGCAACTGGCCTCGGCCCGACAGGGCACCCACTCCACGAAGCGTCGCGGTGAAGTCTCCGGTGGCGGTCGTAAGCCGTACCGCCAGAAGGGCACCGGTCGGGCGCGGCAGGGATCGACGCGTGCTCCGCAGTACCGAGGCGGCGGCGTCGTGCATGGTCCGAAGCCGCGCGATTACAGCCAGCGCACCCCGAAGAAGATGATCGCCGCCGCTCTGCGCGGCGCGCTGAGCGATCGGGCCCGCAACGACCGGATCCACGCGGTGACCGAATTGGTTACCGGTCAGGCTCCGTCGACTAAGAGCGCAAAGGCGTTTCTGGGCGCTCTGACCGATCGCAAGAAGGTCCTGTTGGTCATCGGCCGCAGCGATCAGGTCGGTGCGCTCAGCGCGCGCAACCTGCCGGGCGTGCACGTGATCGCACCGGACCAACTCAACACCTACGACGTGCTCAACGCCGACGACGTGGTGTTCAGTGTCGAGGCGCTGAACGCCTACATCGCGCATCACACCCGGGACAGCAACGATGACGCGGACCAGAACCAGGAGGTTCTCACCTGATGGCGACCGTGACCGACCCCCGCGACATCATTTTGGCGCCGGTGATTTCTGAAAAGTCCTACGGGCTGATCGAGAACAACGTCTACACGTTCATCGTGGCGCCGGACTCGAACAAGACGCAGATCAAGATCGCGATCGAGAAGATCTTCTCGGTGAAGGTCGATTCGGTGAACACCGCCAACCGCCAGGGCAAGCGCAAGCGCACCCGGTCCGGTTTCGGGAAGCGCAAAGACACCAAACGCGCCATCGTGACCCTGGCCGCCGGTAGCAAGCCGATCGACATCTTCGGAGCACCGGCCTAGGCCGGCGGAAAGCTTGAGGACATAGCTATGGGAATTCGCAAGTACAAGCCGACGACGCCGGGTCGCCGTGGCTCCAGCGTCTCCGACTTCGCCGAGATCACCCGCTCGACTCCGGAGAAGTCACTGATTCGCCCGTTGCACAGCACCGGCGGTCGTAACGCACACGGCCGTATCACCACCCGGCACAAAGGTGGTGGCCACAAACGGGCCTATCGCCTGATCGACTTCCGTCGTCATGACAAGGACGGCGTGAACGCCAAGGTCGCTCATATCGAGTACGACCCGAACCGCACCGCGAATATCGCTTTGCTGCACTACCTGGACGGCGAGAAGCGCTACATCATCGCGCCGCAGGGTCTTTCGCAGGGCGATACCATCGAGTCCGGTCCCAACGCCGACATCAAGCCGGGCAACAACCTGCCACTGCGTAATATCCCCTCCGGCACCGTGATTCACGCCGTGGAGTTGCGCCCCGGTGGTGGGGCCAAGTTGGCCCGTTCGGCCGGGTCGAGCATCCAGTTGCTCGGCAAGGAGGGCGCCTACGCCTCGTTGCGGATGCCTTCCGGGGAGATCCGCCGCGTGGACGTGCGCTGCCGCGCCAGCGTCGGCGAGGTCGGTAACGCCGAGCAGGCGAACATCAACTGGGGCAAAGCCGGCCGGATGCGATGGAAGGGCAAGCGCCCGACCGTCCGTGGTGTCGTGATGAACCCGGTCGACCACCCGCACGGTGGTGGCGAGGGCAAAACCTCCGGCGGCCGTCACCCGGTGAGCCCGTGGGGCAAGCCTGAGGGCCGTACCCGTAAACCCAACAAGCCCAGCGACAAACTCATCGTCCGACGCCGGCGCACCGGCAAGAACAAGCGCTAGCAGGAGTAGAGACCATGCCACGCAGCCTGAAAAAAGGTCCGTTCGTCGACGACCATCTGCTCAAGAAGGTCGATGTCGCGAACGACAAGAACAGCAAGCAGGTCATCAAGACCTGGTCGCGTCGCTCGACCATCATCCCGGACTTCATCGGTCACACCTTCGCCGTCCACGACGGTCGCAAGCATGTACCGGTGTTCGTCACCGAGTCGATGGTCGGACACAAGTTGGGCGAGTTCGCGCCCACGCGGACGTTCAAGGGTCACATCAAGGATGACCGGAAGGCGAAGCGGCGATGAGTGTGACAACGACGACTGAATATCCGTCCGCCACCGCGGTGGCGAAGTATGTCGGGATCTCGGCGAGCAAGGCCCGCCGGGTGATCAACCTGGTTCGCGGCAAGTCCGTCGAAGAGGCCCTCGACATCCTGCGTTGGGCACCGCAGTCTGCCAGCGAACCGGTTGCCAAGGTGATCGCCAGCGCGGCGGCCAACGCCCAGAACAACAGCGGCTTGGATCCGCGCAGCCTGGTTGTCGTCACCGTCTACGCCGACGAGGGCCCGACCGCCAAGCGCATCCGGCCACGCGCGCAGGGTCGTGCCTTCCGGATCCGCAAGCGCACCAGTCACATCACCGTGATCGTGGAGAGTCGCCCGCCCCGCGACCAACGCGCCGCGCAATCCGCACGCTCCCGTCGGGCCCAGGGCAGCAAGGCCGCCGCGGGTACCGGTCCGGCACCGGCGAAGGCTCCGACGAAGAAGGCGCCCGCTAAGAAGGCGCCCGCCAAGAAGGCGTCGGCCACCCGCGCTGGAGCCACCAAGACTGCAGAAGCTTCGGATGAAGCGAAGGGAGGCTCGCAATAGTGGGCCAAAAAGTCAATCCTCACGGTTTCCGGCTCGGTATCACCACCGACTGGAAGTCCCGGTGGTACGCCGACAAGCAGTACGCGGAATACGTCAAAGAGGACGTAGCGATCCGTCGCCTACTGGCCTCGGGTCTCGAGCGAGCGGGCATCGCCGACGTCGAGATCGAGCGCACCCGTGACCGGGTCCGCGTCGATATCCATACCGCGCGCCCGGGCATTGTCATCGGCCGCCGCGGCACCGAGGCCGACCGGATCCGCACCGACCTGGAGAAGCTCACCAAAAAGCAGGTGCAGCTGAACATCCTGGAGGTCAAAAACCCCGAGTCCGTTGCCCAACTGGTGGCCCAGGGCGTAGCCGAGCAACTGAGCAACCGGGTGGCATTTCGCCGCGCGATGCGCAAGGCCATCCAGTCCGCCATGCGCCAGCCCAACGTCAAGGGCATTCGGGTGCAGTGCTCGGGTCGCCTCGGCGGCGCCGAGATGAGCCGCTCGGAGTTCTACCGGGAGGGCCGGGTGCCGTTGCACACCCTGCGCGCCGACATCGACTACGGGCTCTACGAGGCCAAGACCACGTTCGGCCGTATCGGTGTGAAGGTCTGGATCTACAAGGGTGACGTGGTGGGCGGTAAGCGCGAGCTGACCGCTGCGGCCCCGGCGGCCGACCGACCGCGGCGTGACCGTCCGTCGGCGGGCACCCGGCCGCGTCGCAGTGGCGCCTCGGGCACCACCGCAACCAGCACCGAGGCCGGCCGCGCCGCCAGCGGCGAAGAGGCCCCGTCGGCGGAGCCAGGCGATGTCGTCGAGAGCGCCGCGGTAACCCAACCGGCCGCCACCGAGGGCACGACACCGGAATCGGAGAGCTGAATCATGTTGATTCCCCGCAAGGTCAAGCACCGCAAGCAGCACCACCCGCGTCAGCGTGGTATCGCCAGCGGCGGCACATCGGTGACCTTCGGTGACTATGGCATCCAGGCTCTGGAGCACGCCTACATCACCAACCGGCAGATCGAATCCGCGCGTATCGCCATCAACCGCCACATCAAGCGCGGCGGCAAAGTATGGATCAACATCTTCCCGGACCGTCCGTTGACCAAGAAGCCGGCCGAAACCCGCATGGGTTCGGGCAAGGGTTCACCGGAGTGGTGGGTCGCCAACGTCAAGCCCGGTCGGGTGCTCTTCGAGTTGAGTTTTCCCGACGAGAAGATCGCGCGCGACGCACTGACCCGCGCGATCCACAAGCTGCCGATCAAGGCCCGCATCGTGACGCGAGAGGAGCACTTCTGATGGCTGTAGGTGTCGGCGCGGGAGATCTGCGCGAATTGACCGACGAGGAATTGATCACCAAGCTGCGGGAGTCCAAGGAGGAGTTGTTCAACCTTCGCTTCCAGACGGCCACCGGACAATTGACCAACAACCATCGGCTGCGCACCGTCCGTCAGGAGATCGCGCGCACCTACACGGTGCTTCGGGAACGTGAGTTGGGTTTGGCTTCCGGGCCCAACGGTGAGGATTCGTAAATGGTAGCGACCAAGAACCCGGGGCCCGGCCCCGAGCACACTGCGCGTACGGAGAAGCCGCGTGGCCGCCGCAAGACCGCCATCGGCTATGTGGTCAGCGACAAGATGCAGAAGACGATTGTCGTCGAGCTCGAGTCGCGGGTCCAGCACCCGAAGTACGGCAAGATCATCCGCACCACGTCAAAGGTCAAGGCGCATGATGAGGACGGGATCGCCGGCATCGGCGACCGCGTCTCGCTGATGGAGACCCGGCCGCTGTCGGCAACCAAACGCTGGCGCCTCGTGGAGATCCTCGAAAAGGCCAAGTAACACCACGCGGGTA
>Ga0307380_10004227_pt1 | contig 19499 bp, 11 predicted proteins | sample UN3MG_FD_202239 | JGI IMG/M metagenome (GOLD analysis project Ga0307380, IMG submission 202239) | Soil microbial communities from Risofladan, Vaasa, Finland - UN-3 | ecosystem: Environmental > Terrestrial > Soil > Coastal area > Acid sulfate soil | place: Finland: Risofladan, Vaasa | collected... | reverse complement strand
CCTACGGCATCGTGGACTACGCCACCAACGGCGACTGCGCCGCCGGGACCGGCTCGTTCATCGATCAGCAGGCCGGGCGGCTGAAGTATGCCGTCGAGGACATCGGTGGGATCTGCCTCTCGGCCGACCGCGCCGCCCAGATCGCCGGGCGGTGCAGTGTCTTCGCCAAGAGCGACATGATCCACGCCCAGCAGAAGGGCTACGGCCCGGCGGAGGTCCTCCGCGGCCTGTGCGACGCCGTCGCGCGGAACTTCCGCACGGCCGTGGTGCGGAGCCACCCGGTCGAGCCGCCGGTGGTGTTCCTGGGCGGGCTGGCGGCCAACGCCGCCGTGGTGGGCTCGCTGCGAGAGGCGTTCGAGCTGAGCGACGGCGAGCTGGCCGTTCCGGAGGCGTTCGCGCACGTGCCGGCGATCGGGGCGGCGGTGGCGGCCAGCCGGGCCGGGCGGGCCGTCGACCTCAGCGGCCTGGGCGAGATGCGTGCATCGGGCGACACCGAGGGCGACGGCTTCCCGACGACCGCCCCGCTGTGCATGGACGACGTGGTGCTGCTTCGCGACCGCGTGGAGGGGTACGAGCCGCCCTACGGCGACGAGCCCATCGACGCCTGGCTCGGGGTGGACGTCGGCAGCGTCTCGACGAATGTCGTGGTCATCGACGACGACGGGCGGGTCCTCGCGGAGATCTACACCCCCACGCAGGGCCGCCCGATCGAGGTCGTCACCGACGCCCTGCGCGAGGTCGAGCGGGACTGGGGCGACCGCCTGCGGATCCGCGGGGCGGGCACGACCGGCTCGGGGCGCGAGCTGATCGGCGAGCTGATCGGCGCCGACACGATCAACGACGAGATCACCTGCCACAAGACCGGCGCGACGTACGTCGGCCAGCGGCTGCTGGGCGGGCGCGTGCCCGACACGATCTTCGAGATCGGCGGGCAGGATTCCAAGTACATCTCCCTCCAGGACGGCATCGTGGTGGACTTCACGATGAACGAGGCCTGCGCCGCCGGCACGGGCAGCTTCCTGGAGGAGCGCGCCGAGGAGCTGGACATCGCCATCAAGGACGAGTTCGCCGAGCTGGCCCTCTCCAGCCGGGCGCCCATCCGCCTCGGAGAGCGGTGCACCGTCTTCATGGAGCGCGACGTCAACAGCTACCTCCAGCGCGGCGCCCGCAAGGAGGACCTCGTAGCCGGGCTGGCCTACTCGGTGGTCTACAACTACATCAACCGCGTCGTCCGCGGGCGGAAGATCGGCGACTGCATCTTCTTCCAGGGCGGCACGGCCTACAACGACTCGGTCGCGGCGGCCTTCGCGGCCGTCTGCGGCAAGGAGATCATCGTCCCGCCGTACAACGGCGTGATCGGGGCGATCGGGGCGGCCCTGCTGGCGCGGGACAAGATGCTCTTCGCCCCGCCGACGGCCCCCGCCGAGGCCCGTACGATCGGGCAGTACGTCCCCGTGCGCGAGGGGGCCGACGACGACGCGCCCGAGCCCGCGGCCTCGCGGTTCCGCGGCTACGACCTGTCGAGGGTCGATTACAGGCTGCGGGAGTTCGCGTGCAAGGGCTGCTCCAACGCCTGCCAGATCCAGGAGTTCAACGTCGAGGGCGAGCGGACGTACTGGGGGGACAAGTGCTCCGACCGCTACCGCAAGCGAGTCAAGGCGTCCCGCAGGCCGGTCATCGAGGACCTGCTGGAGCTGCGGACGAAGCTGCTGCTGGACGAGAGCGGCCTGCCCGCCGTGCCGGGCGACGCGCCGTCGGTGGGCATCCCGCTGACGATGTTCGCCTACGACTCGCTGCCGTTCTGGCGGACGCTGCTGGCGGGGCTTGGCTTCCGGACGGTCCTCAGCGACCCGACCAACAAGCGGATCGTCCAGGCGGGGCTCGACTCGGTCGTCGCCGAGCCGTGCTTCCCCATCATCGCCGCCCACGGGCACGTCGCCGACCTCATCGAGAAGAACACCGACCACATCCTCGCGCCCAACATCATCTCGATGGAAACGCCGTGGATGCACACCGAAAGCCACCTCTGCCCCTGGCACCAGACGCTGCCCTACGTCGTCCGCCAGGCGCCGAACCTCCGCGCCGCGGCCGGGCGGCTGCTCACCCCCACCGTCCACTTCCGCGAAGGCCGCCAGACCGTCCTTCGGGAGCTGACGCGGTTCTTCAAGCCGCTGGGGCGGGGCAAGCGGGCCGTGGCCGAGGCCGTGGGGCGGGCCTTCGCCGTGCAGGATGAGTTCCACCGGCAGGTCCTCGCCGCCGGCAAGCGGGCGTTGGCGAAGCTCGTCGAGACCGGCGAGATGGGGATCGTTCTGGTCGGCCGGCCGTACAACCTCTACGACGCCGGCATGAACCTGTCGGTCGGCCGGAAGCTGCGCGACTACTACGGCGTGAACTGCCTGCCGCTGGACTTCCTTGAGGTCGCCACGGAGGACATCCGGGACGTCAACGACAACATGTACTGGAACCTCGGGCACCGGGTGATCGGTGTGGCGAAGGTGGTCGGGCGACACCCGAACCTGCACATCATCTACATCACGAACTTCAAGTGCGGGCCGGACTCGTTCATCAAGCACTTCATCCGCCGGGCGTCGGGCAAGCCGTTCCTGAGCCTCCAGTTCGACAGCCACGCCAACGACGCCGGCATGATGACCCGCTGCGAGGCCTATCTCGACAGCAAGGGAATCCTCCGCCCCTGGCGCCGCGACCGCATCGCCGCCGAGGCGGTGTGAGGCTCGAGGGCCCGTGGGCACGGCGTGCCGGCAAGCCGGGGCGCCCGACGGGCCGTCCGATCCGGGCAGCCCGCTCGCAGACCTCGCCGTGCGGCCTTTCCTTCGACACGATCGGCCGGCCGTGCGGAGGGTCTGTGTCGAGGCGGCGTGGATGGGGGCGCCGGCGGCGGCGGATCGCGTCGGCGACGAATGGATCTGGGCGGAGTTCTGGACGCGGTACTTCACCGATCGCGAGCCCCGGCACACGTGGGTCGTTCCGCGGCGGGCGGACGGGGCGGTCGTGGGGTACCTCACCGGCACGGCCGACGTGCGCCGCGTGGACGCCTACGCCCCGTTCCTGTTGCCAGGGATCGTCTGGCGCGTGGCCCGCAAGCGCCCGTGGAGGCGAGCGGCGCCGCGCCGGGCCCTGCTGGGCCTGCTGCGGTCGCTGCTGGCGGGCGAGATGGCGTTGCCGCACGGGGTGGCGAGACGGTACCCGGCAGCATTCCACGTGAACCTGCTGCCCGAGGCCCGGGGGCGGGGGCTTGCCCGCGCCCTGTTCGATGCCTTCGCGGCACAGTTGCGGACCGAAGGCGTCCGGGGCGTCCACGCCCAGGTGTTGAGCGTCAACGAGCCGGTTCAGCGTTTCCTCCGCCGGGCCGGGTTCCGGATGGTCGCCTCGCGCCCCTGCCGGGCGCTCGCGCACGTCGAGTCGCGCGTCATCGACGTCGGGACGTGGGTCCTGCGGTTTTGCGAATGACCCCTTTGTTTTCCCGGCCCGCGAGCATACCTTGTGATGATAGGCTGTGCGTCCGATCCGGCGCGAACTCTGCGATGCGGGAACGTTGCGATGGCTCGCGAAAAGAACACTCCGAAGCCTTCGAAGCGGGCGAGCGCCCGCGGGAAGCCCCTGCCGGTCTCCCCCGGCAGCCGGAAGGGCAGCAGCTCCCCGGCCGGCCGCGTCGAGGCCTGCCTGATCAACGACAACTGGCGGGCGACCGGCGAGGCGGTGATCTACGTCCTGGGCAGCCTGACCCCGGGGCACTCGGCGATGGCCGGCTTCACGATCGACCTGTGGTGCGCCGGCCTGCGGGAGGCGTGGGGCCGGGTCCGCCTGACGGCGCGGGACTTCCTGGGCGCGATCGATATCAGCGCCGCCGAGTCGGGACTGACCTTCGTTGCGTGCGATCCGCAGCTCGCTGGCGACCTGATCGCCGGCGGGGTCCGCTTTGCCCACCAGAACGGCTTCCGGCTGCCGCCCCATCACGAGCGTTGGGCGGCCCTGCTCGGCGGGCTGGGCGATTGGGAATCCGCCGACCTGGCCCCGTTCGGCGTCCACGGCAAGCTCCGATGGATCGGGCCCCTGCCGGACCTCCGCGAGCGCCTGATCGGCGGCACGGTCGAGGAGTTCCTCGACCGGGACGACGTCGAGGTCATCATGGACTCCGAGCGGTACGGGGAGCACGAGCCCGACGAACCGGTCGAAGCCGAGGAAGCGGTCGGCCAGGCCGCGGAAATCATCCACCAGCAACTGCTCAGCGCGATGCGATGCTGGTGCTTCGCCAACGGCGAGGCGCCTCATCCCCGCCTGGCCGATGCGGTGACCACGTGCCTCCAGTCCCAGCTCAGCCTGCCGGAGACCCGTGCCGCGGCCTTGCTCGGCGAGGCGGCCCCCGAAACCGGCCTCTTCGACGGCTTGGGCGCGGAGGGCTCGGCGAGGTACGCCGCCGACCTCGCCCCCGCGATCGACCAGCTCAAGCGGTTCGCGCGGTCCTTCCCCACGGAGGAAGCCTTTGAGGAGGCGCTGGGCCTCGACCAGGCCTTCGCCGACCTCTTCGACGATGGGGAGCCCTCCGGCAACCTCTTCGAGGACGACGTAGACGACGAACTTGACTGACGCCCGGCCCGCCCAGCCGCCGACCGCTACCGGCCTTCCTCGATGACCGCCACCTCCCACGCCCCCAGGTCCATCTGCCCGTCGCAGGGCGTTCCGGTCAGCAGGTCGACGCCCTTCGGCAGGCCGCCAACGACCTGCCCTTGGGGGGAATGATTCAGCACGAACGTCAGCGCCCGGTCGGCGGCGAGGCGGCGCGTCACTTCGACACACTCCGGCGCCTCGGCCAGCGGCAGCAGGCCTGCGCGCGACACGGCCAGGTCCATCACCGCTGCGGCGTTGCCCTCGCCCAGGTACGTCCCGACGCAGATCGCCGCCCCGACGCCGAAGTCATGGACGGTCACCGCCGCCTGCCCCGCAGCCGCATGGGGGCTGCCGTCGCCCGGGGCGTCCCAGGTGGCGGCGATCTCGGCGCCGCCCGGCCGGAGGATTTCGTAGCCCCTGCCCGACGGCACCGTTATCCCGCCGAGCCGGAAGCCCAACTCGCCTTCGTCCAGGCGGCCGAACTCCTCCACCGTGACCCCGCACAGCTCGCTCAGCAGCCCCGGCGGCGTCTCGGCGATGACCCGGTTGCCGCGGTCCTTGATCGCCGACCGGGCCGTGACCAGCAGCACCCCGCCCCCCTCGACGAACGCCCTCAGCCGGCCGGCCAGGTCGTCGTCCATCATCGGCAGCGACGGCAGGACGAGCAGCTCGAGCCCTTCGAACGAGTCGGCCGCGTGGACCAGCCCGCACGGCAGGTGACGCCGCCACAACTCGCCGTACGCGACCTGCGCCTGCTCCCTCGGGCGCGGCAGGCCGAGGTGCAGCGCCGCGGCCGCCTCGTCCTGGTCGGTGTCGATCAGCACGCCCGCGCGGACGAGCTCGACGGTGTGCAGGATCTGCCCACCGATGAAGGTCAGCTCGGCGCCCTCGCGGCGGAACTCCTCGTACCGCCGGCGCGGCACGTTGTCGTGGTCGAGGATGCCGCCCCAGTACTCCTCGGCCCCGAAGCGGCACGTCCGCCAGCGGAAGTGCATCACGCCGTCGGCGCCGTGGGCGATCGACTGGTAGGCCCACAGGCGCATCCGCCCCGGCTGGGGCGTGCGGTGGAGGTAGGGCTTCTGCCCCCCGGCGCCGCCCTGCTGCTCGGGCACGATGTACCCGCCCGAGACGGCCCGGCAGCGCTCGTTGGTCACCGCCGCCCAGACCGCGTCGCCGGGCGCGTTGCCGGCAAAGCCGGGGTAGACGTCCACGCCGAGGAAGTCCAGGTCCTCCGTGAATCGCCAATAGTCCACGTGGGCGAACAGGCCGTTGTGCGTCACCCACCAGTTGGGATTGGCCGCCCGAAGCTCCTCCACCTGCTGCCGCTGGAACTCCCGCACCGCGTCGGCAAGGAAGCGGTAGTAGTCCAGCTCGTGCGACGGGTTCGGGTAGGCCGGGCGGCTGGAGGGGTACGGCAGCGGGACCTGCTCGAAGCCGTCGTACGTCAGCGCCCAGAAGGCGTTGCCCCACGCGGCGTTCAGGGCGTCGATCCCGCCGTACTTCCGCCGAAGCCACTCCCGGAACCCCGCCCGGCAGGCCTCGCAGAAGCACTCGCTGAAGTGGCAGTTCAGCTCGTTGTCCGTCTGCCAGCCGATCACGCGGGCGTGGCCGGCGAAGTGCTCGGCCATCGCGCCGGTGATGCGGCGGCTCTCGGTGCGGAAGCCCTCGTTCGTCGTGCAGCAGTGCTGCCGCGTGCCGTGGTCCATCCGCCGGCCCGCCTCGTCGACGCGCATCCACTCGGGATGTCCCGCCGTCAGCCAGCGCGGCGGCGTGGCCGTCGGCGTGCAGAGGATCGTGTCGATCCCCACCGCGCCCAGCCGCTCGATCGTCTCGTCGAACAGCGAGAAGTCGTACTCGCCCGGCCGGGGCTCGATGCGGTCCCACGCGAACTCCGCCATCCGCACGACGTTCACCCCCGCCTCCGCCATCCGCTCGGCGTCCGGCGCCCGGTCCGCCTCGCTCCAGTGCTCCGGATAGTACGGCACGCCGAACAGGAACCGCTTCAACCTCGTCGGCCGCTGGTGTCGGGGGGTGGGTGGTTCCGGCATTTCGTCCTTGTCCTCAATGTGGGGCAAGCGCCGACAGTCGGCTTGGCGCCGCGCCCCTCGCCAACGCCTATGCTCTCTTGTCCACCTGTGCCTTCATCAGCCGATACAGTTCCTGGAAGTCTTCCGGCTGCTCCGACAGGTCGCGGCGGAGCAGGTCCTTCAGGACGGCCCGGAGCCTTTGGGGCCCTTGCAGACGCTCGACCCGGAAGCACGAGTTGACGACTTCGGGCAGGACCTTGCTGGCACGGACCATCTCCAGCCAACGGCCCCGTCCCACGACGGGTCGATCGCAGCCGTCCAGCATGGCGGCCATGAAACCGCGGAACACCATCTCGATTCGGTCGGCCCTCAGCGTCTCCGAGACCTCCGCGCCTCTTGACCTGATCTCCTCCCGCGACAGGAGCCGTGCCAGTGCCTCGTCGGCAGACCCGAAGCCGTCCACACTTCCGAAGTGCTCTACCCAGTTCTCTCTCAACTCTTCCCGCAACACGGAGATGACGAGATTGGCCGCGTCCAGGTAGGCCCTCCCGGCGCAGATGTCGGTGATACGGCGGGCCAGTTCGTCCGGTGTGCAGTTGGTGAGGTGGCGGCTGCGGGCGAGGTAATCGGGCAGGAGGAAGTAGCTCTCCAGCTCTCTTCGCCGCCAGATCAGCAGGTTGCTCTGCTCGGGGTCAGGGAAGCCCCGCCACGTCCGCTCGACGAGGGCCTCCCAGTCGCGGACCCCGTTGAAGTCGTAGCGATAGTCCCGGTCGATGAGGAAGTAGTACCGCGGGTGCGAGGGATGGAGGGCCTCCGCGGCGCTCCGCACGTGGAACGATGGGCCCAGGGCCTCGACCCTGATCGGGAGGCCGGCGAAGAGCTCTTTCAGGACCAGACCGTCGAGCCCCTTGGTCCGGTGCCCTTCGACGAAAAGCCAGCAGCCGCCGCGGACCTCCTCGGCCGGCGGGGCTTTCCTAACCTCCGCCATGCGCGGCCCCTTTGCTGGCCTCCAGCATCACCCGCCTGGACGGCTCCACGGACCCGAAGACATCCTGCGAGTGCGTCGCGATGATAAACTGGTTGCCCGGCACCAGCTCGCAGAGCCGCCGGACCAGCCCGACCTGCCACTCGGCGTTCAGGTGCAGCTCGGGCTCGTCGATCAGGACGATCCCAGGGCACGAGTGCGTGTGCAGCCAGATCAGGAAGAACGTCGAGATGATCTCTTTCTGGCCCGAGCTGAGGCCGTCGAACGTGAAGGATGTGCCGTTGTCCCCGCAGGAGACGCGGAACTCGATGGTGTTGTCCGGGGAGAACTGGAGCTTCTCGATGGTCCCGCCGGCGTATTCGCGCATGATCGAGTTGAGCTTCTCGATGGTCTCCTGCGCCTCGGCGTCCTCGACACCCTCAAAGAGCCCTTTCTGCCCCATCATCGACCGGAGCACAGTCAGCTTGAACGCGCTGAGGGGCTCCAACCTGGAAGACGAGACGCCCCCCTCCCGGCCGGACGCGTTCCGGTCGATCATCCCCCCGAGCTCGACGCGGCCTTCCCTGACCTTTCGGTAGCTGTGGAAGTAGACGAGAGGAGGGCATACCAATGGACCCATCGTCTGCCCGGTCACCGTGTAGACGAACTCCCTTGCGGCTTGGAGGGGATCAATGCGCGGTACGCTGGCCCCCTGCGCGCGGAGCGCCGTTTGGAGCAGGCTTGTGTCCCCACGCGCAAAGATGCGCCTGGACGCCCTGTACATGGACACGTCAAGGGCGCAGGCCGATCCCTCGATCTCCAACTCACCTTCAACTCTCACTTCATCTTGCCCTGTTCGGACCACCAGGTCGGGAACGTCCAGCGGAATCCCAGGTTCGCCAAAGATCGACCGCCAATCCAGTTCCGGCCAGGCAGATGTTCGCGCCCCCACAAACAGCAATGCACACGCCTCCAGGACGGAGGTCTTGCCGAGGCCGTTCCTGCTGCCCAGGACGAGGACGTCGGGGTCGCCGGGGACCTCGGGGGCGGGCAACTCCAGGTCCAGTTCGTCCAGGACCTTGAAGTTCCGCACCTTCAGGCGCCGCAGGCGTATGCCCTTCCGCAAACCAGGCTTCCCTTGTTCGGGCATTCTCGCAGCCTCCCGCTCAAACGCGCAGTCAGGCATCGGCGGTCACGCTCGGCCGATTCGCGCCGGGCCGGGATCGCCGGCCGTTCGCCACTCAGGAGCATACCACGCCGCGCGGTCGCTTTGCACTGACTTCCCGGCAGGCCACAGGGGGCGCGCCGTCATTCCCTCGGCAGGTCGTCGAAGGCCTCGGCGACGGCGGGGTTGGTGAGGTGGCCGTCGCGCAGGTTGACGGCGAGGGCGTGGCCGGCATCGACGGCGGCGAAGGCCTCGTGGCCCAGGCGGGCGAGCCGGCGGGCGTAGGGCAGCGTGGCGTTGCAGAGGGCCTGGCTGCTGGTGCGCCCCACGGCCCCGGGCATGTTCGCCACGCAGTAGTGCACCACGCCATCGACGAGGTACGTCGGCTCGTGGTGGGTCGTCGGGCGGCTGGTCTCCACGCAGCCGCCCTGGTCGATGCAGACGTCCACGATCACCGCGCCGTCCTTCATCGTCGGCAGGTCCGACCGCCGCACCAGCCGCGGGGCCCGACCGCCGGGGATCAGCACCGCGCCGATCACCAGGTCCGCGTGCGGCAGGGCGGCAGGGATCGCGTGCGGATCGCTGTAGATCGTCGTCACGTTGGCGGGCATCACCTCGGCCAGGTAGCGCAGGCGGTCGAGGTCGACGTCCATGAGGGTGACGTTGGCACCCAGCCCGGCCGCGACGCGGGCGGCGTTGGTCCCGACAACCCCCCCGCCGAGGACCAGCACGTTGGCCCGCGCGACGCCGGGCACGCCGCCCAGCAGCACCCCGCGACCCATCATCGGGCGCTCCAGGGACTTGGCGCCTTCCTGGATGGACATCTTGCCGGCAATCTCGCTCATGGGCGTCAGCATCGGCAGCCGCCCGGCGGGGTCGGCGAAGGTCTCGTAGGCCACCGCCACGATGCCGGCCCGCAGGCAAGCCTCCGTCAGCTCGCGAGACGCGGCGAAGTGGAAGTAGCAGAACACCGTCTGCCCCCGCCGCAACATGCCGATCTCCTCCGCCTGGGGCTCCTTGACCTTCACGATCATCTCGGCCCGGGCGTAGATGTCCGCCGCCGAGTCCACCAGCTCCGCTCCCGCGGCCTCGTAGTCGGCGTCGGCATACCCGCTGCCGGCCCCGGCGTCTACCTCGACGAGCACCGTGTGCCCGTCGGCCGTGAGCAGCCCCGCCCCGACGGGCAGCAGGCCCACGCGGTACTCATCCGCCTTGATCTCTCTCGGCACACCGATAATCATATCCACCTCATCTGTGATCGGCCGTGGCCGCTGTTGCGACCCGCACCGCGCGGGCACAGAGTATCATATCGTCTCGGCCGGGGCATCCCCCGTTGTCCTGGACGCCTCGCGCCGCCCCGCCGTGGTACAATCCGGCTCAGGATTTCGGAGGCGGACCATGATGATGTGTTCCTGTCTGTGCGTGATGACCGCGGCATTGGGCCTCGCGGCTGGCGGCGATCCGGCGGCGCCGGCGGCCCCTGCGGAGGCCGAGGCCGTCCTGGCGCGGGCCGACGTGGCCGGCGGCTTGTGCGTGCACGTGGGCTTCGGGCAGCCCGGCGCGCCGCCGCTGGCCGCGGCCCTGGCGGCGAGCGGCAGGTTCCTCGTCCACGGGCTCGACCGGGACGCCGGCGCCGTGGCCGCGGCGCGGGGCCGGCTTCGGGCGCTGGGGCTCTACGGGCGGGCATCCGTCGAGCACTGGCAGGCGGAGACGCTCCCCTACGCCGACAACCTGGTGAACCTGCTCGTCGTCGAGGGCCCCTGGAAGGTCCCGCAGGCGGAGATCGACCGGGTCCTCGCGCCCGGCGGCGTGGCCCTGACGCGGCAAGGCGACGGCTGGCGGAAATACGTCAAGCCGCGCCCGGCGGGCATGGACGACTGGACGCACTGGCGCCACGGGCCGGACCGCAACGCGGTCTCGAAGGACACGCTCGTGGACGTGCCGGGGCGCGTCCAGTGGCTCTTCACCCGCGAGGCCGCCGCCGAACGGGCACACTTCGTCTTCGCCGACGGCCGGTGCTTCGCCCAGGACGGAGGCACGATCGTCGCCCGCGACGCCTTCAACGGCCTGCCGCTGTGGAAGGCGCCGATCCGGCGCGGCGACGACTTCCAGTGGGAATGGACCGTCAAGGTCGCCGCACTGATCGTCGCCAAGGGCCGGCGGGTCTACTGCCTCGCGGAGGACAACCGGCTCAAGGCCCTCGACGCGGCCACGGGCAAGCCCGTGACCGTCTACGAGCACGCCGGCGTCCCGATGCACATCCTGCTGGTGGACGACGGGCAATCGAAGCTCGGCACGCTCGTCTTGGCGGGCCAGGGCTCCGTCCGCGCCCTGGACGCCGAGACGGGCAGGCTGCTGTGGACGCAGCAGGCCCAGCGGCCGCACAACGTCATCGCCTGCGGCTACGCCGTGTTCTACATCGAAGGCAACGACCGCCGCGGCGCCGCGGGGGGCGTGGTCTTCGGGCGGGAGTTGGCGACCGGCAAGCTGATGTGGCGGAAGCCCTACGACTGGGCCCGGCGGACGGAACTGGGGGCCTACGGCTACGACCTGCTCGTCTACGAGACCCGCTCCCCGAACAACTGGCGGGAGCTCTACGAGGCGCAGCCCGAGCAGCGAGAGAAGGACCGCGCCTACCAGATGGTCGTCCTCTCGGCCCGCAGCGGCGAGGAGGTCGGGCGGGTCGCCCGGCTGGGCAGCTCGGCACGGCACGGCGAGTTCCGCCGCGCGTTCTGGTACAAGCAGCACCTGCTCACCGAGGCCGTCTCGCGCGAGGGCCTGGGCATCGCGATGTTCCGGCTCTACGACTTCACGAAGCCGGCGGAGCTGTTCAGAGCGAACTACGCCGGCGACCGCGGCTTCGGGCACTGCTACCCGCCGGTGCTCACCGACCGGTTCTACATCAACGGGCAGCTCCACTTCACCGACCTGGTCACGCGGAAGCAGGTCGGCAACCCGATCACGCGCGGCTCGTGCAACACGTCGAGGGCGGGCTACCTCCCCGCCAACGGCATGATCTACACGTTCCCCAAGCACTGCATCTGCTTCCCGATGCTCGAGGGCAACGTGTGCCTGGCGCCCGCCTACCAGGCCGCGCCGCCGGAGACCGCCGAGCTGGTCCGGGGCCCCGCCTGGCCCGCCCAACCGACAGACGGCCCGGACGATCCCGGCGACTGGCCCACGTTTCGTCACGACGCCCATCGCACGGCCGGGACGGACGCGGCCGTGCCGGCGAAGCTTCGGGCGCTGTGGACGGCCCGGATCGACGGCCCGGACTACGCCGCCCCGCGGGAGTCCGAATGGCGGGACAATCCCTTCACGGCGGGGAGCGTCTCGGCTCCGGTGGTCGCCGGCGGGCTGGTGTACGTCGCCCAGGGCGACACGCACCGGCTGATCGCCCTGGACGCCCGCTCGGGCGATCGCAGATGGGAGTTCACCGCCAACGGCCGCATCGACGGCCCGCCGACGATCCACCGCAGGATGTGCCTGTTCGGCTGCCGCAGCGGGTGGGTGTACAACCTTCGCGCCGCCGACGGCGAGGTGATCTGGAGGCTCCGGGTCGCGCCGTACGAGCGGCGAATCAGCGCCTACGGGCAGTTGGAGTCGCCCTGGCCCGCGAGCGCCAGCGTGCTGGTGACCGACGGCCTGGCCTACGTGGCCGCCGGCCTGCACCCCAACGCGGACGGCGGCATCCGCGTGGTGTGCTTCCGGCCGGAAACGGGACAGCTCGTCTGGAAGGGCCGGTTCGACGACCTCGGCTTCGCCGACGCCTGGCCCGACCCGTACGAGCCCCGCAAGGCCCGGCCGGACAGCAACCCCTGGCGTACGATCCGGCCGATGGAGTACCGCCCGCACGACCTTCCGGTCCGCGACGGCAACGCGGTGGCGATCTCGCGCTGCCTGTTCGATCTGAAGACCGGGCGGATCGACCTGCGGAAGACCAGCGGCTTCTATCGCGTCGCCGACCGCGGAATCTACATGCCGCGAACGGCCTGGCGGTACGGCAACGCCCGGATCTCCTCGCCGCCGGCCGCGGCGAGAGGCCGGTCGGTCTTCACCAGCGTGCCGGGCATCTCGAAGCTCTTCCGCGTGGACTTCGAGCCGGACGGGCCCTTCAACGCCGACTGGGTGAAGGTCTCGCCGGAGGACGAGAAGGCGGGCTTCACGCACTCCACCACGAGGCTCTACCGGATGGGCACGAAGTGGGCGGTGGACTCCGCCGATGACAAGCGACACGTCAACCGGGCCCTGCTCGTCGCGGGAGACCGGCTGTTCGTCGCCACGCGCCGCGGCGAGCTGCTCGTCCACTCGACCGAGGACGGCCGCAAACTGGCCGAGATGGAGCTCGGCCTGACGGCCTGGGACGGCCTGGCCGCCGCGAACGGCCGGCTGTACCTGACGACGGAAGGCGGCAAGGTGATCTGCCTGGGGCAGTAGCCCGGCGCCAGAGCGCCCGGCGCGCTCATTTCTCGCGGGCGCGGGCCGACGCGGCGCGGGAGACCAGCGCCGGGATCGTCAGTCCCTGAACGAGGATCGAGAAGGCCACGACCACGTAGGTCAGCGTCAGGATCGTCTTGGCGACGGGTTCGTCCACTCGGCCGCTGTAGGCCAGCGAGAGGGCCAGGGCCACCGAGATCCCCCCGCGCAGGCCGCCCCAGGTGAGGATCCTCACCGCGCGGGGCCCGAACGGGCGGAAACGCTGGAGGACGGCCACCGGCACGCCGACGCTGACCAGCCGCGCCAGCAGCACCAACGGGACGGCGGCGGCCCCGGCCAGCAGGGCCCGCCCGGAGAAGGTCAGCACGACGACCTCCATGCCGATCAGGACGAACAGGACGGCGTTGAGGACCTCGTCGACCAGCTCCCAGAACCGGTCGAGGTGCTCGCGGGTGCGGTCGGACATGGCGAACTGCCGCCCGTGGTTGCCGATCAGCAGCCCCGCGACGACCATCGCCAGCGGCCCGGAGGTGTGGATCGCGTGCGCCAGGGCGTACCCCCCCGCCACCAGGGCCAGCGTGAGGAGGACCTCGACCTGGTAGTCGTCGACGCTCTTGAGCAGCCGGTAGGCGAGATAGCCCAGCGCCAGGCCCAGGCCGACCCCGCCGAGGGCCTCGGCGACGAACGTGGCCGCGACGTGGCCGAAGCTCGCGGCGCCCCCGCCGGCGAAATCGAGCAGCGTGAGGAACACGACCACGCCGATGCCGTCGTTGAACAGCGATTCGCCGGCGATGCGCGTCTCCAGGCTCTTGGGTGCCCCGACCTTCTTCATGATCGCCAGGACGGCGATCGGATCGGTCGGCGAGATCAGCGCGCCGAACAGCAGGCAGTGGATGAACTTCATCTCCAGGCCCATCAGCCCCGACAGGCCGTAGAGCAGCCCGCCGACGGCGAACGTCGAGCCGAGCGTCCCGACCGTCGCGAAGGTCGCGATCGACCAGCGATGGGCCAGCAGGTCGCCGAGGTTCACGTGCAGCGCCCCGGCGAACAGCAGAAAGCCCAGCAGCCCCTCCAGCAGGACCTTGTCGAACGGCACGCGGCGGATCATCTCGCCGGCGCCTTCGGCGAACGGCACGTGCACGGCCGCCAGGGCGGCCAGGGCGCCCGAGACCACCAGGCTCATCGCCATCAGGGCGATCGTACGCGGCAGGCGGAGGAAGCGGTGGTTGACGTACGCCATCAGCGCCGCCAGCGTGATGAGGACGGCGATGAACGCGAAGGCGGCGGTGAAGGCGTGGGCGCTGCCCGCGTGCTGCGCGTCGGGCGCTTGCGCGGGGGCAGTCAAAGCTCCGCAGACCTGCATCGCGGAAGCGAGCAGGCCGGTGATGGGGGTCATGTCGGGCATTCGGGCTTCCACTGTTGCGAATACCGGTTGGTTGCCTTCACGTCAAGGCTTGCTTCCCGAGCCGGGGCGCGTATAGTGGCGCTGTTGGATCTGCCGTGATCTCGACGACCGGATCATGGACGACAAGACGAAAGGAGCATGTCATGGCGAAGACGGTAAGCGTTGCGCTGATCGGGCAGGGGTTCATGGGCCGGACGCATTCCAACGCGTGGGGCCAGGTGCCCAAGTTCTTCAAGCCGCCCCGGATGCCCGTGATGCACACCGTCGCGGGCCTGCCCGAGGAGGACCCCGGCGCCTTCGCGAAGCAGTGGGGCTGGCAGAACGCCTCGACGGACTGGAAGTCGCTGGTGAAATGCGAGGAGATCGACCTCGTCGACGTCGTCACGCCCAACTACATGCACGCCCCGGTGGCCGAGGCCGCCCTGGCCGCCGGGAAGAGCTGCTCCTGCGAGAAGCCCATCTCCTCGACGCTCAAGGGCGCCCGCGAGATGGCCCAGGCCGCCAAGCAGGCCAAGGTCAAGACGTTCGTGTGGTACAACTATCGCCGCTGCCCGGCCGTCGCGCTGGCCCACCAGCTCGTCAAGCAGGGCCGGATCGGCAAGGTCCGCCACGTCCGCGCGGTGTACCTCCAGGACTGGGCCGGCGAGAGCGTCCCGCTGGTCTGGCGGTTCGACAAGAAGCTGGCGGGCTCCGGCTCGCTGGGCGACCTGGCGGCCCACATCATCGACATGACGCGCTTCGTGACCGGCGCGGAGATCACGGAGGTCTCCGGCGCGATCACCGAGACGTTCATCAAGCAGCGGGCCCTGCCCACGGGAATGGCCGGCGGGAAGATCGCCGACAGCGGCGGCAAGGCCAGCGCCGCCAAGATGGGCAAGGTCACCGTGGACGACGCGGTGCTCTTTCTGGCGCGGTTCGCCGGCGGGGCCGTGGCGAGCTTCGAGGCCGCCCGCCAGGCCACCGGCAACCAGAACCGCAACGGCTTCGAGATCAACGGCACCAAGGGCTCGCTGCGGTTCAACTTCGAGCGGATGAACGAGCTGGAGTTCTACGACGCCGCCGCCGACCGCGCCGTCCAGGGCTGGGCGCCGATCATGGTCACCCACGGCGGCGACCACCCCTACGTGGACGCCTGGTGGCCGGACGCCCACATCATCGGCTACGAGCACGGCTTCACGAACATGGCGTACGACATCCTCCGCGTCCTGGCCGGGCAGAAGCCCATCGTGCCGATCCCGGACTTCCAGGACGCCTACCAGACCCAGCGCGTCCTGGAGGCCGTCAGCCTCAGCGCCAAGAACCGCTGCCCGATCAAGCTGTCCGAGGTGAAGTAGCGCCCGGCGGCGTCCGTTCGGTTACAGACCCCAGCGCGGCGGGCCTCCGGCTCGCCGCGCTTCTGTTGCCGGCACACTGCTGGATTGCAGTCGGGCCGTCTGTCGGCGTAGAATCTTCAGTGGAATGAGCAGGTCAGGGCACATCCCGGTTCGCGGACACCGCGGGCGCCGTGTTTCGGCGGCCCTGGTGGTCGGCTGCGCTCTCGTCGGCACGGCGCTGGCGCTGCGGGCGGCCGCCACGCCGGAGACGAGGCCGGCCTCGGGACTCGCCGCAACCACGAGGCCGACGACCCGCCCCATCGCCGCGCCGCCCGGGGCGCGGGTCACGGCAGAGGGCTGGTTCCGCCGGCCGCCCGCCAACCCCAAGCCGCCGCTGCCCAAGGAGATCGCGGCGAGGGACGTCTTCGTGATCCCGATCCACGACCGGATCACGATGACCACCTACGATTCCGTCAAGCGGAAGGCCCTGAAGTGCCTGGGCAAAGGGGCGAAGCTGATCCTCTTCGACATGGACACGCCGGGGGGGCTGGGCAAGGCGATGACGGAGATCACGCGGGTGATCACCCGCGACCTGGCGGACATCTACACCGTCGCGTTCGTCCATCCCGAGGCGATCAGCGCGGGGGCGGTGATCTCCCTGTCCTGCGACGAGATCATCCTGACCCCCGGCGGGTTGATCGGCGACGCCATGCCCATTCTGGTCAGCCCCGAGGGGGGGATCGTGCCGATCCCCAAGGAGGAGCGCGGAAAGATCGAGTCGTACGCCCTCGCGCAGGTCCGCAGCTTCGCCGCCCGCAACGGCTACAGCTCCGACCTCTGCGAGGCAATGATCACGCTGAGCATCGAGATCTGGCTGATCCGCAACGGCGAAACGGGCGAGCTGAAGTACCTCAACCTGGAGAAGCACCCCAGGTACGACAAGGCCCTCAAGGAGGACGAGAAGGCCCGGGCGAAGCCGCAGCTCGACGCGCCGTGGCAGTACGTGCGGCGGATCGTCGGGCCCCTGAAGATCCTCACGATGACCGATGAGGAGGCCGTGGACCTCGGCTTCGCCGAGACGGTCGTCCCCGACATGGACCGGCTCCGCGGGCACTTCGGCGTCGTCGGGAAACCCACGGTGCTGGAGGACACCTGGTCGGAGGTGCTGGTCGACTTCCTGACGTCCCCCGCCGTCACGGGCCTGCTGATGTTCGTCGGGATCCTGGGGATCTACGTCGAGCTGAACACGCCGGGGATCGGCCTGCCGGGGCTGCTGGCCGTGATCGCCTTCGCCATCCTGCTGGGCAGCCGAAACCTCACCGGCCTGGCGCATTGGTGGGAGATTGCCATTCTCGTGCTGGGGCTGGTGCTGCTGGCGGTGGAGCTGTTCGTCACGCCGGGCTTCGGCGTGCTGGGCATCACGGGCATCCTCTGCTGCGTCGCCGGCCTGCTGGCGCTGATGGTCGCCAACCCCCCCGACAAGTTCCCCCTGCCGAGCACGGAAATCGGATGGGGAGTGTTCCGCTCCGGGCTGGTCGCGCTGACGCTCGGCGTCTTCGGCGCCATCGTGGCGGCCATCGTATTGGCACGGTACCTGCCGAGATTGCCCGTGGCGAACCGGCTGATCCTGCCGCCCCCCGCGCCGGCGGGGCCGGGGCCGGCGCCCGAGGTCCAGGGCCCCGGCGTCCGCTCCGTGCCCGTCGGCCAGACGGGCGTGGTGACCAGCATCTGCCGACCCGTCGGGCAGGCGCGGTTCGGCGACAAGCTGGTGGACGCCGTCGCCGAGGGCGCGTTCATCCCGGCCGGGGCGAAGGTGAAGGTTATCCGCAACGAAGGCAACCGGCTCGTCGTCACGCGGGCGGACGCCTGAGGACCCACCGCGCCGGCGCGGGGTTAGGACAACTGCGATTATGGGCCTGACCGAGACCATCCTGCTGATCGCCGTGCTGATCGTGGCCGCCGCGGCGCTGATCGTCGTGGAGATCTGCACGCCCGCGTTCGGGCTGCTGGCGGTGCTTGCCATCGGCTGCGTCGTCTGGGCCGTGTACCTGTGCTACACCATCAGCGGCCTGGTCGGCATCGTCGCCACGATCGTCGGGGCCATCGTCCTGCCCGCCTACGCCATCGCGGCCGTGAAGATCATCCCCCGGACCGCGCTGGGTCAGCGCCTGGGCCTGAAGCGCGGCCGCGCCCGGCGGGGCGAGGGCACGCCCGAGGCGGATGGGCTCAGCAAGTACATCGGCAGGACCACGACGGCGGAATCCACGCTCCGGCCCAGCGGGATGATCCGCATCGAGGGCAGGCGCGTCGTGGCCCAGGCCGAGAGCGGGCTCGTCGAGAAGGGCCAGACCGTCAAGGTCATCCGCGCCGCCGGGTCGTACGTGGTGGTCCGGAAGGTGGACACGTAGCCCCCTCGGGCGGCGCCACACCGTGCCGGGGCGGCCTTGCCGCCGGCGCGGCGCGGGCGTATAAGAGGGTTTGTCTCATCGGCCGAACAAGCCCGGCCGGGCACAATGACATGGAAGGGAATCGATCATGATGGCAATCCTGGCAAACGGGGGCACCGACAGCTCCAACGTCTGGTGGATCATCGGGCTGGCGGTCCTCGGGATCATCGTCCTGGCGGTGGTCCTGCTGATCGGGCGGTTCATCAAGCTGTGGATCCAGGCGTACTTCGCCGAGGCCAAGGTGAGCATGTTCGACCTGATCGGCATGAGCCTTCGGAAGGTGGACCCGCGGGTGATCGTGCTGAGCAAGATCCGCGCCGTCCAGTCGGGCCTGGACGTCTCCACGCGAGACATGGAAAGCCACTACCTCGCGGGCGGGCACGTGCCCAGCGTCATCACGGCGTTGATCGCGGCGTACAAGGCCAACATCAACCTCACGTGGAAGACGGCCACGGCCATCGACCTGGCCGGGCGGGACATCCTCGACGCGGTGCAGACCTCGGTGAACCCGAAGGTGATCGACTGCCCCAGCGCGCAGTCCGGCAAGGGCACGATCGACGCGGTCGCCAAGGACGGCATCCAGCTCAAGGCCAAGGCCCGCGTGACGGTCCGGGCGAACATCGACCGCCTCGTCGGCGGGGCCACCGAGGAGACGATCATCGCCCGCGTCGGCGAGGGCATCGTCACGACGATCGGCTCGTCGGGATCGTACAAGGAGGTCCTGGAGAACCCCGACCTGATCTCCAAGCGCGTGCTGGAGAAGGGCCTGGACGCCGGCACGGCGTTCGAGATCCTCTCGATCGACATCGCCGACGTGGACGTCGGCACCAACGTCGGAGCCGAGCTCCAGGCCGCCCAGGCCGAGGCAGACAAGCGGCGGTTCCAGGCCGAGGCCGAGAAACGCCGCGCCATGGCCCTCGCCCGCGAGCAGGAGATGGTCGCCCAGGTCCAGGAGAACCGGGCGAAGGTCGTCCTGGCCGAGGCGGAAATCCCCAAGGCCATCGCCGAGAGCTTTCGAAGCGGCAATCTCGGCATCATGGATTACTACCGCCTGCGGAACATCCAGGCCGATACGAAGATGCGCGACTCCATCGGCGGCGCCCCGGCCGGATCGC
>Ga0307380_10004225_pt1 | contig 19500 bp, 19 predicted proteins | sample UN3MG_FD_202239 | JGI IMG/M metagenome (GOLD analysis project Ga0307380, IMG submission 202239) | Soil microbial communities from Risofladan, Vaasa, Finland - UN-3 | ecosystem: Environmental > Terrestrial > Soil > Coastal area > Acid sulfate soil | place: Finland: Risofladan, Vaasa | collected... | reverse complement strand
TGGTGGTTTTATTGGTAATTGGATTGGAAAGAAAAGAAATTATAGACTTCCTTTAAGCCCATATTAAAATTTTAATAAACTTAAAAAGCACTCTCCAGAGTTCCTTATCGTTTTTACTTCTTCTCTATTTTTTTCCCTATTCTATTTACTAGACCATCCTTCTAAGATTGACCAATTTTAATCATTAAAAAATATGAAAATTCTTTATCATTCTTTTTTACGTTCTACTATTACATAATTAATCAATCTTAGTGCTATAAGAAACAAAGTAACTACTTGGTAAGAAATGGCTAGTGGTAATACCAGTTGATCTTGGGCAATAATAATGGCTAAAATATCTAACCACATGAGTACCACTAGTAATAAAAACGAATCGAGTACAATGCTAATATTTTCTTTCTTTACTCCCATACACATCCATAACAAAATCATGCTAAAAACAAAGGGTAGATATAACAAGTTCATTGGAGAAAACCAGTACTCAGGAATGACGAATAATAATAGACCAAAACCCAAGGTTGCAAAGAGGAAAGCAATGATTGATACACGTCTTAATACTCTACGCCATAAAGATGGTTTATCTTCCCATTCAATCTTATCAATAAGAGAAGTAATAACTTTTCCCTTACCAAATTTTGCTTTAAAAGTAGTTCCTTTCTTTTTTAATAGAACACCTGAGATTAAAAACATTAATAAAATTTTGGCAATGCCATATTCTAAATATACCATGAACGGAAAATGATATATGGGAGGATCATCTGGGATCGGTACAATAAGTGTAACTATAATAATACAAGCTGTAATGATGTTTATGGTAAGTATTAATCGAACAATTAAAGTTGTTCTTTTTCGAATAAATTCAGATGACGCCATGATTATTTAATAAAACCAAGAAAGGATTTAAAAAGGTTTTACTATGATTAAAATTATTAATGTAATGACTCACCTTCACATGATTCAAATTACAAATTACATAATATTAAATCTAATAATTTAGATATGTATTGCATATTATGTATTTTTAGATTAGAGGATAACAACCTTACAAGGATAGAAAATGTTAACAGCGACAATTGAACAAAAGGGACAGAAAAAAACGGAACACGTGTTTGTTATCGACGCCCATTCTCATCTTGGAGAAGACGTTGATGGTGCCACCATGATGAATCCATTAGCACCGGGTACTGGAACCTTTGATTTTTGGGGAAATGTTCAAGGACGAATCCAAGCAGATTGGGAAGTAAATGGAGAGCAATCCTTCATGACCAATATTGCAGGTACTCCGACCAGAATTACCTGGTCTTTTAATCAATTTCCCTTCACGGATAAATTATATGTTGCTTTGGAGGAATTAGGCAAGCGTTATTCTGATTTAAAGCAGAAGTCGAAATATTATGCTTTTATTGATCAAGGAGTTGTATTTCCCTTTCAAGACGTTTTTCGAGACAAACATCAGGAAGCATTATATCGGGCAAGCAATATAAATATTTCCCGGTTCACGACTCGGTTCCCTTTTTCCATGAAATTAATTGGATACGCTCGTGTCGATCCAATGGAGGGAGATAAAGCAGTTAAAGAAGTAAAATATGCACGCGAAGTATTGGGTCTTAGAGGATTGAAACTTCATCCTCGGTCTGAAGGATGGATTGATAAAGTAAGGGAAAATAAAGTAATCAATGTTTTAGTAGAAGCAGCAAAGCATTCCATGCCAGTTATTTTTGATACGAGAGGAAGAGGGACAATTTTGAGCATTGCTGAATTGGTAAGATCGACGCGAGCTTTCTTGAGTCAGAATCATCCGAATTTAGTTCCTCACTTCAAGGTCATCATTGCTCATTTTGCTCAGGGAAATATTGGAGACACGGAAGTTTATAATGCCGTTGTTCAGCCTAATGTATATGGGGATCTATCAATGCTTCATGGTGAAGGTGCTGGAAACTTTTTTGAGGATTTTCGCCGCTGGTTTAAAGGAAATAATAAAATCGCTGTAGATAACAGAGATTGGTCTGAATATTTACTATATGCTTCTGATTATCCTTATTTTGGAGATGTACATGCTGAAAAACTTATGATTTATATCATCAATAAACGTTTTTTTGATTCGGGAGGAACAATAGCTGATACTAGAAACATTTTGGGATTAAATCAATTAAAAATACTACCTGAATATAGTCTCTATCCTGAGCAAAAATACAAAAAGAGCCTTCCGACTACTATTATTTCTCAACATAAATCCCTTATCTCCCCCTATGAATTAGGAATAAAAGTTTTAGCAAAACTGATTATTGAAAATAAAATGGATATTAAGAAGTTTTGTATTCAATTTAATACCAACTGGGATAAATTTAATAATGTTTTGATTGATACGGTGAAACCTAACACTAAAGAGGAAATTCTCTTGACTTTCATGGAATTAGTAAAAGATCAAATCTCTATTTTAGCTCCTCTTGCCCAAAATTCAAAATGGAATTCATCAGATATGAAGTATTTTAATCCAAAAGATAGATCTTTTTTTGCTTCCCTCTTTAAACAGGCCTATTTAGCCACTGATGAGGCGCAAGCTATCAACTGCTTAAATCAGATTTTTCTTTGAGCAAAGAAAATAATAATCCTCTTTTTCTTTATAACTACTAAATAAAAAGTTTATAATAATATAGCTATTAATAAACTTAGTTAATTCTAAGAGATCTCCATCTAATTAAAAAAAAATATATTTGATCACGTTGAAAGGTATTATAATTATTGGTTTCAAGGAAGATTCTAAAGCTTATATTGATAAGCAATTTCCAAGTAATGTGGCTGAATTTCTAAATATTTCTCCACAAATCCTTAAGGAACTATCGGATCATCACTTCAAAAAGAAAATGGAACCGAATTATTTAGAAGTAAAGTTAGGAGAGGATACAAATGTTGGGAGTTTTTACTCCGGGTTTTCTTTCAGGCATTATGTTGGAACACCAAATTTTGCTGTTGTTGTTTTTCTTTCCGAGGATGATTTTCTATCTATAGATTTTGAAGGAATGATGCGCCGTATCTCTCACGAATTACTTCCAAAACGAGAAGCTCTTAATTTCGATGACATTCTGGGCAGATATTATGAGATGTTGAAAAGTGAAGAATTAACGCCTTATTGGGAAGAAATTATAGAAGGTGAAACTAGTTTGATAGAAAGAGAAATTAAAAAAAATAATGATGTATCTGATACGAAACAAGAAGATATTCAAATAGAAACAACTGTAAAAGACGAATTAGAAAATGATAAAGCCATGCAGGATTTAGTATCAAAAAATTCGGAGCTTGAAGATTTATTATCAGAGAAGAAAGGAAAAATCAGGGAACTAACTAGAAAGTACACGGATTTAGCTTCTGAAAATACTCTAAAAGAAGAAGAAATTGATAATTTAAAAAATGAAATTAGTGAACAATACATTAAATTAGAAAAATGGAGCCAACAGATGGCTGAATTAAACGAGAATAATTCAAAATTAATGATTGACGTAAATAAACTTACAGAAAAGCTTAATGAAAAAGAAAAGAAATTAACTGAAAATGAAGCAGTTATAAGTCAATTAAACAACGAAGCACTTGAAATAAAAAATATCGAAGAAGAAGCTGAAAAGATTTTGCAAGAAATTGTGGATCTTAAGAGTATAAATCTCGGATTACACTCCGAAATTAAATCTTTTGAGAAGCAAAATGCAAATCTCAAGGAAGAGATTAAAAAGTCAAAAACATCAAGTAATTTACATATTGATTCAATGACCAACCTTAAAATAGAAATCAAGAATTTAAAAGAACAAATCTCATCCATGAATTCGCTTAAGGAAGAAGTCAATGAGCAAATCTTTGATTTGAAAAAAGAAGTAAAAGTCTTAAGACGTGAAAGGGACCATTATTTGAAAATTGTGAAAGATAATAATCTAATTTAATGTTACATCAATAATGGATTCTAAAGTGATCCTATAATTGATATAACTTGCTATCCTTTTTCCTTAACCTAAATAAGCAAATTGATAATTTTCCCTTTTCTCTCGTGTTTAAATTGAATACACTTATCAAAAAACATATACTTTTAAACATATATTTTTTTAATTATGATAATAGTTTTAAACATGAAATACTAATATAATATATAAAATTCAAATTTAGGTGTATTAGAATGTCACTTGATACCAAATCATTCGATAACATTTTATCAAAAATCATCAAATCTGAAAGTGGAATTAAAAAAGTAATTTTAGTCGATAGAACGGGTTTAACAATAGCGAGCGTCTCTAAATTCTCGTATTTCCCCGCCGATGTCGACGGTATTGGTGCAATTGCATCAGCTGTTTTTTGTGCAAGTGAGGAGCAAGGAAAGAATCTAGAGCTTGGTGATTTAGAAATAGTAACCAGCGAATTTGGAGGAGGAAAGATTTTCGCATCCAGTTGTGGACCAAAAGGGGTATTGACGCTGATTTCGGACCCCGAAATTAATATCGGTTTGATTCGCCTCATTTTAAAACGTTCAGGAGACGAATTAAAGGAGATTTTAGATGAGTTCTTGGCGGATATTCCAGATTCACTAGATAGTGGCTTGGATCTCTCTGATTTAGATTCACTTACACCAGATTAAGCACAAGCATTTTCATCTCTCATTTTCATTTTAATTTATATTACCGATACCGAATTCAATTTTTAATCAATTTAATTGTATTTCTCAAATAATCGAGTTAAATTTTTTTAAAGCTTTTTTTTCAGCACCCCTTGAAAATTGGATTATCCCTTTCTTTCCCCCTGAAGCAATCGCATTAATTTCGACTGAATTATCATCAACGTTATCAAATATAACCGTGATGGAAAGACTTGATTCAATTCGGTAATAATACTCTTCAAGAATGAAAATAGTGGTAGTATTATGTTTATTTGAAATTTTGAATATTGGTCAAAATATATTTTGAAACTCATGGACTAGTTGATCTTTACTTATGTTTCTAAGCAAATACGTAATTTGCTCCATAATTTATCCCTCTAAATTTTTTTCACGTTATATAATTGTTGAATACTATATAAATTTAAAACCGAAAAAATATGTTTCACCTCTCAATATCACCATCATCTTTTTTAATATGACTTTCCATTATTCTTTTGACAAATTATGTTTAATCATGATGATAATACCAAGCATGCGATCAGCGTGGCAGCTTATTTATTTGCCGAAAAAAGGATATCTTTTGATAATTTATGCTGGATGTTAGCCGAAAGACAATTATATCTCCAAAATGAGTTTCAAAAGGCAGATGAGGGCTCTATTTCGCAAAAAGCGACTGAAATTTATTTTACTTCACCTTCTTATGATATTCTCTGTTGGTTAATTTCAGAAATAGATCTAACCCTGAAACGTGCTAATTATGAAGGTCATCCAAAACCATATTTCATATTATAAGATATCATGCGTCTTGAAATAGAAAATAGATTACACAGAGTAAAAATAAGCTTCATTGAAGAGGAAGTAAGATGTCCTCGAGGTTCTCAGTGTGATAAAGCAGAAAATAGCATGAGATGTAATTTACATTTTTCCAAGTGCAGTAGATTTAAAATCATTTTAAATAAAATGCTTAAATAATAAAATTATGGATTTAGGATTAACAAATAAAGTAGTACTAATTTTAGCAGCAAGTAAAGGATTGGGCTTAGCTTGTGCTAAAAATTTTTATAAAGAAGGAGCAAGCGTAATTATCTGTAGTCGTTCGAATGTAAATTTGGATCTTGCAAGAATGGAAATCGAAAAGAGTAATCCGAACAATTTAAATAGTAAGATTATCACAATCGAAACCGATCTAAATGATAAAGAGCAGATCAAGTCATTAGTTGACACTACAATTAAAGAATATGGTACGATAGATGTTTTGGTTCACAATGCGGGAGGACCTCCTTCAGCACCGATTAGCAATATTACAGAAAAAAATTGGCAAGATTCAATAAATTTGAACTTGTTATCTTTTATTAGAATTTGTAAATCTGTCATCCCCATAATGGAAAAACAACAATCTGGAAGGATTATTGCGATTACTTCTGTATCGGTAAAACAACCCCTTGAGAATTTAGTATTATCTAATACTACACGTTTGGGAGTTGTTGGATATGCAAAAACATTAGCAAACGCGTACGCTAAAGATAACATTCTTGTAAATGTCGTATGTCCAGGTCCCACTCTTACAGATAGAATGAAAGACTTAATAAAAAGTCAAGTGGATGAAACAGGCAAATCAGAAGAAGAAATTATGAGGAAGTGGGTCGATTCCATCCCATTAGGTAGATTAGGCGCTCCGGAAGAATTAGCTAATCTCGTAGTATTTCTTTCTTCTGATAGAGCGAGTTATATCACGGGAACTGTAATCCAAGTTGATGGAGGATTTGTAAGAAGTTCCCTTTAAAATACAAGGAAAATATCACTTCAATATTCCCGTGGTTTTTATTTGAATAATATTACTTTTTAACAAAGTGCTATAAAGAACATTTTTAAACATTTACTATTATTATTGATTTATAATTTCGTTAGCAATGTAGATATTTCAATAAATGAAATTAATTATTGTAATCTTAATTATTATAATATAACTTAACTGAGAGATTGTTGTTGAACGAGAAAAAAAAACCATTTAATATTCTAATTTTATCATTAACACTCATTTCCTTGATTATTTTTCAATCCCTGTTTACTACATCTAATTATTATATAATAAATGAAAAAGAAAACGAAGAATTTACTGATATTAATTCTTCATTACAAAATACCATAATAAAACAATGGATTAACAATCCTACTTTCGAGTCTCCAATAGAGCCAGGATGGTTTTGGGAAAATGGCTCTGAGGGAGACAATTCTGATATGAATGCAACAACGAGTTTTAACCAAACAAATTATGAAGTTTTAGGTGACACAAAAACATTTAATGTTGTTTCTGGCACAATTAATTCATCTACATCACCTGGTTGGAAATATTTTAATAAAGCCGGATTTCTTCCTCCAGATACAGCCGAAATTAGATCTTACGGATGTTACGTTTATCATTATTGGTTTGATGATCCTAATCAATTTCCAAGTGCTCAGTGGAGAACAAATGTTAGTGTACCGATCGATATGTCAGATTATGTTATAACTTCAGCATCTTTGGAAGTAATTGTAAATGCTACAGTTGATGAAGATGTTGATACACCCAATGATCAGGAGGATGGTGTAACCAGACTCATGCCCGATTATTGGGAAAATTATGCCAAAGGGGATTCAGTTACATTCTATGCTCAAATTACTGATTTGGGGTATAATTATCCATTATATACCATTGCTTCAAATGAAACAGAATACTTAGGGCAAAATATTCCTGCAGATTTAACCATCTCAGATAGTCCATTAGAATCTGTTGATGAAATTGACTTGATAGCTGCTTTAAATTCAGCTTTTGAAAAAGATCCTTCCCATTCAAATTTCACACTTACTTTGGGTATTGATATATATTGTGAAGACAACCTTGAAGTTAATGATCCTGATACTTTCAGTGATTTGATTATTAAAACATGTAATCTTACATTTACATGCCAAAAGAGAATTGATCGATTTACTGCATTATCTTGGAACCAAATAGGAAACAATCTTAGCGGTTCAAATATTCAAATAACTAATGCAAATTTTAATTTTGATTATAAGATAGATAACGATTGGCCAATGTCAGCGCCACTTTCAGAAATTAGATTTTATATCAATGACAAAATATTTAATGAGGGTAATATTAAATTAAGTACAGCTAGTACTACTTTACAAGAAGCTAAGTCAGGAGGGTTTAATGTACTAGGCTTTGTTGAAAAGGATATTAATATTTCTGTATCAATTGAAGTCTATCTAAAAGATACTTTTGAACTGAATGAAACGATAACCATATCTATTGATAATGTGTATCTAAACATTACATATATTGAAACACTTCCAGATTATGGAACTGATTATTTATTGTATTTAGACTCAGTGGATAAGACTCTTGATCCCCTTCTCGAGGTTCCAATTGGGGAAGTGATTAATTTAACACTAAAATTTACTGATATTATTGGGAATCATTTAAGTGGAGCAGAAATTTTGATCACAGGAGGTAGATTAAGAGAAAATTTGACTGAAGATTTTAGTTTAGAACATTATTGGATAATGATCAATACAACAGAAAGATTAGATTTTGGAGCGAATTTATTAACGATAGAAGCTTCATATCCCGATTACCAATCAAAATTAATATATCCAAGAATAACAGTAAGAAAAATAAATGCGGAAATTATCCCTACTACTGGTTTAAATGTTGTTAACATTAGGCCTGGAGAAAACGTTCCATTGCAAATCTGGCTGAACAATACTGACTATAGTGGAAACATAATTGGAGCAGTGGTTACGTATTCCTATTCCCATGGAGACGGAGTTCTCACGGATCTTGATAACGATGGAATATATGAAGGGATTATTCAAAATTTACTCCCCGGTTCTCATGTGGTTACTATAAGTGCTCTTGTTGGAGATGATTATCAGGTCAATAGTCTTGAATTAACTATAAATGCGTTTTCACCCCCAAATCCTCTTTTTGATCTATTGGTATACATTTTGATGGGAGGTATCGTTATCGTGTCTGGCGTTATATTATTGTACCAGACTCACTTTAAGTATCCTCCGACTATCAGAAAGATCAGAAAATTAAAGAAGAAAATAAGAAAAGAAAAAAAATTGAAAAAATTAGAAATCACCACTAGAGAAAATATCATTAGTAATAGTATAACTGATAAAACAGCATCAATTTATGAAGAACCTTCATTACCAATAATGAAAAAAAAAACATCAGATAAAAAAGTGCTCAATATCAATAATGATCAGAAATTTAAAAATGAGGAGGGAGATTTAGATTAATTCCTATTAGGTGAATATCATGAATCGAAAAACAGTTATTAGTACTTTATTACTGGGAGTTTTAATGATTCAAATTTCCATGCTGGACATTTATCCCTTAACTGATAATTATGAAATCTCTTCTATTGAACCAATTAATGATTTAAACACGTCTGCATCGGAAATAATTCAAGAACAATGGTTAAACAACACAGATTTTTCAACTCAAGATGATTGGTTTTATATAAAAGGTGGACAAGGAGATAATTCAACTATTGATGCTGATATTAGTAATGGACAAGCGAATTATAAGATTTTGGGAAATAATGATACTTTTAGTTTACTTTCAGGTAAAGCAAATTCTTCTACATGGCATGGCTGGGACATTTACAATAATGGTGATTACCTTCTACCTGATGTCACTGAAATTAATGAAAAGGGTTGTTATGTATATCATTATTTAGATGAATCTGGTGCTGGTCAAGTACATAATTTTCCATCGGCTCACTTTAGAAAAAATGTAAGTTTATCAGTTGATCTCTCTGATTATGAAATTATATCCGCCTCACTTGAAGTATTCTTCAACGCAAGTGTGGAAGATACAGTCGATACTCCAGGTGATAGTCCTCTTCCTCAAGAAGCAATCTGGGATTCTGCTACCTTTTACGTTGAAATTGCTGATCTAAATCTAAGTTATGCATTCAGAGTTGCCGAAAATAAAACATCTGATTTAGGACAAGATTCGCCCTCAATATTGACAATTAAAGATAGAGAATTAACTTATGTAAGTGAAAATGATTTAATAACGGCTCTTAATTTGGCTCTCGAAAAAGATACTTCTCATTCTGATTTTACAATAATTATGGGTATTGATATTTACTGTGAAGATAATGATTTTCCCGATTATGATGAGTGGAATGCATTAATATTTAATTCATTTAATCTAACTTTTACTTATGAGAGAAAAATTGAACAATTTACATCTATATCATGGAATCAAATTGGAAATCAATTAACTGGTATAGATAAACAATTACTCAACGCAACATTCAATTTTAATTATAAAATCGACGAATTGTGGCCTACAGCCTCCTCTCCTTTTTCTGAAATTGCTGTAATCATCAATAACAACAAACATTCTGAAACGATTAGATTAGATACAGCAAATACTACATTTCAAGAAGCAAAACAAGGAGGATTTGACGTCACTTCCTTAATTTCAAAAGATGTGAATATTTCTGTCTCAATTCAAGTGTTAATAGCAAACACTTTTGGATTATGGAAAAATATTACCTTATCAATTGATGATGTCGAATTAAACATTACTTACAGTCATACTTTTCCTGATATCGAACCTGATCTACAAATATTCATCAATGGCGATAATAAGACTGCAGATCCTTTTATTGAAGTCCCTATTGGTGCGATTATTAATGTTACAATTAGATATTCTGATGATTTAGGTTCACATATAGAAGGAGGTTTAGTCCAATTGACGGGTGTTGGAATATTAGAGAATTTTGTAGAAAATATAACTTATCAGCAATACACCTTTCTGATTAATTCAACAGAAAAACTAAGCAAAGGAACTAATCTTCTTACAATAACTACTCAAAAAATTAATTTTCAATCCAAAAATATAGATTTTTCAATAGTTGTAAGGAAAATTGAAACGGATATTAAAACAATTACAGACATTAATATAATAAATATAAATCTTGGAGGAAATGTAGATTTACAAGTATATTTGAATGATACAGATTTTAATCTCCCAATCACTGGGGCTCTCGTATTATACAATTGGGATTTTGGACAAGGAATTCTTAGAGATGATAATAACGATGGAATATATGTAGTAAATTTGAATAACATAGCCGCAGGTTCTCACATAGTAACTATTTCAGTATTTGGAAGTGACGATTATGTATTTCATGAATATCAAATAACAATTAATGCTATTAGTGGTGGTGGTTCCGATTGGACTCCACTTATCATCATTCTTTCAGTTGGAATGGTAGGAATTATTGGCTTTTTTACATTATATCAAACTTACTTAAAATATCCTCCATTAGTCAGAAAAATAAGAAAGATAAGAAAGAAAATTAATAAAGATAAAAAAATAAAACCAACAAGTTCTTTGAACAGAGAGTTACTTGTTGCAAAAAATTTACAAAACAAAATAAAACTCCACGAATATGAACCTACTTCAATAGAGAAGAAAAAGGAGTAGGAATTTAATTAATAAAGAAAAATTAATAAAATAGAAGTGAAAATGCATGCCAAAAGGTTTTGTAATTACTAAATGGACTGAAGACCAAGGATTAATAGTATATTTAAATTACCCCGAAAGTATCGAAGTTGACTTAGATGATATGATGAGGATTTTTTATGCACACATTACGGGAGCAGGAGAAGCTGGAAACGTAATGGTGAGACTTGAAAAAGCACGATCAAATGTATCTAGCTACTTCAATGGTATGGAATCAGAGTCACCCTTGATGATAAATTTAATCTTGCAACTAGGCGAGGAACCGGAAATGTTTGGTGAAACGGTCATTTCAGATATAAATGATACTATCTTGAAATATCTGTCACATATTAATGCAAATCCTTCACAACAGTATGAATTAACGCAAGAATTAACGAGCTATCTCAAAAATTCTTTAATCTTGTTAGAACGCCTAGAACATCTTTCTAAAGAACAAAGAATGGCTCAAATATTTACTAGTGAAAAAGGAAGAGCAATTCTTGAATTGTTGCGAGAAAGACCATATACAAGAACGGAACTTCGAGGATTATTAGAAGACAAACTAAATCGTATTATAACCAATCTTGAAATGTCATTAGATCCATTCATAAAAACCGATCTTGTCAGACAAGACTGGATGGAAGGAGATTCTGATATAAGTCTTTTTCTCATGTCAGATTTTGAACTCATGAGAGCTCCTGTTGTTAAATTAGTAGAACGGGCTCAAAATGGATTTCCCACACCAGCAATTGCGCAAAAATATCTCAAAGAAGTCAAAAATTTCTTTATAACATACAAACCTTCATTTGAAGATAATAAACTTATTGCTCAAAATATGGTTAATCCAGATAAATACGACTATATCGTACTGCTCAGAGAAAAATCATATCCGATAAGTAAAATTCCTAAAGGACCAGGAGAAAGCTTTGAAACCGTGAGATCATTTATAGAACAATTAAAAGAAGCTAAGATTATTACAACTATAAAAGATAAAGATGATGAATGGGTATTATTACTGACAGATACTATAGCTGATACTTTTTTTCCTGAATACTTAATTGAAAAAATCAGACAGAACGTTTTAGATGAGAAATTGCGAAAGAAAACAGCCATAAAACATTTAGAAATTCTAGAACAAGTGTATAAGAAGTGACTTTTAAAGGAGGAATCATGAAATGAATGAAGAAGTTGATGCTTTTAAGTCTACAAAACAAGTATTAGAGCTAATTGGGCTCTCTCACGAAGAAATCAATGCCTATTTTCACCTAACCGGAAGGGGGCCAGTAATGGTTGGGGAAATAGCTTTACTCATTGATGTAGAAGAAAATGAAGCTAGTAAAATTGCTAAAAACTTGTTGGCGAAGGGATTAGTTAGAGAGATCCCTGGAAAAACCCCTTTTTATATGACCCTACCACCTTATGCAGCCTTATTAAACCAAATTAGACAATTCAAGGATATTGTAAAAAATATTCAAGAAACGACACCAAAAGCCCTTCAATTGAAATTTAAAGAAATTGAAGAACACTCAGCAAAACTTGGCAAACTGGAAGAATATCGAAACTACATTCAAATAATGAAAACTAACTTACCAATCCAAATGAAAGCTCAATTTAGTAGAGTCGAATCAGAATTAGATAAGATTAAAAAATTTCAGGAGATAAGAGCTTTTATTTTAAACCTAAGAACGATTGTTCCAGAAGAAATCATAAAAGAATTTGATGTCGTGGAATCAAGATTAGAAAAGATAAAGTCAGAAATTTCTATATCTTTTGAGAAGACTTTTAGAATCGGTGCTTTGAAGACAATGGCTGAAAAAATCGTCGATCGTGTCGTTACTGAACAATTTCATTCTTTAACTGATTACTTTCAGGAAAAAATTGTAAGAACAATACAAGGTACATTAGATCAAGTGACAGATCAGCTTGCCTCCATTTCTGATGCTGCTGGTGATATGAGTGTAGATTTAAGCAATACTTTGTCCGATATTGAATCCCGGCTAAAAGAAACATTAGAAGATCTAGAACAAAGGATAACTACGGTTTATGAAGATGTAGATCGAGGAATTAAAGAACTTAAAGAAATGTTCCAAAAGGAAATTTATAAGATATTAGAAGAAGATATCATAACTAACATTCTCAAGCAATTAGATCTTTCCGAAGAAACGATGACTGAATTCTGGGAACGTTCCAAACAAGCTTCAATGTTGACTTTTAAAGATGTTTGGTTTGTGAGAAGTATAGAAGGGATGAAAGCACAAATTAATGAATCTATGACACGCGTGAAGATGCGAGTGCACATCGTTGCTCCAAGGCTGGAAGACATTGATTTAGTAGCCCTAACTAAAGTAAAAAAACATGTAAACGTCCGTATATCCACGAATTTTAATTGGGATGATCCTATCGATCAAGAAAAACTCGCAGAAATCATGCAAATTAATAATTTTGCAATACGCCATTACTCGAGAGAGAATATTTGGGCCATAAATAGAGATTTCGAGGAAGTTGTCGTCTGTGCTGTTTCAAAAGTCGACCAAGAATTTGAAATAGCAGGAATGGGATCAATTTTAGAAGAACACGTGAAATTATTTGCTAGTGTAATTGAAGATGTATGGATTCAAAGTAAAAAAATAGATGACAGCATGTTAATGTATAAAAGATCTGAACAAGTAAACGAATCCAATACAGATATTAATCCTCAAATTAGACAACCCGTCAGTGTTTTGAATGATATTACAGTTACTCCCTCAAATGGATTATCTAATTCTACTCAAAAACCAATTCAGGAAAAGATTGAAATAGATCCTATCCATCAATTACCGAAAATTCCTACTATATCTACAGAAGAAAGGATCACTCAACAGCAGTCTCAGGAATCCTCTGAGGTAATATCTGAAAAAAAATCCTTTATATCTAACCAATTACAAGAAGTAATAAGAAATCTTACTATTAAAACAGCTCACGAAATTTCATTAGATTTAGAAGCTATGAGAAATAATATAGTTGAACAAATGGGCTATTCTAGCGTTTTAAATCAAATCAGTATCGGTATAGCGTCTTTAAAGACGGGACCAAACATATTATCTTCGAATGAAATAGATGCACTTCTCAAGAAAATTAACTTCTGGAAAAAGAAATTAAATTTATAAAATTCTTTTTTTCTACTCACTTTATCAATTATAACACCCATAAATGATTAACACTTTTATTCCATTCAATTGATTGTTCGAATACAATATTCAATATCAGCTTCTTGAATTTGCTTCCTTAACTTATCTATTGAATAAATAATAGCATTTACTTTATCATGATAATCTTGATAGATTGCATCATCTTGATTGTCCTCATCAAAAGAAGAAAAGGGAATTTCATAATACTCCTGCATGACATGAACAATTACATATTGTTTATAACCTTCATGAGAGGAATGACGTGCACCTACGGGTCTTAAGTGTCTAAGAAGAGGATCTTTTCTACATTCTAACTCAAATTTATTTACTCGCATTGCTACTCTAGATTCTGTATAATCTTCAAATTTTACCATTGTAATGATGGGGACTTCAAAAGAGTCTTCTGTAGATGAATTATTAATACCCATATTTCTTTCAAGTACTTCTATATTATTTATTCTTAAATTAAATATTAAAAAATCGAAATTAAATGCGATATACCTATATAGGTATATAAATACATGGAGCAGTACTGTTTTTAGGAATAAATCATTCTATTACATGATTATGATTAAAGCCATTACATTTGATTTGTGGAATACTCTATTCGAAAACATTTCATATTCAGATATTAGACTAAATATGATTTCAGATACTGTACGAAAAAGAGACGCTAATCTTTCATTTGATAAAATCAAGGAATCATATGAATCCAACTTTTTATTCTTGGTCCCTGAACAAAAAATAAATAATTTTCATCATATCTATACGGAAAGTCGATTTCTAAATCTATTAAATGATCTAAATGTCAAGATGAGCAATATTGAAATTAAAAACATTGTTGGAAAATTAGAAAATATAATGCTAAACAATCCCCCACCATTAAAACCAAATGTTAAAAAAACTCTGGAATTATTAGATCCTCATTATAAAATTGGACTCATTTCCGATACAGGAATCACGCCGGGGAGGATTTTAAAACATGCATTGGAGCATCACAAAATTCTCCAATTTTTTGATACGTTGATTTTCTCGGACGAAATCGGGGTCTACAAACCTCATCCTTTACCTTTTCAAACAGCACTGAATAATCTAGCAGTTTCAGCTGAAATATCAATCCATATTGGTGATTTAATCGATACGGATATAGTTGGAGCAAAAAATTACAATATGCGAGTTATTTGGGTAAATAATGATGAACCCAACATTAAATTTCTAAAGATTAAACCAGATTTCATCATAAAAGATATATATGAAACTGTAGGAATTATCGCTCAAATACCTTAATTTAACTTTTTTTAAAATAGACTTACTCATATCTCAGTTTTTAAAGCCGTTAGAGAAGTAAAGATAAAGGGTTTATATTTTCACTTTCTTGTAATCTTGCTTTTTAGCTTCTACTATCGTGTCTTTCGTTCCACAAGATTCGCAAAATTCTCTTTTAGAATGGGTAAATTTTCCACAGTTGGAACAAATATAGGGATATGTTTTCTTATATAATTTTAAGTCCACTTTTTAATAACCTCCGTGCTATTAAAATAAAAAAAATAGAACTTTAAATAGTTTTGTACAGCTTTCATGTATTCCTCTATTTAACAAAAAAGTCAAGAGAATTTGACAAGTTAGGATATTTTGAATAAGATTTGAAAAGAATCGATTAACGCATTAAAAGCGCATGCTTAGAACTCGCGGGGCGCAAAATTATTCGTTTGAAATCTTCTTTTTAACCTCTATAGTAAGTTCTTTAAGCCGTCTTCGCCCGTTTTTAGTAATCACAAATTGAGCACGACCTATTCCATAAATAAATCCCACCTGAGAGAGTCGAAGTATTTAATGGACAGATTAGGATATTATGATTATTTTTTCTTATAATAATGTGGATCTCTTACAATTATTATAGAAAATCGAAGTGAATCATACTAATACTATAATCTGAAATTAGATTTCAGTTAATAAGGGATAATCTATATAACCTTTCTCACCAGGAGTGTAAAAAGTTTTTTGATCCCATGATGCGATATCTCTATTAAGCTCAAATCTTGTTGGGAGATCTGGATTAGAAATAAAAAGTTTTCCAAACGATACAAGATCAGCTAGATCTTCTTGTAGAACTCTATTCCCTTTTTCTTGGTTAAATTCATTATTTATCATTAGAGTTCCTTTACATAATGGTCTAAAATGTCTTGCGATATTTGGTTCTGAAAAGGGCACATTAGTTACGTCCGTGAATGGTTCGGATAAATGTAAATAAGCTAAGTTGTAATTGTTCAGTTTTTTTACTATGTATTCGAACGTAGGAATTGTCTCCTTATCAATTGTGATTCCAAACAGATCATGAAACGATGGATTTAGCCTCGTTCCAATATGGTTCTCTGGTATTACTTCCTTGATCGCATCGATTACCTCAAATAGCAATCTGGCTCGGTTTTCAATTGATGCTCCATATTCATCCGTTCTATTGTTAGAACATTTAGTGAAAAATTGATGAAATAAATACCCATTCGAGGAATGAATTTCAACTCCATCAAATCCTGCTTTCAAGGCATTACTAGCTGCATCCTTGAAATCTAGAATAGTTTTTTTAATATCATCGATAGTCATCGCCTTGGGAGTAACCGTATCTTTAAATCCTTCATAAGTGAAACTTTTTGATTTAGGGTTTATGGCAGATGGAGCCAATGGAAGTTCGCCATCATGAAAATCTGGATGCGACATTCTTCCAACATGCCACAATTGTATGAATATTTTTCCTTGATTTTCATGGACCGCATTAGTTACTAGCTTCCAACCCTCTACTTGCGCCTCTGAATAGATACCGGGAGTATTAATATAACCAACAGCATTTTTCGAGACTTGGGATCCGCATGTAATAATCAGCCCAGCAGATGATCTTTGACCATAATATCTAGCATGAAGCTCAGTGGGGCGATTTTCTCTATTATTAGCTCTACTACGAGTCATGGGAGCCATTATAATCCTATTTTTTAGTGTTAAATCCCCTATCATTATTTCTTGTAAAAGAGGTTGTACTTTTGACATGCTTGATCTCTTTGAATTGATCGTATTTTTTCAAATTTATGTATGGATGCTATTTCTAATAAAAAATAGATCTTGTAATAAGGATATTCTTCTTTTAAATTAATAGTTAATAATATCATAATTATATCTTATAGTATTATCCAAAAATGACTATTTTTCTTCTTCTCTTAATTTCTTATTAGCTTATCTTCTGAAATCAATTCTTACCCAACACGAATGATTATAACTATGTATTAGATAATTACATGCATGAGAAGGAATATCGTGATTGATGACGAGTTAAAGGAGAAATGGTGGGAAATCAAAAGAGAGGCAGATCGCCTTAATATGAAAATTGGGGAATATATCATATTCTGTCATGATCTCCGAAAGAAAATGGTCAATAAAGACAAAATCCTCGAAATTTTAGAGAATCCTTTATCAGGTGGTCTAAATAACGTAGATGCAATTGAAGTTAGTAAGCAATAGAAGCTAGTAAAAAAAATCATACATATTTATTAAAATATGTATTCACATACATTCACATAATTAACAAATAAGCAATTTAAGATTAAAATGGCAAATTTAACCTGATCAATTCCTAATGAATTAAAAAAAATGATGGAAGATTTCCCAGAAATAAATTGGTCTGAAGTAGCCAGAGATTCTATAAAAAAAAAAATTGCACAATTAAATTTCATAAAAAGTTTCCGAATCGACAGTGAAATATCTCCAGAAGAAGCTTCAAATCTTGGAAGAGAAATAAGTGAACTCTTATTATAAGAGTTAATAAATCATGAGATTAGTCGTTGATGCTAACATTCTTTTTGCTGCCTTAATAAAAGAGGGACTAACTGCTGAGCTCTCGATCGAGAAACTTAAGATAGGTTTTCTTATAAAAAATTTTACAAAATACTAAATAAAGTAAGAATAGAATAAGATAATAAATAAAAAATCGATTAATACATTAAAAACGCATGGTTAGAACTCGCAGGGCGCAAAATTATTCGCTCCTGGCTGTCCCTTCTTGTTGATCGCATCTCGCATCACTCCTTTTCGGTAATTTTTAATTTTTTTTTGTAATTTTTTTTTGATTTGTTTTTTATTACTTTTTCTCAACTTTTTTTTGTCGCGCCACTTCTTTCTCCTGTTCCTGTTCCATCAAGCGCACAGCATCGCATGTAGCTAAGAGTATGGGGAGGCTGAAAAGCCCCAGAATGGTTGAGGGATTGAAAAATCCTTCGAACGCCACGCTAACCCATATTAACACCAAGATCGCCACTAAAAGCAGGATATTAACTACTAGAGCATACGACAAGGATGGTCGGTATTTTAAATCGAAATCCCGCTTGAATCGTTCCCAATTACTCAAGACCGTTGCAGGAGCCTTGAATTCAGGATACTCCACCTCAGAAAGTGGTACGCTATTGGTATATATTTCTCTCACGTTCATTTTTTTCTCACATCAAATCTTTCAAGTTGGAAAAGGTTTTTTGGTGGTTTTTTTGTTTTTTTTGGTAGATATGGTTAATTTGATTGGTTTTTTCTTTATTTTGGTTAAAATTTATTTCGTTAAATTGTTTTTCGTTAAATTTTATTTTCCTGATTTTTTATTTTTAAAAAAATTTAGGGGTGTATTAGAATACCGCAAAGTACTGCCTGAAATTCAGATTATTATTGACCTCTTGTACGGTTCGAGTCTCTTTCACGTTCGCTTTCATTAATTTGGAAAATTTCTTGCCGAAAGAGGCTTTCTCAACCACGTATTCTTTCACGGCGATAAATTCAGGAAGCTTAACTTCCAATACACATCGTTCTTGCTTTTTCATTACTTCTAAACTTGCTTGTGCCATTTTTTTCACTCACTTTTTTTAATTTTTTTTTTAGTTTTACTTTTTTTTTTCTTAATTTTAAGTAGGAGTTTGGTTCATTTATAGATTCAGCATCAATACTTTGAATTGAAGTTCTAACTTCAATGGAAGTTCATATCAAATTCAGAAGTGAAAGCTTAAATGGAAGTTTTTATATATTATAGTATAGCTAAAAATAGAGAAGATTTACGATGGAAGTAAGTAATAAAATACAGATCCCACCAAAAGAAATTTTAGATCCTGCGATAGGGAAGAGTTGGGAACATATCATACTATGGATGTTGGCCAAGAATAAGC
>Ga0307380_10004224_pt1 | contig 19501 bp, 14 predicted proteins | sample UN3MG_FD_202239 | JGI IMG/M metagenome (GOLD analysis project Ga0307380, IMG submission 202239) | Soil microbial communities from Risofladan, Vaasa, Finland - UN-3 | ecosystem: Environmental > Terrestrial > Soil > Coastal area > Acid sulfate soil | place: Finland: Risofladan, Vaasa | collected... | reverse complement strand
AACCGGGCTGGATCACCCTCTGGCGCGGCTTGGACAAATTCATTCTGATCATGCGCGGTGCCGATGCAAATAAGTTGAAATGTGGGTAATACTGAGGGCTCCGCCTGGGAACGCACTAACGCGAGGCTCCGCCTCGCCCCAGACGGAAAAGCCGAGGCAAGCGACCGTGAAGCAAGCCGGCGCCGCAGGCAAAGCCTGCCAATGCCTTGCGTTCGCAGGCGGGACCCTGAAAACGAGGATAAGAGGAAAAGCAGTGCCGTCGTCGGGGCGCCCAGCACGACGCGCCGGCTGCGTGCGGCCTTCCAACCCGTGGGGATGGACCACCGCCTTCTCAAGCGGTCGCCCATCGGCTGCATTGCCGGATATAGGTCGACTGCGGCTGAGCACTGGCGAGACGCCCGTGCCACCGGCCGCTGCGAATGCCCGTAAAATAACGCGTGGCGGATAGACACACATACGGAACATAACTTGGTCGTTGGGTCTAGAGAAACATACTGGGAAATCATATGGACGGTAACTCGGCCGGACTGAAGGAGTTCGAACGTTTGCGTGCAAGGCTCGAGTCTCTAATAAATGAGAACCCAGGGAAAGCAGTCGACGAAGCGCGATCTCTTTCGTCGGACACGCCAGCGGGCGGCGTATTGCTCACCGGTCTCAAGGCTAGTTTTCTCGTGGACGCAGGTTCTCGTTGTCGCGACAAGCCGGCCGTCGCCGAGGGAGTTGACCTGTTCAGGCGTCTCCTCGATTCAGACCCTAAAGACGCGAACTTGCATTATAACCTCGGCAACGGGCTTGTCGCCCTTGCGGAGCAAGAGCCATACACTGGGTTTGACTGGTATCTGACAACAGCAGACCTTCGACGTGAAGCCAGGAGTTGTTTCCAGCGTGCCGTATCTCTGGATGATGCACGCGATGTGTCCTCGGTATCCCTGACGAATCTCGGAAACGCTTTATGGAAAGCCCATCGCTGGGCCGAGGCGTACGATGCCTACAGCACGGCGCTCGAATACGACGGAACCAACGCGGTAGCCGCAACGGGTGCGGTGAAGGTTCTTCTCCGATGCGTCGAGCACAACATTGGTGACCGGCCAGCGCTGCTCTCGGTGGCCGCACGGCACTTGGAGACCGCAAAACAGCACGCCGACAGGATTGCTGAGTTGGCTGGTCTGCGAGCACGGGACGATCTGTCGAAGCTTCTTGAGAAGAGCTTGGACGGGGGAGTACCACCAGACTTGACTCAGGCCACGGAGTACGAGAAATTCGTTGCCCATCACAGACTGGCGTTGTCCCCTACCATTGACGGCCTTGACCTCTCCCTGAAGCGATGGGATTCCCTTCGCGTTAAGTCGTTCGCGGAAACGGTTGGGGCAGGTTCCGGCGTCCCCCCCCTGTTCGCCATGTTCAACGTGCTCAAGTCAGACTTCCTTGTCGCTCGGCACTTGGCCTTTCAAGCTCTTTCCACTGGCATCCCGGACAGTGGCTTCTATTCCGACACCTTGGATTACGCCGTGTATGGGGTTGTACCCTCCATGCTCTCGCTTGCACAGCGTGCTTGTATGGACGTGCTCGACAAGATCGCCGTGGCCACAACCGAGTACTTCGCCATTCCCGGGTCCGAGAAGTCCGTGTATTTCACGACCCGTTGGTTCGCCAAGCGAAAGAAGGGACAGCCTCTCGCATGGCATCCCTCACTTCGCGAACACATCCATTCGGGCAATACAGCGCTGATTGCCTTGGCGGAGTTGTCCTTGGACGTGCTCGAGGGTGGTGCGTTGCACACTAAGAAGGTGTTCCGCCACTCGTCGACACATGGGTTCACGGTCCTTCATGACCTAGGGTGCGAACCGAGCCGTCGATCTGCGCATGTCAAGCACTGCACAGTCGACCAGTTCCACTCCCACCTCCTTGAGAGCCTGCAGCTGGCCCGCGCTGCTGTGCTGTATTTCGTTGAGATGCTATCCCTCGGTGAGGCCGACAAGATGGCCCGCTCCGGCAAGACGGCGCCAATGCTTGTTCCCAGTCACCACTGGATTCGCGGGGAAGATGAGTCAAGCAGGGGCACACCGTGACGGCAGCTCGTGAATCGGAGGCGCGCACGTCGGTCCGTCCGACCATTGACATCCCACGCCGCGTCGCCTAGGCTCTCGCAAGGCGGGCGATGGGGTCGGGGCGCCCGGGTCGACACGCGATCGACGTCATTTTCTCGCACATCCAGAGGGAGGCTAAGCGACCACCATGAGAGACGACAGAAGCCAATCGAGACGGGGTTTTCTGAAGGCGGCCGGCGCGGGGACGGCGGCTTCGCTGGCGTGCTTGGGCGGACACTTGGCGCCGGGGCCCGGGGTGGCTCGCGCGGCGGCGCCGGACCGGTCGAAGCGGGCGATCAAGCTCGGACTGGCCTCCTACACGCTCCGCAAGTTCGACCTCGACCAGACGCTGGCCATGACCCGGCGCGTGGGCCTCGATGTCATCTGCCTGAAATCGATGCACCTGCCGTTGGACGCGACGCCCGAGGAGATCAAAACGGCCGTCGCCAAGGTGAAGGAGGCCGGAATCCTCCTCTACGGCGGCGGGGTGATCGGGATGAAGACCGACGAGCAGGTCGACCAGGCGTTCGAGTACGCCAAGGCGGCCGGGATGGCGAAGATCGTCGCCGCCCCCGTCGCCGAGACGCTGCCGCGGATCAACGAGAAGGTGCAGCAGTACGACATCGAGGTCTGCATTCACAACCACGGGCCGGGCGACAACCACTTCCCGATCCCTTCGGTTGCCTACGAGCAGATCAAGGGGTTCGACAAGCGGTTCGGCATCTGCCACGACATCGGCCACACGGTGCGCTACGGCAAGTGCCCCGTCGAGGAGACCAAGAAGTGCGCCGACCGGATCCTCGACGTCCACTTCAAGGACGTCACCGAGGCGAGCAAGGCCGGAAAGGCCACGCCCTGCGGCCGCGGGGTGATCGACCTGCCCGCCGTGATCCGCACGCTCGTCGAGATCGGCTACTCCGGCTACGCGTCGTTCGAGTACGAAGAGAGCCCGGACGATCCGATGCCCGGGCTGGCCGAGTCGGTCGGGTACGTACGCGGCGTGCTGGATACGATTTGAATCCGATTGGACGGCTCTCGCAATCTGGTGGTGTGCCACTGCTTCACAGAAGCAGTGTTGCGTAGGGTGGCAGTGTCAACGCACTGCTTCTGCGAAGCAGTGGCACACTGCGGATTTGTTCTGGTCCCCAAGCAGGAGCTTCCCATGCGTATCGCGTGTTGCCTCGGCGTTGTCGTGGCTGCGCTCTGGTCTGCGGCCGCCTTGTCGCAGGAGACGGTCATCGTCCGGCCGGAGGAGATCGACGACGTGTTGGTCAACCCGGGAATCGGTTTCATGACCTTCCAGCGTTTCAACGGCGACAAGCTGAACGAGGGGAAGAAGTGGACCGAGGGCTACCCGATCGAGTACCAGGAGTTCGACGGAAACCTGGAAAACGAAAACCACCCGATGACCTCGCTGGCCTACTTCCGGGTGTATTGGAAGTTCATCGAGCCGGGCAAGGACGAATACCGGTGGGACCTGATCGACAAGACGCTCCAGACGGCGGCCGCGCGGGGCCAAACCCTGCTGCTTCGCATCGCCCCTTACGGCACCGGGGCGGACAACGACGTGCCCGACTGGTACCGGGCGATGGTCGGGGACGAGAAGGACCCGGCCGAGAAGAAGTGGCGGACCGATCCCGAGGATCCGCGATACGTCGAGCATTTCGGCGGGATGATCCGCGACCTGGGGGCCCGATACGACGGACACCCGGGCCTGGAGAGCGTCGACCTTTCCATCGTCGGGGCCTGGGGCGAAGGGGCCGGCTCCGCCCGGCTCACCCAGAAGACCCGCGAAGCCCTCGTCGACAGCTACCTCGAGGCGTTCCCCAAAACGCACCTGGTCATGCTGCTCACCGACGAGAAGACGAACGGCTACGGGCTGTCGAAGCGGGACGTGGGATGGCGGGTCGATTGCCTGGGCGACATGGGCGGCTTCAGCTCGACCTGGTGCCACATGTGCGACTACTACCCGCAGGGAATCATCAACTTCGGCATGAAAGACGCCTGGAAGAAGGCGCCGGTCACGCTCGAGGTGTGCTGGGTGATGCAGCACTGGAAGGACGAGGGCTGGGACGTCGACTACATCATCGACCAGTCGCTGAAGTGGCACATTTCCTCCTTCAACGCCAAATCCTCGCCCGTCCCCGACGAGTGGGGGCCCCAGGTCAACCGGTGGCTGAAGCGGATGGGCTACCGGTTCGTGCTCCGCAAGCTCACGTATCCGTCGCGCGTGAAGCCGGGCGGCGAGCTGGCGCTGACCTCCTGGTGGGAGAACAAGGGCGTTGCCCCATGCTATCGGCCGTTCCGGCTGGCCCTGCGCCTGAGAAACGAGGACCAGAACGCGATCCTCGTCACCGATGCGGACCTTCGATCCTGGCTGCCGGGCGACAACCTGTGCGACACGGCCGTCGTGGTCCCGGCGGACGTGGCCCCGGGCGAGTACGATCTGGACCTCGGAGTGTTGGACGAGCGGACCGACCAGCCGAAGGTCAAGCTGGCCATCGCCGGCCGAGAGCCCGACGGCTGGTACCACCTGGGGAAGATCGGCGTTGCGGATTGACCCCGATTCGGAGGCTGTGCCGTGACGATTGGATATCTGTTCTGCGGGCTTGCGATCGCCGCCACGGCCGACCCTGCGGCAGCGCCGGCAGCGAATCGGGGGGCGGCGTGCCCGCCCAACGTCCTGCTGATCATGACCGACGACCAGGGCTACGGCGACCTGGCCTTTCACGGCAACGAGCTGATCGACACGCCCGTGCTCGATCGGTTGGCCGTGCAGTCGACTCGCTTCGAGCGGTTCTTCGTCTCGCCGCTCTGCACGCCGAGCCGGGCGAGCCTGATGACGGGCCGCTACTATCTGCGGACCGGCGCGGCGTCGGTCACCCGGGGGGTGGAAACGTTGCGGAGCGGGGAGGTCACGATCGCCGAGGCGCTCAAGGCGGCCGGATACGCCACCGGCTGCTTCGGCAAGTGGCACCTGGGCGAACACTACCCAAATCACCCCAACGGCCAGGGCTTCGACGAGTTCTTCGGCATGCCCACCGGGCACTGGGACAACTACTTCGATCCCACGCTCGACCACAACGGCGAGCCGGCCCCCACCCGCGGCTTCATCACCGACGTGCTGACCGACGCGGCGATCGCGTTCGTCGAGAAGCACCGGGAGCGTCCGTTCTTTTGCTACGTGCCATACAACGCCCCGCACACGCCCCTCCAGGTGGCCGACGCCTACTTCGACAAGTACAAGGCCCGGGGTCTCGACGACCGGACCGCCGCCATTTACGGGCTGGTGGAGAACGTCGACGAGAACGTGGGCCGGCTCCTGGCCAAGCTCGACGAGCTCGGGCTGACCGATCGCACCGTCGTGTTCTTCCTCTCCGACAACGGCCCGGAGGGGCCCGAGGGGAGCCGCTACAACGCCGGCATGCGGGGGATGAAGGGGAGCGTGCACGAAGGCGGCGTGCGCGTGCCGCTGTTCGTGCGCTGGCCCGGGAAGACCAAGCCGGATACCGTGGTCAGCCAGATCGCCGCACACGTCGACCTCTTGCCCACGATCGTGGAGCTGTGTGGGGCGGAAATGCCCAATACACGGCCCTTGGACGGCGTGAGCCTGGTTCCTCTGCTTTTCGGAAAAGCCGGCGATTGGCCCGAGCGGATGATCTTCACGCGGATCGCCGGCTGGAAACGCCTGGTCAGCTACGTCGAGCCGGTGATCACCGACCTTCAGGCATTTCCCGGCGCGGTGCGGACGCAGCGTTGGCGCGCGGTCAACGAGGGCACCGGCTGGGAGCTTTTCGACATGGTCGACGACCCGGGCCAGACCAAGGACGTGGCCGCCGAGAACCCGGGCGTCGTCGATCGGCTGAGCCAAGCTTACGACGCGTGGTTCGCCGACGTGACCCGCGTGCCGATCGGCCGACCGCCGATCTCGGTGGGCTACCGGGCGCGCCCGGCCGTCGAGCTGCCGGCGCCGGAGGCGTATTTTACGGGCGACATCCAATGGTACAACCAGCACGGCTTCGCGCACGACTGGCTGACCGGCTGGACCGCCACGGAGGACTTCGTCTGGTGGGACATCGAGGTGGTGCGCTCCGGGCGCTACCAGGTGACGCTGATGTACACGTGCCCTCCTGACGCCGTCGGCACGCGCCTGCGCGTCGAGGCGCCCGGCTCGGCCGCGGAAGGTGCGATTCGCGAGGCGTACGATCCCGAGCCGACCCTCCGGCCCGAGCGACACCCGAAGAGGCGGTACACGCAGACGTTCGCCCGGCTCGAGCTCGGCGAGATCCAGCTCGACGTCGGCCGGCAGCGGATCACGCTCAAGGCGGTCAGCAAGCCGGGCGAGCGCGTGTGCGATCTGAAGTCGATCTGGCTGCAGGCGGGGTCAGGCTTTAAATATTAACTTTACGGCGGCGGGCGATTGCCGTATACTCCTGACATGCCCCGACCACCCCGAATCGACTTCCCCGATGCGGTCTACCACGTCACCTCCCGAGGAAACGGGCGGGCGAAGATCTTCTGGAGCGACGCGGATCGGAAGCGATTCTTGACGCAACTGAACGACAACGTCGTCACTGCCGCCGTCCTGCTGTACGCCTTCGTGCTGTTGGACAACCACTTCCATCTCTCGGTGCGTACTCCCCGCGCGAACCTGTCGCAGTTCATGCAGCGGCTGAACACCAGTTACGCGCTGTACGCCCGCTACAAGCACCGCCGGCCCGGACACCAGTTTGAAGCCCGCTTCCACGCGAAGCTGGTCCAGGACGACACCTACCTGTTGGCGCTCACCCGCTACATCCACCTCAACCCGATCAAGATCGCTCGCGGTCGGTCGCTCACGAAGGCCGAGCGGCTGCCGTTTCTGGAAGGCTATCGTTGGAGCAGCTATCCGGGCTACGTGAATCGCAGGAAAGAGCTCGATTTCGTCTGTTACGACGTGCTCGACCTCTACAGTTCCGACCGGCGGTCCGCCCGGCGTCAGTACCGTGCTTACACCCACGCCTGCGTTCTGGAGGACGATCGCCCCATTCTCGATGCCCTTCGAGCAAGCCGCTATGCGATTGGCGACAAGCCGTTTGTGGAAGCGGCGGAAAAACGGCTCAGGGCTCGGCGGACCGGACGGGTCCAGGACGCGGATCTCGCGCTGCCTCGCCCTACGATCCCGTTCCGCGAGATCGATGCCCGCGTGGCGGCCCGCTTCGGCGTCGAGCCGGCGGATCTCCGGCAGCACGGGCATCACGGCGGGGTGGCGAAGTTCTTGGCCGTGGAATTGGCCTGCCGCTTGACGGGGCTGACCCAGCGGGGGGTCGGGCTTCATTACGGCGGGATCACCTCGGCGGCCGTCAGCGTGATTCGTCGCAAGATCCGCGAGGGCCGATACCCGCTCGGCGCGTCGTTGGACGAGCTGCTTGCGGAGTTGAGCCCCGCGTCGCGCGGGAGCCAAAGTTAATATTTAAAGCCTGACCCCGTCTCCCGTCTCCGTCTCCGGAGTGTCCTATGCCCAGATTCACCTACGCCCTGACGATCGCGGTCGCGTTGGCTGCCGCTGGTGGCGGCCTGGCGGCCGATGCGCAGCCGAACGCCTCCGGCCGCCCCAACTTCCTGATCGTCCTGGCCGACGACGCGACGTACAGCGACCTGCCGCTCTACGGGGGCCGGAACGTCGAGACGCCCGAGATCGATCGGCTGGCTTCCGAGGGGATGACGTTTACGCATGCCTTCGTGAGCATGTCGATGTGCCTGCCCTGCCGGACGGAGATGTACACCGGGCTCTACCCGATGCACAGCGGCGCCTGCTGGAATCACTCGGCCGCGCGCCCCGGCACCAAGAGCATCGTCCACTACCTCGGCGAGCTGGGCTACCGCGTGGGCATCGCCGGCAAGGTCCACGTGGTGCCCCGCGCAAGCTTCCCGTTCGAGATGGTCGACGGGTTTGAGCGGGACTGCGTCTCCCCAACCGCCAAGCACGAGTCGAGCGGCATCCGCCGGTTCATGGACCGCGATCCGGACCAGCCGTTCTGCCTCGTGGTCGGGCTGGTCGTGCCGCACGTGGTCTGGACGGTCGGCGATCCGAGCCACTTTGACGAGGCGAAGCTCAAGCTGCCGCCGCACTTCGCCGACACCCCGCAGACCCGCACCGACTTCGCCCGATACCTGGCCGAAATCGAAGTGCTCGACCAGCAGGTGGGCGACGTCCTGCGCACGCTCGACGAGACCGGCCAGGCGAACCGTACCTTGGTTGTTTTCACCTCCGAGCAGGGCGCCCAGATCCCGGGGTGCAAGTGGACCAACTGGGAGCAGGGCGTTCACACGGGGTTCCTGGCCCGCTGGCCGGGCAAGGTCGCGCCCGCGAGCCGCACCGACGCCCTGATCCAGTACGCCGACGTGCTCCCCACGCTCCTGGAGGCGGCCGGCGTCGATCCGGGGCCCTTGCGGCTCGACGGCACGAGCTTCCTCGGCGTGCTGCTGGGCGAGAAGACCGAGCACCGCCGGTACGTCTACGCGATGCACAACAACGTCCCCGAGGGGCCGCCCTACCCGATCCGGTCGGTCCGCGACCGCGACTTTCGCTACATCCGCAACCTGACGCCCGAGGCCACGTACATCGAGAAGCACGTGATGGGCGTGGCCGAGCACAACCCGTACTGGTCCACGTGGGTGTTCGCCACGGCGGACGATCCGTACGCCTACGCCATGGTGCACCGCTACATGCACCGCCCGGCCGAGGAGCTTTACCGCACCAGCGACGACCCCTTCGAGCTGGCGAACCTCGCCGACGACCCGCAATACGCCGCGGTCAAGGCCCGGCTCGCCGCCGAGCTGGACCGCTGGATGCACGAGCAGGGCGATCCCGGCACCGCCCTCGACACGCACGAAGCCTGGACCGCCCGCCGCCGCGAGGCCGACGTCGGCCGCAAGAAGCCCGCCGCGAAGAGAGACAAGTGACCGATCTGGAGCTCAGCCGCCGGGTCGACACACAACTCCGCGTGGTAGCCGCTGGAGCCCTGGGCTTTCTGCAACGGTCCAGCTCTGAAGGCTCTCATCGAATCCTGCCTCCTTATCGACGGGATTCGATAGGATAGGCTTTGACTTGGTGCCAAGCGAAAGATAGGAGAAATGGGAAATGCGCAGCGGAACTGCAACGACCATCGAGCTTTACCGGTCGGGCAGTGCCTGCTATCCTGGGGGAGCTTCGACCGCTGGCGCGTAGAGGATGCTGGACAGGCGCCTCGCCCCATGCTAGCTTGGTGATCAAGCGTACAGAACTTAGGGCAGGGGTAACGCCAAATAGTCGGGCTGGAGAAAACCCAGAATCCGGCGCCGAGCTATGACCTATTCCGCAATCATCGAGTCACTTCACGAGCAGTTGAAGTGGCCCGGGCCACCAGCCATCTACGAACCGCAAGGTTCTGGACCGTCGGTCTACGCGAGGTTGGCTCCGCAGGAAGCTGGCGGAACCGCTGCGCCAGTTGTCTGACGCCAAGAACGCCACCGTCGGTGTTCTGACCACTAATCCCGACTCCGACGATTCGGAGGCGCCATTAGGCTTGGTCTGTGAGTTCCCGCGCGCCGTGACACAGGCGACGGTGCGCGAGATGCATAGGCTGGCCTGGAACTTCTGCCGCTCTCCGTTACTCATCAGCATCGAGCCCCATCTGATACGTTCGTGGAGCTGCTATGAGAAACCCCGCGACGACGACCCTTTTGGACCGGAACCTCTCGAGGAACTTCCGTTTGATGACCCTGCCCACATCCGGCATCTGGCCGACAGCCTGCACTGGATCGAGCTTGCCTCCGGCAGCTTCACGGCAAAACGACAAGAGAGGTTTCCTTCTGGACAGCGAGCTGACGAGACTCTGCTCGACAATCTGAGTTACGTCCGAGAGCAACTCACAGGAGACCGCCCAGAAGACCTCCCAGAAGGCGTTGCGCACGACCTACTCGCTCGACTTATCTTCATTCAGTTCCTTTGTCACCGCAAGGACAGCGGCGGTCGGCCTGCACTGAACGACACAGTGCTCGCAGGCCTGCACGACAAGGGCATTCTGTCCAGGCAATATACATCTATTCCGGAAATACTGCGCCACAAGAACGACACTTACGCCCTCTTTGAATGGCTCGACGAGCGATTCAATGGAGACCTGTTTCCCGATCACTGGCAGCAAGAGAAGGCTGCCGTAAAGCCGCGGCATCTCGGATTGCTTGCTGATTTCGTGAGTGGTGATCTTGAGATGCGCGGGGGTCAACGCTGCCTCTGGCCGCTCTATTCCTTCGACGCAATCCCCCTCGAATTCGTGAGCAGCATCTACGAAGAGTTCGTCACGAAGCGAGGTGACAACCGCGGTGTCGGCGAGCATTACACGCCACCCCACGTTGTCGATTTCGTTCTTGATAGAGTTTTGCCCTGGGGCGGGACCGACTACGACGTGCGAGTGCTCGACCCGGCATGTGGCTCGGCCGCGTTTCTCGTGAAGGCATTTCAGCGACTCGTCAACCGATGGCGAACGGCGAATCCCGACGCAGAACCGCCCGCGTCCTTTCTTCGGGGATTGCTGGAAAGGAATCTCTTCGGCGTGGATACGCAGCCCCGAGCTATCCGAGTAGCATCGTTCAGCCTATACCTGGCGATGTGCGACGAGATTGACCCGCGCTACTATTGGACGCAGGTTCGCTTTCCGCGCCTTCGCGAGGTCACACTCCGAACGACCGATTTCTTTCGTGAAGACGTTCCCGGAATCCGCTCAGAGGAGGATGCCGCCCGGTTTGACCTGGTTGTCGGAAACGCGCCCTGGGGAGACGCGAGTATTAGCGATTTGGCTCGTCAATGGGCGGGTGCTCGTGAGTGGCCAACGGCTGACGAGCAGATCGGGCCCTTGTTTCTGCCCAAGGCAGCCGAGTTGACTGCTGAGGACGGAGCGGTCTGCATGATTCAGCCCGCAGGCTCTGTCCTCTTCAACCGAAGCTCGACTGCTCTTGAGGCCCGCCGAGGACTCTTCGCTCGGTACAAGGTCGACGAGATTGTCAATCTCTCCGCTCTTCGGTTCAAGTTGTTTCCCGCCGCGATCGGGCCAGCTTGCGTGGTCACAATGCGTGCCACTCCACCGGACGGCGAGCCGATTGCGTTTTGGTCCCCCAAGCAGACGTACTCCCTCGATCAGCACTACAGGGTAGTCGTTGACGCGCACGACCTGAACTGGGTGTCGCCGCACGAAGCAGCTACCGACCCCCTCGTGTGGAGTGCGCTGAGCTGGGGTGGTCGACGTGATCTGGAATTGGTGCGGCGACTAAGCGCGAGCTTCACAACGCTTAAAGAGGCGACAGACGCGGGTGACTGGCGGTCAGTGCGCGGTTTCCAGCGTGGGACAAGATTGCCTTCAGTCCGGCGCTGGCCCAACGCTCCGCAAGTCTGGTGCAATGTCAGACGAGTATTCGATCGCCGACCGGTCGAGCGGATTCTTCGGCAAGCGATGGACCAACATCCGGAGCGAAACCGTATCGCAGTAATTTGCCACCTCGAACATCGCACGGTAATCGACTTGTTGCCAGCGAGTCACCGCCAACGAGTTGCCACCGTCGTGTTACTTGGCAGTGGGCCTTCCGGAGAGTCCGCTGCCCCTTCTGCTGCATGTGACCTCGTGATCGTTCTTGCCCCTGTCCGTGAGTACCCGGATCGTGTCGGAAAGCGGATTCTTGAGACGCAGGATTTGTGGAACCAGTGCCCGATCGTCACAAATCCCTCGGCCTTTCCTGTCAACGAGGATCCGTTCTTCGAACATCCCCGAGATCTGGCATCGTTTCGCGTGCCGGCAATCCTAGTGAAGGAGTCTTGGTCGGTCGACCGTCAGCGTTTCAGTTGCATCATTGTCGAGCCAGACGACGAGAACGATGTGCTGCTTTTCTCTCAGTCTTTCTACGGAATCTCAGGCCCGAGCTCAGACGCACTTGCATCACTGGCCGTTGCCATACGCAGCTCCCTCGCGGTGCACTATTTCTACCTGACGTCAGGTCGACTCGCCAGCTACCGTCCCACCATACGCAAGGTGGATCTTGACGATCTACCACTTCCTCGCCTAGAAACGGTGTCAATCGAACAGCTTTCGCGGCTTGGAAGTGAAGAACTGGACTGCAAGGCGTTCGAGTTGTATCGCCTGAACGACATCGAGAAGATCCTAGTCGACGATTTCTTCAAGATCACATTGCAGGACTATAAGGGCGATCAACTCTCTCCCGGGAGGCAGCCACTCACCAGAGATGATCAGCGAGCACAATTAGCGCAATACAGCAAGTGTTTCATCGATGTGCTGCACGCGGGTTTCGGCGAGAACAAGTCCGTCAGCGCAACCGTCTACGTTGCGTCGAAGGAGGCTCAATGGCCATACTGCGTCGTTGCTTTTCACCTCGAGGGCCAGACAGAAAGCGCGATTGCGTTTCGGACCGAGACCAGCGAGGCTTTTCGCGAGCAACTGCAGCGCCTTGATCAGGCGTTCAATCAGCAGACGCGCGGCGAGAGCACAATACTCCACCGGCGAGTGGCGAGGGTATACCTGCTTCATCCAGAAACGGTTGCCAAAGGCAACTTCAAGGTGCCAACAGTCTTCATCGTCAAGCCCAATCAGCGACGGTATTGGACCCGCTCGATGGCACTCCGCGACGCGGACGAAGTGGCCGCTGACATCCTCCAGTCGGACTTAATCTCGAGCAAGTGATCCGGAAGAACCATGCCGAAACGGCTCACCCCGATACAGGCAAACTACCCCGTCCCCGATGACTTCGTTGCGTTGGTGAGGCGATGGCGCAGCGATGCCCTCGACATCCTGTTTGGCTACGTTTGGCGCGGGTTCGACAAGCTTCTCCTGGAGGATGAGTTCGACCTCAGCCAAGCCGAGGAGAATCTCGAACGGTCGATCACGCAGCTCGTGTGCCAGCGGATACGGGACGTCATGGAAGGCAAACCGCCGTTCTACTTGGAGCACCACTGGTTTGAAGACGAGACTCGTGAAGCCGCCCCAGCAGCGCCGCCTGCTCCGGATCTCGCGTTCATCCTTCGCGCGAATCCCCGAGCAACACTGCCCCTTGAAGCGAAGGTGCTCCGCACGGACGGCCGTGTTGCGGAGTACGTGCGCGACATCAACGCCAATTTCCTCGAATGTCGCTATGCTCCGTTTTCGAGCCAAGGCGGAATGCTCGGTTATCTCCTGAGAGGGCTTCCCTCACGAGCGTTGGATAAGATCGCCACGCAGCTCGGCTGTGAGCTTGTCCCGCATGCGGCGTTTCCCGAACGAGACCATCGATGTTCTCACCACCGGAGAACAGGCGAAGCCTGCAGCGACGTTCCTCGCGACTTCACCCGCCATCACCTTATCATCGTTCTTGGCGAGTGCTCGTAGGTCGTGCTCATGCCCTGGGGCCAACGGCCGGCGATTGATCTTGTTGTGCACCCATGAAGATCCTGTTCCTGCACGGATTCGGCTCCGACCCGAACGGCGTCCGGCCGACGTTCCTCAAGGAGAGCGGCTATGAGGTGATTCACCCGGCGCTAGCGGACGAGGATTTCGAGGCGTCGGTCCGCATCGCCCAGGAGGCGTTCGACCGGGGCGAGCCGGACGTGGTGGTCGGGTCGTCGCGGGGCGGGGCCGTGGCGATGAATATCGAGACCGGCGACGTGCCCTTGATCCTGATCGCCCCGGCCTGGCGCAAGTGGGGGACGGCGCGGAAGGTGAAGCCGGGGTCGCGGATCCTCCACTCGGACCGGGACGACGTGGTCCCGATCGAGAACAGCCGCGAGCTGGTTCGAGAGAGCGGGCTTTCGGACGACTGCCTGGTCGTCGCCGGCGAGAGCCACCGGATGGTCGACGAGGCCGCCTTCGAGGCGCTCGTGGAGATGATCGAGCGGTTGGGGAGGCAATAGTACGCCTCGGTCGTCGCGTTCGGTGTGGTGCCTCTGGCAGCGTATCGAGAAACGGTCGCATTGCGGCAACGACAAGCGACTCGGCAGACATCTCGGCTGATGCGTTCGACGTGCGGCAAGCGTCTGCCTATTCCGTGCGTTTTCCCACGCGCTCGATCTGCACGCTGACCTTCTGGATGAAGCTGTCGCAACGGGCTCGCGAAACGCCTTCATCGACCGCGCCCACGCTGGCGAAGAAGACGTTGTTCATGCTGCGGACCTGGACGCCGAAGATTCGCGTCTTCAAGAGCGAGAAAAGGGTGATCGGACCGCTGAGGATCCAAATACCCCAGGACAAGAACCAGCCAAACTGTCCCATCGCTTCCCACCGACTCGGGTGCCACGCGGCCAAGCCCGCCGTGAGAGAATAGAGCCCCGCTACGGCAACGACACAAACCATAAGCACCAAGCGATTGGCTCGATACGCTTTCTCGATGGAGTCGATCCGCGACAGGGGCACGGATAGGTACCGGTTACGCTGGAGTCGAAACGCGTAGTGGAAGATGAGCGGAGGAAACAACGCCAGCAGGATCCAGTAGATCGGAGAGAAGATGTTCGTGGCGTGATAGAGCAGCCGGCTGTTCGTCAGGGTGACCCGCGTGACGCCCCGGGGAAAAATGAAGAAGAGTCGGTGGCTGATGACCAGTTCGTCGATCACGCTCTCGCCCGGCATGAGCCTGAAAGGCATCTCCTCCGACCGACCGAGCAGCACGCTGCTCCAGTGCGAATAGGAGGGGCGCTTCTGTGGCACCTTCCGCTTCTCCTCTCTCTCGATTTCCCTCAGGTATCGCTGCTGTTTGCGCTGGTACTTTCGTTGTTGTGTCTGTTGCCTGTTGGCCTCCTCACGACGCACCTCTTCACGCAGCTCCTCGGGAAGCTCGTCGACCGAGGGCATCTGGATCGCGTTGTCGCAGTAAGAGCATTGGACCGGCTGACCGGCCAGGGAAGGGTCGTAGGGGATCGTCTCCCCGCAATAGGGGCAGTTGAGGTTCATGGCACCAAGAGATCGGGTTGCTCTGCGACGTAAGGACCGTCATGTGTAATGAGAAAAAAGGGAAAGAAGGGAAAAGGGGAGGCAGGGCTAACGGGTGGCCGAAAAACAATTTCCCGACTTCAGTAGCAGGCACACGCCGTGTGCCGTCCGCTGGCTACGGCACACGCCGTGTGCCTGCTACTCCGTAAATGCGGAAGTCGTTCTTCGGCCGATCCTGAGTCTCCACGCTTCACCTTGGTCTCCTTCCCCGTATTGCCCGGTTGTATACGCCCCGTCGAGGGTAGCCGGCTTCGCCGTCGCGGTTGTCCACTGCCTCGGTCGAGCCTGCGCGGGCAATTATACTGCACGCGACTGGCCGAGACCTAGCGGGCCATGGATCGCGGACATGCCTCGATGGAGGGGGCTGCGGCCGGATTCGACCCGCTGCGACGAGGTTCGAGAGCCGCCGGGGCCACCGCGGCCGAGAAACCCTGCACCGGCCACGGAATTTGCGAAGGATTCGCTGCCCGGCGCACAATGGGTGTATGAACGACGGACGGCACGCCGGTGAGCTGAGCATGACTTCCGACGACCGTGTCCAGCGAGAACGTGTGCTTCGTGGCGCGGTCTTGGCCGGCGACCAGCGGGCGTGGCAGGCGTGGTACGAGGAATCGTACGAGCCGTTGTACGCCTACGTTCACTGGCGCTCGGGCGGTCTGGGCGAATTGGCGGAGGAGGTCGTGCAGGAGACGTGGCTCGTCGCGGTGCGGCGGGTCCGTGCGTTCGACCCCGGCCAAGGCAGCTTTCTCGCCTGGCTGCGGGGGATCGCCGCCAACGTGCTGCGGAATCGGCTGCGGGCTCGGGCGCGCGTGAGCCGGGCGGAATCGTTGCGGGGTGAGCGCGAAAGCGACGCTCCCGTCGACGCGGAGCTGATCCGGCGCGAGCGGGCCGAGCGGATCGCCGCGGCCTTGGCCGATCTGCCGGAGCACTACGAGGCGGTCCTGCGGGCGAAGTACCTGGAGGGCGCCTCCGTGGCGGAGATCGCCGAGACCGCGGGGCAGACCTCGAAGGCGGTGGAATCGCTGTTGAGCCGGGCACGGCAGGCGTTTCGAGAGAGATATCAGGCGATCGAATCGAGCAGCAATGTGCGAAAGCACGAAGACGAATCGGCGTAAGTGACTTCGTGGAGACATGGGGGAGTGTGATGAGTCAGCCGAACGTTCCTGAACACGATTTTGTGGACGAGCTGCTGAGTATCGAGGGGCCGGCGGGCGTCGACCGCATGCGTGTGCCGCTCTTGGCCCAGACCACGTCGGTGGTTCGCCGCCGGCGATTGGTCCGGCGCCTGGGCGTGGTGGCGGCGTTGGCGGGATGCTATCTGGCCGGCCTGCTGACCACTTGGGGAATGGCGGCAAGGGGCGGCAAGCCCGGGCCGATTCGGCGGGACGCGCCCGTGGTCCGGCAACCGGTCGCGCCGGACGAAACGCCCCGGGAAGCCGTCCCGTCCGTGCCGGAGAGCTCGCCGTCTCGCGAGGCCCGGCCGCTCCGGCCCGCGTCTGCGCCGGGGCAGCGGGGCACGGCAGTCGCCCGGGCCGACTTCGAGCAGATCCGGCGGGTGAGCGACCGCTACCTGCGCGAGCAGGGAGACCTTGTCACCGCCCTGCACTACTACAGGCGTGCACTCAAGCAGGCCTCGACGGAGGAACGCGCCATCTCCGTCGAGAAAGACAGTTGGCTTCTGATGGCGCTCAAACAAGCTCACATCGAGGAGGACCCCAAAAATGTCCCCGACGCGTAAGGTCCGATCGTACCACCACCTCGTCGCGACGGCCTTGGTCCTATCGCTTCTCGCAGCGAATACGGCCTTGGGGCAGGAGCCGGTCGGACCGGCGAGGGCCGCTTCGACCGAGGGCCCGGCCTGGGCGGGTATCACGAGTCTGGAGCAGTTCCTGAGCCGAGCGCTGGCCACGCATCCGGAAGTTCTGGCTGCCGAGGCGAAAGTGGCGTCCGCTGAAGCCGAGCTTCGCCGGACGCGTTTTGAGATCGCCCGCGAGCTGATCATGTTTTGGAGCGACTGGAAGACCACGGAGGGCGAGGTCGCCCGGCTCCAGAGTCTCTACGAGAAAAAGGTGATATCACTGGACGAGATGATCGGGGCGAAGGCAAAGCTCGCCAAGATGGAATCGCAACTGCCCTATCTCTTGGGCACAGCGAGCGGCGCTCACCAGGGAGGGCGGGCCGCGTCGCGGGAAATGGGACCGAAGCGGCTCCCGCAGGGACCCCAGGTGGAGAAGATCCTTGCGGCACTGAACGAGCCGACGGAACTGGAGTTCATCGAGACCCCGCTGAGAGACGTTGTGGATACGCTCGAGGACTTCCACAAGAGTGACATGACGACCGACCCGGCGGTCGCCGACGTGCCCGTCACCGCCAGCATCAGGGGCGTTCCGGTGGCCGCGGCGCTTCAGTTGATGGAAGACGTCACGCCCGGCGTTCGGTTCGTGGTGACCGATTACGGAATCCTCGCCACCTCGGACACGTCGGAGCACGCGTCGCGATACGTCTCGGCCAACGAGTTCTGGAGAGAGCAGATGGGGCAGCAAAAGCCTCCGGCGACGCGACTTCCTGCTGCCCCGCAAGCCGACAAAGCAAAGGGGCCTCCTCCACGCGTCCCGCCGGGAGCTTCCGCAGCCGATCCCTTTGCCCCCGGGCCAGGCCCCGCGCAGAAGGACAAACCGGGATCGGACAAGGCAGAAAAGGGACCGTCTCGACGCGACCCGTTTGCGCCCTGAAGCCGCAAGCGGAAAGAACGAAGAACGAAAGGCCGGGGAAGCGCAGGCGTCTCGTTCGCGAGATTCAGGTGGCCCTTTGGGGCCGAAGCCGCAAGCGGCGCGAAGGCACCCCTCGAAGGCACCGGAAGACCCAGTAGAAGCGGGCGCTCGGAAACGGACGGCCGGCGCCCGGTTGCCCTACTCGACCCCGAGCAACTGCCGAATCGCCTTGTTCACCAACTGCTCGCTTTCCGGCACCACCCCCGAGGCCGAGGGCTCGTAGCCCCCCTGCTCGAACGCCTTCTCCGTGCACACGTACCCCGGCGTACCCAGCCCGTAGCCCGCCACGGCCACGAACTCGTCAGGCAAAAGCCCCTGGGCATAGTGCTGGAACGCGATCAGCGGCTCGCCCGGAAGGTGCACCACCCGCGCCGGACCGATCCACACCGAGCTCAGCTCGATCGGCTCCTGGAGCCGCTCGAAGCAGGCGAGGCGGCCGGCGGCGCCGATCCGCGCCTCGGCAATCCGCTCGCGCTCCTTCTCGCGCTTCTCCTCGGGAAGCTCCTCGGAGATCTTGCCGGGGTCCTCCAGCGTCGCCCGGTTCTGGTCCGGGTCGCGGCTGCCGTCGGTGCGAGCCGTGAACTGCACCGGGGCCATGCGCCACTCGAGCCGATCCATGGGGAACGGGCGGGTGGAGGCGATCGAGGTCTTCATGCCCGCATAGAGCCGTTCGGCCAGCGCCGCGCGGTCTTCCGGCGTGCCTGCGTTGTACTTGCCGGCGGTCACGTCCCCCGCGCAGCCGTTGAAGTACATCTGGAACACGCCTTCCTCTTCCTGGAGCCGCTCGCGGGCCATGCCGGGGAAGTCGTAGCTCGCCCGGCCGTCGCGGTAGAAGGTCTGCGGATGCGTCGTGTAGTAGTGCATTCGCACAATCGGCTTGCCGCCCCGGGCGAGCGTGATCGTCTTGAGGAACGGATCGATGGGCCCCTCGGGCATCGCCCGCAGCTCCGGGTCCCGGCACGCGCTCCACCGCGTCAACAGCTTTCCTTCGGGCGTGATCACGCGGCGGATCGCGGCGACGCGGTCGACCCTGGCCCGGCCCAGGCCCACCGTGTCGAACGGCTGGAGCCCGTCGAGCGACTTCTTCACCGCCTCGGCCAGCCGGTCGGTGATTTCTTCGACCGACTTCAGGTTGCGGAATTCGGGCGGGTCCTTCTGCTTCTCCAGCAGCTCCTGGGCGCTGCCGTCGAACGACGGGGCCGTGTGCTGGTGGACGCAGTGGACGGCCACGCAGCACGGCTCGGCCCCCGCCGCGGCCGCGATCTTCGTCTGGAACATCCGGTGCGTGGCGTTCCGCAGCGTGCACCAATCGACGGCGCACAGCACGTACCGCTTCCCGCCGTCGTCGAGCACGATGCCCTTGGCCAACAGCGGGTGCTCCACCGTTTTCAGCGGGAAGCTGTAGAGCCGGTCGCCCAGGGGGAGCGTGACGTCGGACCGGAACGTGGCCACGCGGAAGCGGGGAGGCTGCGCCGATTGGGCGGCCGACGCCGTCCAGACCAGGGTGGCAAACAGCAACAAGGTGCGGAGGATCAAGCGATTCATGGATGGCTCCTTCGGTAGTGTCGGAAGGAATCGACCCCTGTAAACGGTAGGGTGGATATCAATCTGGTAGCCTCAATCCGGTAGGGTGGGTCGAGCGAAGCGAGACCCACGCGAAATC
>Ga0307380_10004223_pt1 | contig 19501 bp, 15 predicted proteins | sample UN3MG_FD_202239 | JGI IMG/M metagenome (GOLD analysis project Ga0307380, IMG submission 202239) | Soil microbial communities from Risofladan, Vaasa, Finland - UN-3 | ecosystem: Environmental > Terrestrial > Soil > Coastal area > Acid sulfate soil | place: Finland: Risofladan, Vaasa | collected... | reverse complement strand
CCCTCTTTTAATTACAACTGTCCCCTGTCATGCTCAGGAAAGCCTTGTAAAATAAGAGTCTTAAGGATAGGTTGCGTATTTTTGATTATAAGCGCCTATTTTGCCTCAACTTATAGTTTTACCCTCGGAAAATGGGTGTTTTTTGGCTTATTTTTACTCCCTCAAAATCTGAAAGTGGCTATTTATAAGAGTTACAGAGTTTCGGGGAGGACAAAAAAGGCTAAAAAAGATGTCGTAATTACCGTTTTTTTGAAAATTGAAGTGCGTTTAAAGGCACTCTACGTGCGTTTAAAGGGCATTCCTGAAGAGGGTCTGAAACCCTTATAAATAAAGGTTTTATGTCATTGCGAGGAACGAAGTAAGCCTACCCCTCCCTGCGAAAGCAGGAGGAGCAATCTTTACTCACAAGTAGGACAGCGTCTCGCTGGTTTATTTATCTAACCAAGACCACGTTATTCTCCCCAACTACTTCCATTCTTATTGGATTCATCTTTTATTAATTCAATCTCAAAGAGTTTTGGCCAAAACTTTCCGGTTACCAAGAGGCGATTATTCTTTATATTATAGGCAATGCCATTAAGAACATCGACCTTCTCACTACAGTCTTCCGAGCTTAAAATTCCTTTCAGATCTATCCAGCCAGTTACCTGACCGGTCAGAGGATTAATCCTGGCGATACGTTCGGTTAGCCATATATTAGCAAAGATTTCCCCTTGCACGTATTCTAATTCATTGATTTTGGTTACTGGAATATCGTTTTCATACACTTCAATCTGGCTAATTTCCTCAAAGGTTTCAGGATCTAAGAAATGTAAGGTGGAGGTACCATCACTCATAAGCAAATACTTTCCGTCATAAGTAATACCCCATCCTTCATTTGAATAATTGAACTCTTGTAGTAATTTAAAATTGTATTTATCATAGACAAAACCAAGATTAGATTTCCAGGTCAATTGAATAATCTTATTCTTATAAATAGTGATACCTTCACCAAAATATTGGCTCGGTAGTTCACGAATCTGTAAGACTTTTCCAGTTTCTAATTCTACTTTACGCAAGTTAGAACATTCATAAAGACCGGTGCCTTCATATAAAACACCATCTTCAAATACCAATCCTTCAGTGAAAGCACTTTGGTCATGAGGATAAGTATTTTTAACCTGATAAGTATAAACGGGAATAACATTAATATTTATGGAAGACCCTAAATTGGAACAACAACCAATACAAAATAGTCCTAATAATATAAGGATATTTATAAAGAATATTCTGAAAAATCGATTCATTATAATTTCCTTAATCATTTTTTGGTACAGTAGTTATAAATTTTCTTCTGTCTCGCTTACAGAGAATCTGAATCAAGTTGCGACCGGAATAAGCTGCCGGTGGAAGACCACCACCTGGTTCAACCCACTGCCCTACCATATAAAAATTATTCAGTCCGGGTAATGTTTTACTCATACGTAAGAACATAGCCTTGGGGGTTTTTATCCATCCCTCAAAGGAGCCCTGCCAGTTGCCAGTTTAACGCTGGAAAGTGACCGGACAAATAGTTTGATTAAATGTCAAGAATAAAGATTTGACCCCACTGACTACCCTAAAAACTTTATTTTTATATTACCAAAGAAACTACAAACTTAGAAAATTTTCCAGAATATATTTTAAGGTTCTCTCTAAATTTATTATTTTTATATAAATTCTTTATTAATTTCATATATAAATTATCGAAAAAGTTATTTAATTACTAAGTATGAATAACTGTTCCCTTATCTATAAAAACAACTATCTATAAACAATTATATGGATATATACTTTAATCTTTTCTCTATTTTCACAATTTTATAATCTCTCCTTGCGGCAATTGCTTCAATTCAAGATGCAGGTCTATTTTTTTAGCTGCTTTTAAAATAAATCCCCTGAGCCTCTCACTTACAAAGTTATAATCTTTTTCTTTTAAGGTAATTATTCCGTGGGCTAATATAGATGAGTTACGATACTTTAATGCTTCTAATAGGCTACCTTCATTTTCTTTAAACTCGTTTCCAATAGGGTCTTTCATTTTATAGAGTAGCTCATAATCTTCCCTTAAACCTAATAATAACCTGTCATTTTCTTTCATATATTTGCTATATTCAGGCCTCAGCTCTTCATCAAGTTCTTTCAAGGTTAACTTTCCCAATTTATAGCCTTTGGTCTTCTCTATTCTAATCTGAGCAAAAAGTTCCGTAGCCCGATAAAGTCTTGCAATAGCATCATCATATCGCTGCTGGGTAGCTCTCCGTTCTGCATTGTTGATTAAATCACCTACCAGTTCATAACCATTAGCCTTTGTCTTTTTTAATATCTTCTTGAGAGGAATAATGTGAGTAAAAAATTCTTTATCGTACGGTTGTAATAATTCTAGGGCTTTTTCATGTTCAAATTTATCCCAACGGTCAAAAGCAACACATAATTGCCTTGCTCTGAGTAATCTCCTCTCAAATGATGGCTCAAGGGGATGGGAAAGAAGCCCCGAGATAATTTCATCTGCTAAGGCATAATCATAATTCTCTAATGTTTTTGCTGCTGATACTAAACTCTGCTCAGCAAATATTTGCCATTTATTAATAACTACAGGGATGTCTCCACCTTTAATCTTGATTATATCTAATCTTGGCCCTTTGTTAAGCGAAAGATCCCATTCTTCAGTCACTATGCCTACAAGAGCCATTGCTGCAGACATTGTCTTTGTCCCTCCGGTATAGTTTGCAATAATCTGTGCCTCTGGATATATTGTTTTTATTGATGTTGAAAGGTTAATAAGTGTGCAATAACAAAGGTTTAAATCATCCGGATCATCTACACTAACTATTTCATATTTATCTTTACTTAGTCCTACCTGGAATGCAACAGCTTTTCCTTTTGGATTACCAAGGTAATGCTCACATCCGCATTCGGGGCATTTTGATTTACTTTTGTTACCACAAGGTTCGCCTGGCGCATCTATAGTAATGGCACTTCCTTTGTGTCCTGATGAACAAAAGAAATACACAAAATCAGGTTTATAAAAGTTTATAGCATTCACAATCGGTTCAGAAGAGCCCCCAACCGAAAGGATGAGAATTTTCTTCATGATCAAACCTCCCCTACTATTTCATATTTCCCCAATCCAAAACTGGTTTGCTTGCCAATATGAATATATTCTCCCAGCTTAATAAAGGGTAAAAATTCTTCCAAGTCTCCCTCGAAGGTTATGTTACCCATAAATCCACCGAGTTTCATTCTGGTATCTTGTCTACTTGAATATCTCTCCCAATCGTACCATTCAACATTTCTGGCTTTTGTTTTTACACCGTCAGAATTAGCGATAAAACGTTTATAATCAAATTCTAATTCCTCATTACAGTGTACTATGGAAAGCCAGGAAATTCGACGAAGAAGATTGGTAATAAAGAGGTTAAAATCCAGCTTAGTGGTTAACTCCCCTCCTAAAATAATACGAACAGGGGTAAGGAATTTTATTTTTATTTGTTTATGATTTACTTTTTCCCTAAAATTACACTCATTGATAATATCTTGAAGAGAATTTATCTTAAAATTATCAGTTATTTTTCCGGATTCATAAATTCTTTCTCCTTCTTCGTTATCAACTCCGGTAAGTTTATATTTCCCTTTACCCTTGCCAATTCCCCTTTTCCCCAGCTCCTCAAAAATAAAGATAAAATAAGGTAAATATTCGATCCCGCGCCCTATAAGAATTATATTAAATATAAGTTCTTCACCGGGGGCATATTCAATCTGTGATGCGATTGGTGGTTCAAATACATAAGGATGCGGGGGGCGTTTTATTTTAAATTTTGATTTTTCTTTTAGATTTTGAGGAAGGGGGGTTTCAAAAATATAGGAATATATACATTTTTCTTGAAGCACACATTTATTACAATCCCGTTCATTATTAATACAGACGGTTCTTTTAAATATATTTCCGAATCCACCCCGCAGAGCAGAACCTTTATAACGAGGAAGGTAAATTTTTTCTATCGGGAAAAGATGAAACCGAAATTTAGCAAATTTAAACTCTTTAGCTTTCTTCATCTTGATTACACTCTCAATCAATAATATAGCTCCTTTATTTCTTTAAATTTACTAACATACAGAAATAATTCAAATCAATATTTTTATCTTTTATTAGCCCATTTCATTTCCTCTTTAAGATAGGTAATGATTAATTCGATACGAAATTTCAATAATGATTCTTCTTCTGTTAAAGAGATGGGAAATTTTTCTGATCTATATTTAAGATCGAGATAGATTGTATCAATGTAAGTTGGTAAAGCCCGGTAACTTGCAGTATGAAGAATTCCTGATAATTTTAGTTTAGGAAGATATATTGGCTCTTTAGCCGCCTGATATTTCTGATGTAATTTTATATTACCACTGAAATCATGGGCATATATATGTATATAAGATTTATCAATCCCTTCTTTTGTCAAGCGTTCAAAGAGGAGGTAATCTATCTCTTGAGGGACTTTTATCAACTCGCTTTGTCTAACCCATAATTCATCATTAAAACATTTAAGCAGAGCTAAATATAATAATTGCCTTCAATCCTTTTTAAACAAGTCTTTATAGCTATACGAAAACTAAAAGACAAACAAGCTTCTGCTAAAATAGTGTTTCAATCCTTTTTAAACAAGTCTTTATAGCCATACAGTAAATGGAATGAAATTTAAGGAGATGATGTAATGGAGTTTCAATCCTTTTTAAACAAGTCTTTATAGCTATACTGGAAAGGTTTCCAAAAATTATTGTCATTGTCGCTGGGTTTCAATCCTTTTTAAACAAGTCTTTATAGCTATACGGAAAAGTGAAAAATGTTAAAAAATATAGCGAGAGAGTTTCAATCCTTTTTAAACAAGTCTTTATAGCTATACCTCATATTTTGCAAGGGTTATGTGGTTGTCAAAGAACAGAAATGATAAAAACATAGAAGTATAATAATCAGGAAACACTTGTAAATACTTAATTTCCGCCATCTTATAAAAAATCTATCAAAATTTACGAAAATCAATTTAGGTCAAAATTACAATCTTATTATTATATTAATCCTTTCATACCTCAAAGTCCATATTTTGACAAGTCTAACTTAGATCTGCTCAATAATTGCCAATTAAGACAAAAATATAAAGCCTTTATTTTCACTCCTTTTTAGACAAGGCATGCTGCTTAAACGCTACAGGTGACGGAACAACTACGATTGACTGGAAACTGTTTCAATCCTTTTTAAACAAGTCTTTATAGCTATACCTGAATATCTTAATTTATGAAGTATTTGAGAAATTGGGTTTCAATCCTTTTTAAACAAGTCTTTATAGCTATACAATGCAGAATCTATATATGGGGATAAATGTCTTTTGTTTCAATCCTTTTTAAACAAGTCTTTATAGCTATACATGATTATTGATCGTCCTAATATTCTAAGAGAGGTAGTTTCAATCCTTTTTAAACAAGTCTTTATAGCTATACGGAATCAGACAGAAAATCCTGAAATGATGAAGTATGAAGTTTCAATCCTTTTTAAACAAGTCTTTATAGCTATACATCATATTTTGCAAGGATTTATTTTATTGTCAAAGAACGGAAATACAAAAATACATAACTACAAAACACGGAAATAATTGTGAATATTTAATTTCTGCCATTTTGAAAAAAATCTCCTAAAATTTACGAGAATCGCCATAATTTTGATTTAAGAATCTTACAATCCATCCTAAAAGTAATTTGTTATTTTTTCTTACATAGTTCCTGTATTCAATCCTCAGATTTTCTTCTAGGTCTTCCAGTTTCAAATGAACATAATCGTATCCTTTTGTTTGTTTTATTCTAATCTTAGCAAAGAGCTCTATAGGTCAATAGAACCGGGTAAAGGCATCTGAGATTGTTTACCAAATACTCAGGGAGCTCTCTTCAATCCTTTTTAAACAAGTCTTTATAGCTATACAAAATAAATAAGGAGAGAAAGATGTCAAAAAAAGAGAAGTTTCAATCCTTTTTAAACAAGTCTTTATAGCTATACATTATTAGTAGAGTCAGAACCTTAGATTTATTGAAGCTTCAATCCTTTTTAAACAAGTCTTTATAGCTATACATCTACAATAGGAGGTGTTAGAAATGGTACGATTTCGTTTCAATCCTTTTTAAGCAAGTCTTTATAGCTATACGAAAGCATTGTGGGGGAATGCGTATGGATAGCTCCAATTGTTTCAATCCTTTTTAAACAAGTCTTTATAGCTATACAGAAGAAGAATTCGTTTTAGAAAAAGGAGAGGTGGAGTGTTTCAATCCTTTTTAAACAAGGCATACTGCTTAAACCCCATATTTTTAGGGGTTTACTGAATTGTCAAAGAACAAAGATAACGATATGAGTTAATAGGATTATTTTTCAAACGGTAATTATACTTCACTTTTTGAGCCTCTATTAATTTATTCCGGTATAAATTTCGAAAATCGACCTGATTTTATGATTAAAATTGTACATATTTAGGGTAATATTGCTTCAAACCCTTGAAATATATAGGTCTTTGTTTTCGAAAATCAAATGCTGTTTTTAGAATTTCAGCAATTTTCGAAAAAATTGAATATCTTGATTTTTTAACCCCTTGAAAACCCTTCCTTTTTAAGCAAGTCTTTATAGTTATATCCCATATTTTGCAAGGGTTTATGTAATTGTCAAAGAACGGAAATGTAGAAATATGAAAATATAAAAATAGTGGAATGATTGTAAATATCTCATTTCTGCCATTTTATAAAAAACTTCTTAAAATTTACGAAAATCATAATAATCTTAATTTTATAATTTTACAATTTATCCTAAAAATAATTTATCATCTTTTCTTACATAGTTCCTATATTCAATCCTCAGATTTTCTTCGAGATCTTCCAGTTTCGAATAAACAGAATCGCATCCTTTTATTTGTTTCATTCTAATCTTAGGGATGACCTCTATAGTTCAATACAGACGGCATAAGCATCTGAGATTATTCGTCCAATCCTCAAAGAGCTCTCTTCAATCCTTTTTAATCAAGTCTGTATAGCTATACACCATATTTTGCAGAGCTTTATGCGATTGTCAAAGAACAAAAATATAAAAATATAAAAATATAAAAATGGGAAAATGATTGTAAATACTTCCTTTTCAGTGTTTTATCTAAAACTTTCCAAAATTTACGAAAATCACCATAATTTTGATTTAAAAATTTTTGAATTCATCCAAAAAGTAATTTATCATCTTTTCTTACATAGTTCCTATATTCAATCCTTGGATTCTCTTTTACATCTTTCAGTTTCGAATAAGCAGAATCATGCCATCTTATTTGCTTCATTCTAATCTGGGTAAAGGGCTCTATGGGTCAATATAGGCGTGCTAAGGCATCTGAAGATTATTTGCTAAATCTTCAAAGAGCTCTCTTCAATCCTTTTTAAACAAGTCTTTATAGCTATACTACAAATGGATATTTTTATCTACCTGATTATGGGGCTTAGTTTCAATCCTTTTTAAGCAAGTCTTTATAGCTATACAGAATCAGAATATGGATATTACTACGCCATAATATCTGCGTTTCAATCCTTTTTAAATAAGTCTTTATAGCTATATATAATGTGGATACATCCGTGCAACAGATTACGCTTCTTGCGTTTCAATCCTTTTTAAGCAAGTCTTTATAGCTATACTTATTTCCTTACTCCAGCAAGGTGAGAAGTATCGGCAGATGTTTCAATCCTTTTTAAACAAGTCTTTATAGCTATACATTAGCAATATTCCAGATGGTTGTTTTAGCTACTACCATGTTTCAATCCTTTTTATGCAAGTCTTTATAGCTATACCTCATATTTTGCAAGGGTTATGTGATTGTCAAAGAACGGAAATGATAAAAATATATAAGTATGATAATCAGGAAATGCTTGTAAATACTTCTTTTCTGCCATTTTATAAAAAATATCCTTAAATTTACTAAAATCGATTTTGGTCAAAATCACAATCTTATTATTATATTAATCCTTTCATGTCTCAAAGTCCATATTTTGACAATTCTAATTTAGATCTGCTCAATAATTGCCCATTAAGACAAAAATATATAGCTTTGATTTCTACTCCTTTTTAGACAAGGCATACTGCTTAAAATAGAAAATTATGGAGTAACCCCACCAGAAAACTCAAGTTTCAATCCTTTTTAAACAAGTCTTTATAGCTATACCAATAACAGGAACAGATATTGCCTTTGTTGATGGTGGAGCAGGAGAGTTTCAATCCTTTTTAAACAAGTCTTTATAGCTATACCCCATATTTTGCAAGGGTTATGTGGTTGTCAAAGAACGGGAATAGATAAAAACATAGAAGTATAATAATCAAGAAATGCTTGTAAATACTTCCTTCCTGCCATTTTGTGAAAACACTTTCCAAAATCTACGAAAATCACTGTAATTTTGATTTCAAAATCTTACATTCATCCTAAAAGTAATTTATTATCTTTTCTTACATAGTTCCTATATTCAATCCTTAGATTTTCTTCTACATCTTCAGTTTCAAATGAACATAATCGTATCCTTTTGTTTGTTTCATTCTAATCTTAGCAACGAGTTCTATAGGTCGATATATCTGGGCTAAGACGTCTGAGATTATTCGCCAATTCCTCAAAGAGCTATCTTCAATCCTTTTTAAACAAGTCTTTATAGCTATACAACACTGAAGATGTGTTTGGCTGTGAAGTAATTGTCAAGTTTCAATCCTTTTTAAACAAGTCTTAATAGCTATATCTCTGTCGAATACCTGAACCTTATTGTATTCTTCGGGAGTTTCAATCCTTTTTAAACAAGTCTTTATAGCTATACTATTATTTTTGCCAAAGATAGTGCAAAATAATTCTGGTTTCAATCCTTTTTAAACAAGTCTTTATAGCTATACGTTAAAGAAGGTTTTAAAGGAAACTATATTGTTTCTTTGTTTCAATCCTTTTTAAACAAGTCTTTATAGCTATACGCAATTGTTATTATATCTTGAAGGGGAAAATTACTCTGTTTCAATCCTTTTTAAACAAGTCTTTATAGCTATACCCATATTTTGCAAGGGTTATGTGGTTGTCAAAGAACATAAATACAAAGATAAAGGATCTCGGAAACACGGAAACCATTGTAATTGCCTCACTTCTACCACACTATAGGATAGTGTCCAAAATTTATGAAAATCGATTTAGCTCAGAATGAAGTCCTTTATTCAAAAATATTAATATTTTACCCGGGGCCGAGTTATCCTCAAGGTTTTTAATTTGAAAATTAAGAGTAAAATGATACCTTTTTATTAAAAGAAGGCATTATGTCTCCTTTTGCAACTTAAAATTTCCATATCCTACGTTTCTCTTTGCTCCTATTCCAAAATCAAGGAGTATCTTTTTAAATAAAGCCAATTTTTCGCTAGCAGTGATTATTTGGTTATCTCCACCAAGGTTACTGTCTTTTAGTTTAATCTGAAAAGTGAAAGTAACGTCAGGAGCAATCTTCAGAAAACGGATAGGTGTCGGATTTTTGAATGGTCCTTTGGTATGAGGGGTGATATAATCTTCGGCAAATATTTTTCCATTTTCTGGAATTCCTGAGACATAGGCATCAAAGAAGATGTTTCCTTTTTCGAATAATCTCTCCCAGTTATTTTGTTTTAGAAGATTCTCTTTATTTAATATTGTATTGACATATATAAGCTTTTCCTTTTTTATTTCTTCAGTATCCTCATCCTTGGGAAAAACGCTCTTGAGGATTCCTTTGACAGTTGAACCGGGTATCACAGGCATTCCTGTGGTGTGATCAAAATAAAAACCAAGTTGAAAATCAGAAGATTGGCCTTCTTCTTTTTCACCTGCAGGGTGATTATAGCCAGCACCTATGATTAAACCAGGATATGTGGTTTTTAGAGAAAAGCTCATAGCGCCGTAAATCATAAAATACTCTAAATATGGAATATCGCATATTTTTACACAATTATCAAGAGTATTACTCGTTATTCCAAGTAATTCCTCTATCTTTTTTTCATGCAGATCCTTACCAAAATTCTTGCTTCTATAATATAGAAAAGACGCATTTGTCGCCATAATTTTACCCCTCAGTTCTTATCTTCCGGTTTTATTTTTGGAAAAGTCATCATAGCAAGTTTGCAAGCAACTATTGCTTCAAGGATTAGCCTTTGTAATTTCATCTTTTGCGCGAAGTAGATTGATGCTTCTTTGACAAAATCAATTAATTTCTTTGGGGACGTATTTTCAAGATAACCTGCTTTTGTAAGTATAAGTGCTAAAAGTGAATTGATTTTCTCTCTCTTTTCTTTTTCATTAAATGCCACCGTTTGGAGAAGACCTGATTGACTAATGGTTGGACCATAAGAACTCACATAACTCACATAATTTGAAGGTAACTTCCCGTCGTCATTCAAAATACTGAGATTATTTTCTTTCAATAAATCCATAGCAATTGGTATCATCTGCTCAATTCTTTTTCTGTTCATTTTTTACCCTCCACAACAAGTCTTATTTTTGTTACCCCATAGCCTATGGAAGCGTTTGCCCCAAATTGAATAAGATCAGAAGTTAGTATTTTTTCGAATTTGGGATTGATTTCCTCGTTCTCATCAGTTCCTAACATAAACCATAATATGCTTCTTCGTGGAAGTACTTCTTCGTAAAATAAATTTTTGCTCGTGCCATCGTCTCCAATCTGGTTCCTTGCTATAACAGGGAGAGATTGCTCGCAAATTTCACACAATATTTCATCACTGAAAATTGCAAGATTTCCAACACCGATATATTTCTTGATTAATTCTTTTTTTGTATCATTAATTGGAACAGTCTGATGTTTGCTATAATCTTCAATTTCTAAGTCAGGTTCATTTACAAAAATTAAGAATTCTTTATCGCCGAAATTTAAACCTTGAATAAAATTCTTTAATTCTTCCACTTCTTTGTTTCCACAAAATGTTTCTATAGCATCCAGATAGTCTAAAATTACTAATTTTGCTGTGCAGCAGTAATAGACATTTTTTGTTGAGCGGAGTGGTAGTGTCAAAAGCCTCGCCTCATAGAATTTTACTTTCCCTGGCTTGTCTTCTTTATCCCCAAAGATATCTTTGGAAAGTTCAGGATCTATGCATTGCTCCATATGCTCCTTTAGTCCACCCTTAATACTGGATGAGTGAAACACAGGAAGGAATGTAACAGGGTCCTTCTGGATAAGGCTATCTACCATACCAAAATTTGCATCACCAGAACCCACATTTGTGTTTGTGAGCGTTTCTATTAGGTATAGTTTATGTTTAAACATATCTACCTCCTTATTTTTATTACGTAATTATAACCGATCTTATAAGGGATTACCCAATTCACGGCAAGACTTACTGGCTCCTTAGGATAAAACACCGCGCCCGCAGGTATCATAGAAATTGCCTCTGATTTCAATGCTTTAGCCCTTCTTATCATCCTTGTAGCCTGCATACCTTTTACTATTCTGTGCTCCATTGCGCTTGCGAATTTGCAATTTGAATCCTTATCTAAAACAATAGGAGAGAGTGCGACAAGTTTTTCCCCGTTAGACCAACTACTTAAATTCTTGGGCAAATCACATTTTTCCTTGACTACCATATTAATGACAGGGTGAGACATATCTTCAAGTAGGAAAACCTTCATAAGAAATGTGGACTGTTCGCCCCCAAGAAGAACTACACCATTTTTAAGTATGCTATCCTCTTTTAACCATGCAATAACCGCAAATGCAAAACCCTTTCTTAACGAATAGTCAACTTTTGTATAAAACATGCCTTCTTCTGCTACTTTATTTTTTCTGCCAATCCCTACACTTGTGTGAGCAATAAAAATCCAGTCTTCTTCATAATAGTAATTATGAGGCAATGGATTACCATTTAAATATGCTTCCCAAAAATCTTTGCCTCCGAGATAGCAAGCCTCTTGCAATTTAGGATTTCTTTCCGAAAGAATTGCATATTCGGCTTCCCTTCCAGAATAACTTGATTTTCCTTTTGTTTTCGCATATTTAAAGCAGTTTAAAGAAATTTCATTTTCTTTTTTCTTGCTATCCTTTTTTTTTGTCACAACATCTGCAGATACAGGAAAAAGAAAATCCTCTATATCATTATCTTTGAATTTTACAATAAAAGCAGGAGATATTTTTTCTATGATGCCAAAATTATCATCAGAATCATCTAATCCATTGACCATAGATGAGCCGGTAAGTTTTTTTCCTGTGTCTCCAATTTTCTCAGTGATGGTTTCAGGATCGATAATAGCTATTGGAGAAAGGACGCCGCTTTGTACTAATATGGTGTGTCTTAAGCAGCCAAGAACAGTTGTTGGTTGGGGAAATTTCAAAGATTCTGCATAAAAACTATCCTCTAATGAATATGAGCCTCCAAAAAAGAATCTATTAATTGGCGTAAAAGTAATAAGCAATGCTTTAGTCATATTATTTTTCACCTCTTAAAAATTTTACGAATGCCAGCTTGCTAAGTATCTCTTCGACACAATTAATCCTTTGCTCGCTTTGCTTCCCGGGGATGCTAAGCAGAACCTCCTTAAAGTAATTTATAACCGGTTTAATACCTGAATCATATTCGCTATGCTCTGGCTCGTTGAAATTATTTCCAAAAAATGCTTCCAATCTCTCTTTATCAGGAATGTTTGCAATGACTGTTTTAAATCTTGAGAGATTATGGTGAAGTGAGTGCGGGAAATCAACATCACCTGCAAGAGTTTTTCTCAATAGTTTGCTAAAGCTTTTAATATCGCTTGACCCAAACTTAAATTTAAATCCAATTTGGTGTCCTGAATGTTTTGTTAAGAGGAGAGCAAGAGCATTTTTGTTATCTTTTTTTGCCTCTTCAATGAGTTGTTTCCCTGCGTTCTTCAAAGCAAGCGAAAGAGGAAATTTGTAAAAAGCAATGTTAACACCAATTGATAGGGTTGTCTCGCTGTGGTTTTTTCCAATAATATCTCTATATGCGTCAGAAAGTTTTATTGCAAGATCTATCACTGTTTTTGCTTTCCCGTCGTCACCTTTAAACGCAACTGTCGTAAAAGCAAGCATATTGTCTCCACCAATATATATGGGATATCCTTTGTAGAAAGTGATTATTTTCTCTGCTTCATTTGCAAAATCAAAAAGTGATTTGGAGAAACTTTCCAACTCGTCAAAATTAGTCAATTTATCGAACACTTTTCCAAGATTATCCCCATCTGCCTGGATTATGGCAAAATATTTGAAGTAAGACTTCTTAAGCAGAGAATCTGCCTCTTCTTCTTTACTATAGGTTTCACGAACTGCCTTCTCTATATCTTCAAACTCGTAATTTTTTTCATAGTCTTTGAATATTGGGTTCTGCTTTTTTACCTCCTCAGTTAGTAGTTCAACAGCCGATATGTCAAGAATTGTTGGATATCTAAAGTTGCTTTTACTGATTTTTGCCGTAACTTCATTGCTCCTATGTGCATAATGTTTAACAAAACACAATGGACAGAGTTCTTTCTCTATTAGACGAGGCTTTCTTTCTGTCTCTCCTTTGGTACCACCAGGTTTGACCCATACATTTGCTTTGATATTAGCAGGCAAAGCTCTGCATATAAAGCATGTCTTATTTAGAATACCTGTATCGAAGAAGCGGTTTTCCTCCATTGAGTCAAGATGGCTATTTATGCAGTTAACAATATTTGATGGTTTAAAAGTTTGTGTATCAAAGACAACAAAATTCCTCTGGATGTAACTATTGAGAATATCTCTTACCGTATCCTTATTAGCTCCATTTACATATTTTGCTTTTAATTGTTTAACAAGGTTATCAATTAAATTAACAAAAAAATCCTGCGCATTGTTACTTGCCTCTTGTATCTCCTTAAAGAGGGCGCCCTTATCTAAATAAGATTGTAGAATGAATCTGTCATGGTATTTACCAGTTGTGGAATTATTGGGCACAAATTGTCCCTTTACAAAAGGTGAGAGAAAATCAATTTTATTATTTTTTGAAAGCTGCTCAATTGTCTTTTCCATAAACCACGAAAAGAAGTAGGAAGCAAACCATAGTTCCCTCGTCTTTCTTGCACTTGAAAGCACTCCGTAAATAGGGCCTATGGTAAAGCCAGCGTAGGATTTTATTTCGGTATTATTCTCCATCATTCATTCCTTCTTTGGGTTAAATGAGTCCTTAATTGAGAATAAATATTATTTATTATTCTAAAACGCCAATTTTTACGTGATTCTTCGTCTACATGATTATAAATATCAATGTTTAATACAAAATTAAAATAGTCTTCAATATTAAATCGCACTGTTAGTGGAGGAGTTTTCAATGTAATAGGATCTACTGATTGTCCTCCAACTTTATTTATCTTGAATTCTTTGTTGAAAATGCCCTCGGGAATGGGATTTAGAATTAGATATACTGTAAATTTTGTACTGTCTCTATCGTCTAAATGTATAGGTTTAAATGTAATTGGAGACTTAAATCTCTCTATTTCATTTTTTTCATCATACTGTAAACTAAAATGGTAAAATTCATAAGCCTGTGACGGTGCAACGCCTAACAAATCCCTCACAAGATACTCATTGCTGCCTGAAAAAGTTAAAATATCAGAATTATTATGTTCTTTCTTTTGGCAATCAAGAGTTTTAGGATTAACAAATTTTGACTTTATAGCCTTTTTATCCCATGTCCATCCTTTCTCTTTAGCATACAAAAACATTATTGGTTTGAAGTAAAATTTATTACCATATTTATCCTTGATATTTATGCCACTTCGTAGCGTTTTATAAAATAAATCAATACTTTCGAATAGTTTCTTATACTTTTCATAGGAATTAGTTCCCCTTGTATCCAAAGTAAAATAGTATTTCTCAAATTGGCTTGGGCTTTTGTAGCAATGGTCTGAAGGGTCAATGTAAAAAGAGCCAAAACCCTTTGACTGTCTTGTTCCAAAATTGGTTTTAAAGAAAAATTCAGCAATGTATTTACTAATTGTATCGAGTACTTCTTTATTAAAGGAAAGAAACCTGATCGTGGTTATACCGTCGTAAAAAATAAATTTCTTTTTCTTTTCAGCCTTTATATTACCGAAGAAAGTTGGGAAAGACCTATCTCTCCCTCTATCATCAGTCTCTTCTATATCCCAAACCTCTTTTTTACATTCGTCTAAATCAGTTCGCACCTTATATGGCAGGTTTCCTTTTTGCCCAAAGTACTTCTCAATGCTTGGATCATTTTTTTCCTTTAAAAACTTATCCAGTTTAGGTTTTAGTTCCGTAGCTCTTAAAGTTGCCCCCATTTGATCCCACTGAAAATGGATTATTGGAGTATGCTGTATAATTTTAAAAATCAATTCCATATTTATCCTCTCCTTTTTCGTCCAAAAGGCATTATTGTAACAAGAGAATATATAAGCCACAAGAGAACAAAAATAACTACTACTAATATAATGAACAACCAACCAGTTTTTATGTTAAAACCGAAAATAGACGCTTCATTACTCCCATATATAATACACATATTAATTATAGTTGCTGCTATCGGGAAAGGTAAAAATAGTGATATTTTCTGTAATAGTGAAAGGCGTCTGTTATTATCTCTCTCATATTGAAGATTAATAAACTCGTACAATCTTTCTATTTCATATCTAAGTTCTCTTAACTGTTCAGCCAAAGACATGTTTTTAAATGCGATGTTATACATTTCTATGCCCTGCTCCTGTGGTGAGACTTCTTCAAAATAAAGCCTGTTTACAAAACGAATAAATGAAGAATACAGCATTTTAACACTTTCCGCAACGCTTTTAAATTTCTTGTTTATAAATTCACCCCTACTGCTTTTTGCCTGGCTTGTAATTTTCGTGACATCGTCTGAGAATTTAAGTATCGATGCTCTTTGAGCAAGGAGAATTACTGCCATTTGATGATATACACTTCTCATATGATTCCTGATAACATTGTATCCAAAATCATCTTCTTTTGTTACACAAACAAAACTATAACGAGAAATACCGAACAGAGTACCATCCTCAACCCATCGAGTGTAAGTAGCGGCTTTTATTAAATCCCTTTTCATTTTTTCGTTTGCTACTCCAATATCCTTTCCATCAACATAAATAAATTTGTACCATTCATTAGATGATTCAAATCCGTATTCATCGCCATTCTTTGGCCAAAGGAGTTTGCTAAATGCGTCATTTCCATACCAGCACATTGTATACATTCTGTCATCAATAACTGGAATAACTTTGTCTTTAAGTTCGTTACCAAGTAAATAGTCGATATATAATGCGATTTTCAATTCTTTCTTAAGGTAGTCTTCGGTTTTAAAATCCTCTGTAATCAACTTTTCACCTAGACAAAGTTCTATTTTATCGGCGAGAAACGCGCCTTTTGTAGTATCAGTCCCATTTTGACTGTCAATAAATTGCGGGTATATTCTTCTTCCAAAATCATTAATGATAAACACATCGATAGGTGAGTCAAATTCATAATTTGAAAGTTCAATGGTTAAGATGCCAACATTTGTTTCAAATAGTCTTAAGGATATACGCTTGATGGGGAGAGTGTAAGTTTGTCCTTTTTTAATATGCAAAAGAATTTTTGCTCCCTGAGGAATGTCTCGTTCAAAATGAAATGAAACACTGTCATTCTCATTACTTGCGTCGTTGAACAAGGCATTTCTAACATATTCATAGAAGTATACGTACTCGTTATATTTTGTAGCCAACTCTATATCATCAGACTCAAAATTAAATGGTTTATATTCCCATCCATCTTCTTTCAACTTTTCTAAGTTGTAATTTGTTTTCATTCTGAATGGAAACATAAATATGTGTTGAGAAACAATTTTTTTGGGATTGCTGTTTTCTTCTTCCATTGCATGCCCTCCTGCCGTTTTTATTTAATTCATTAAAAATAGTTTAATCCGATGAAAATAGCTTTTACAGTTACTACAAAAAATCTTAGCGGTACTCCATCATTAAACACAAATTCTCTACCGCTTTCATTATAAAAGGAGAAATCACCACAAATTCATAAGCACTTTCTATCATCTCTTACTCCCTATAATATTTTGTATTTTCCCAATTCAAAAGAGGTTCCTTTGCCAATATGTATGTAACTTCCAAGAAATATCAAAGGAAGAAATTCTTCAATGTTTCCAGAATAAGTAATTATTCCCATTAAACCACCCAATTTCATTCTCACTTTCTGTCTGCTCGAATATCTCTCCCAATCATACCAGTAAAGTTGATTGTTTTCTTCCCTCACGCCTTTAGCTAAACTGTCCTATCCTTAAGAAGTGGTTACAAACTGACATTCCAAAACTTCCTCTTTTACCTCACTTATCTTAGTAAAGATGGGATCAGGCTTCACAAGTTCACAAAAAAAGCTATCTCTTTTATTGTTGCATTGTTTTTCAGTATGGATTTATATTTATAAAGCAATTTTCAGCAATTATAAACAAAAAAGACAGAATATAAAAATAATTACATCACTTTCTTGCTCTGTCCTTTTACCTGAAAGATTCTTTCTAAGAAATTAGGAGGTAATTCTTTTAGTAAACTCTGTATGGGTTTTCCCAAAGATTAGGTATTACCCCATCGGTGCTTTTTGGTATAAAGCTTTCCAGAGTTCTGTCCGGTAACAGTCCTTTGGCCTGAAAGTTTGGATACCTTTCGTATCTTGCCTCTTCGGCTCCTTTTCCAAATAAGAAAAGGTCTCTCCTGTTATCTTCATCCAGAAGAAGATATTTGGTTTTAGGTTAAGTTATGATAGAAGATTAATGCTTGGATGGTTAGTATAGTTAGGATGTGTTACTTAGTGAGTCTCTTGGGATAGAGAAAGAATGTGACTCTTATGTCAAATCTTAGATAATATAGCTTTTTATTTTAGTATAATATTATTACAGATATTCTGCTTAGATAAAAAATACACTTATTAAATTTTTTAATTATTATTTTATATATACTATACAACTTATCAAAAATCCTTCTTTTTTTTAATATTTTTTAAAATATTTTATATTAATTTAATTTTGGTTTAAATTATTTTTTATTTTGTATCTCTAAATTAATTTTTTAATTGCTTTTCGCCCTATCCTAACCCTCTTTAATCATCTCCTTTAAGCCGGTTCAATTTATCAAATTTTTATTAGTAAATCTTTTTTGAAAAAATGCCAGATCGCTTCTTTCAATCCTTTTTAAACAAGTCTTTATAGCTATACACATCACATGGATTGTGACACAGTAGCTGTTGATAGGGTGTTTCAATCCTTTTTAAACAAGTCTTCATAGCTATACAAAAGAAATACTTGCTTGTGTTGTGAAAACATTTATATAAGTTTCAATCCTTTTTAAACAAGCCTTTATAACTATACTTGTATGAGCCATTAGTCATGTCTAAACTTTTGGAAGTTTCAATCCTTTTTAAACAAGTCTTTATAACTATACTCCATTCGACGAGCACCCAACGGTTAATGGTGAACGCAAGTTTCAATCCTTTTTAAACAAGTCTTTATAACTATACAGCACATAACAATTGGATTAATACTATGCACTTTCGGGAGTTTCAATCCTTTTTAAACAAGTCTTTATAGCTATACATAAATAAGAAGGAGGTGTAAATAAAATGGGACAAGTGTTTCAATCCTTTTTAAACAAGTCTTTATAGCTATACGGAGTTCGTGAAACTGGGTTGCGGCGAGCGGTTCTGATGTTTCAATCCTTTTTAAACAAGTCTTTATAGCTATACATCATATTTTACAAGGGTTATGTGGTTGTCAAAGAACGGAAATGATAAAAATATAGAAGTATAATAATCAGGAAATACTTGTAAATACTTCCTTTCTGCCATTTTGTGAAAACCCTTTCCAAAATTTACGAAAATCACCCCAATTTTAAGGTTAAAATATGACATATTTAGCCCTAAATTGCTTAAAACCATTGAAATATATAGAAAGTTATTTACGAAAATCAAAAGTCATTTTTAAATTTTTGGCGATTTTCGTAAAAACTGGATTTCTAATATTTTTAGCCCTCGGTAAACCCTTATAATATAATCATTTGCTAATCCTAAAAATAACCAAAAATCGAAATTTACGAAAATCGATTTGGGACCAAATAACCAGTATTTTTTATAATATTACTCCAATTTTAATTAAAAGTCCAGAAAACGAATTACCTTATCAAAAAAGTACTCCAAATTATTTTAATTATAACTTAATCTCCTCTATATTTAAAGATTTTATTTTTCTTGTGAAGTCTCCTTTTACAAATCTTTCTTTTGAATTTAAATAGATACTGTGTTAAAAGTCAACCCGCAAACTCTACTTTTGACACTCTATTTTATTGTAAATATTTTAAAGAATCTAAGTAGTAACATATTCTGTCTTGTCTCTATACATTGCATGAGCTATTAAGAGTATTTTTCTCATGGAAGCAATAACGGCCAATTT
>Ga0307380_10004221_pt1 | contig 19511 bp, 13 predicted proteins | sample UN3MG_FD_202239 | JGI IMG/M metagenome (GOLD analysis project Ga0307380, IMG submission 202239) | Soil microbial communities from Risofladan, Vaasa, Finland - UN-3 | ecosystem: Environmental > Terrestrial > Soil > Coastal area > Acid sulfate soil | place: Finland: Risofladan, Vaasa | collected... | reverse complement strand
GGGTCGGTCGACTCCGTGATCAATCGCGGCGCCTCCAAGGCGGCCGTCAGACTCCAGCGTGGCCCCCAGGTCGACCTGATGGTGATGCCGCCCGGCGAGGCCGGGACCTATCGCATTCATTTCACCGGATCAAAGGAACACAACGTCCGGCTGCGTGCGAGGGCCCGTGATCAGGGGTGGAGCCTGTCCGAAAAGGGGTTCCTGCGGATCGGCGAAGACGGACAACCATTGATCGGCGAAGCGGCAGAGTTGCGCACGTTCGCGACCGAGACGGAGGCGTACGCCTTCCTTGGCCTGCCCTTCATCGAGCCCGAATTGCGTGAGGATTCTGGCGAGATCGAGGCGGCCCTTGCCGCTCGCCTGCCGACGCTGATCGAGCTCGCCGACCTGCGCGGCGACCTGCACAGCCATTCGGACTGGTCGGACGGGCATCAACCCCTCGGCGTCATGGCCGAGGCGGCGCGCGGGCTCGGATACGAATACCAAGTCCTGACCGACCACACCCAGTCGCTGGCGATCGCTCGCGGCCTGACACCGGAGCGTGTCGAACAGCAGGCCGAGTTGATCGCGGGCATCAATGCCGGGTTTGCGGCTGAGGAGGCCGCCGGACGGACCGTTCCCGGCGCGTCCGCACAAGGCTTCCGCCTGCTTCACGGCTGCGAACTGGAGATCCGAGCCGACGGCCGACTCGACTACGAGGACGACCTGCTCGCCAGGTTCGACCTTGTCGTCGCCTCCGTCCACGTGGCGCGTCGTCAATCTCGAGCCGAATTGACCCGACGAACGCTGAATGCCATCCGGAGTCCGCATGTCGATGTCGTTGCCCACCCGTCCGGCCGCAAGATCGGCGAGCGGGACGACCTCGATCTGGACTGGGAAGTGATCTACGCGGAAGCCGCCCGGACCGGAACGGTCCTCGAGATGAACGGCTCGCCGCCACGCCTTGATCTCGCGGTCGAGCGTGCCCGGCGGGCGATCGAAGTCGGTTGCCTGGTGTCGATCGATTCGGACGCGCACGACATCGCCGAGCTCGACTTCGTTCGCTGGGGGATCAGCCAGGCACGGCGGGCCTGGATCACCGCGGAGAGCGTTCTCAATACCCGTTCCCGGGAGGCGCTCCTGGCCTGGACCGCGGGCAAGGCGGCCCGGATATGAACCGGGCCCGGATCGCCAGCGACAAGGACGACCGCTCCGCCCGGCGCGACCTTGCATTGGTGGCCGTCACGATCGTTGGCCTGTCACGATTGCTCGAGCCGCCGCTCATCTGGCTGTCCGCCGGGGCATTGCTCGCCGCGATGTTGCTTGGCACCCTCCAGGTCCTTCACGATGAGGGCTCCCCGTCGCAGGTCTGGTTCGGGGTTCCGATCGAGTCGCTGGTCCTTCCGTCGGTGGCCGCGGTGGCCTGCCTGGGGGCGATCCGTCTCGTCCCGTTCGGGCTGTGGCTGGTGCCCGCCCTCGCCCTGACCTGGCTGATCGTCGGGCGCACGTTGGCCCTCGAGAACCGGATCCATCGGTCGGGCGGCCAGCTGTCCGATGACGAACGGACGGCGCTGCTCGTCACGATCCTGCTTGTCGCCTTTCTGGGCTTTACCGGTGTCGCCGCGATGGTGCCGGGCGGGCTGGTCGAATCCGTCGGTGGGCTCCCGGAGAATGACCTGATCATCCTGGCCGGCGGCGATGCGCTGGTGGCCGGGCTGCTGGGCTATCGAGTCGCATCCCTCCGGGTGACGACCGTTCGAGACGCCCTCTGGATCGCCGCGACCTACGCGCTCGCGATCGCCGTCGGCGCCGCCGCGTTGCGGGCGATGGAGATCCCCCGGTTAGTTGGTCCAGCCTTGCTGACGCTCGCGTTCTACCTGTGGGATGCATTCGTCGGGACGGCGCCATCTCGGCGGCGCGATCCATCATGGATCTGGAGGATCGGTCTCTTGACCGGACTCGGCGTCCTGGTGGCCGCCTGGAACCTGCTCCTGCGGTCCTGAGCCGTCCGTTTGACGCGCCGGGCAGACGGTGCTAGAAAGCATCTTCGCCCCGCGGCAGCCCGTGACCGCGCGCCCATCACGCCCAACACCGCTACCCGACCGCGCCGCGCCCCCGAAAGGACGACCTCCTCGTGACCTTCCCCGACATCGAGACCAATGCCCAGAGCCCGGTCAATCTGACCCGCCAGCGCCGTCAGCTGGCCGATCAGGCGATTGCCCAGGCCACGGCCGCCCAGTGGGCCGAGTCGGCCGACACGAACCGCCGCATCCTCGAACTCGGTCAGGACGCCGAGGCCGAGAACCGGCTGGCCAAGTCTCTCTGGGAACTCGGTGAGCTCGGGTCGGCACGGGAGCACTATCAGACGGCCCTCGCCCTGGACCCGACCAACCGCATCGCGGAACGCAACATCGACCGGCTCAAGATGCTGTTGGTGGCTGCCGGTGAGACGACCGTGCCCGCCCAGGAGGGTAGCAAAGCGCCCGTGAGCATCTTCGTCGAGGAGACCGGCAAGACCGGATTCGCCTTCCTCACGGACCTCGCTTCGCCACGGGAGCTCGCCCAGGTCAACCCCGGCGATGCGGTCGAACTGACGCCCCAGAACAACCGGCTCATCGCGCATAGCAACGGTGTCCGGATCGGCGTCGTCGAACCTCGAGTCGCCGCTCGTCTGCTCAAGCTCATCGCGGATGGCAACAAGTACGCCGCCGGCGTGACATCGCTCGGCGACAAGGACGTCCGGATCATCGTCCGCGAGATCTTCCAGGACCCGGCCAACTACGGCAAGGTCAGTTTTCCGACGGCGGCCAAATTGACCGACCTGCGGCCGTATACCAAGGGCACGCTCATCCGCGAGGAGATGGAGCTCGAAGAGGACCTCGAGGATGACGACGAGGACGACGAGATCGAGGATCTCGACCGAGTCCTGCCCCCGGATTCCACGACGGACGAGGCCTTTGAGGACGAAGCGGACGAAATCGACGAGGCGTAGTCGCTGAGCCGACGATCGATCGGGTCCGATGACGGTCGCGCCGCGCGCAAGGTGACCGTGAGTCGGACAGGTCTCCTGCGTCCTCTAGCATCTGTACGATGACCGGTCGCGGACCCCAGGATGGCCAGGCGCGTGACTCGCTGCCCATCTTCGATCGACTCGCGCCGCCACCGCCGGCCGACGTGGTCGCCGCCCGGATCGACGTGCATACGGGTCCGGGCGATATCGTGGCCGACCTGTTCGGTCGCGGCGGCTGGATCGCCCGGTCGGCGATCGATCGCCAACGGCGGGCAGTCTCACTCGAATCGAACCCAATGACCCGGATGCTCGCAGAGGTCGTCCTGCGGCCCCCGGATGTCCGTCACCTCGACGCCGCGTTCCAGGGTATGGCGGCCTCGCCGCTACGGGAATCCAGCCTCAAGACCTCGATCGGCGACCTGTTCGCGACTCGATGTGCGACCTGTGGGCGGGCGCTGGTCGTGGACGAGATCGGTTGGCAGGTCGATGATGATGCGTCGATCGCGGGTCGGATGCGGCCGATCGAGCGACACTACCGCTGCGCCGTGTGCCGGGACCAGCTCGGTGGCTCGGACCATCGTCAGGCAGCGCTCGATCGCGACGACTTGCGACGAGCCACCGCCGATGTCGGCGCCGATGCGATGCGCTCCGTTCTGCTGGCCCGTTTCCCGATACCTGATGGTGCGGAGGCCCTCCCAAGGGAACTGCTCGATCTGCACACCGATCGCCAGCTGGTCGCTCTTGGCGCGATCCTGGAGCGGATCGAGAGCGACCTGCGAGCTGCCCCCGTGATGGCCACGCTGCGACTCGCCCTCCTGTACGCCATCCTGCCCGCAAGCCGCCTTGGAAGCGGACCGGGCCGGCATGCAGCCCTGCGCGTCACGTCCGGCCATGTCCGGCCGCACACGGCGACCCGGGTCAGTGAACGGAATCCGTGGTTGGCGTTCGAGGATGGCTTCCGGCTCGTCCGGGGCTTTGTCCAGGGCCTCGACAGCGGTCCGTATGGTCCGATCCAGGCGCGACTCGGCGAGGATCTGCGCAGTCTTGGTGAAGGTGCGGCCACCACGTTCATCGGCCTGGCCGGCGATGAGGGATCGGCCGCCATGCAGGACGGTCCCGGTGGCTACGGCCGAACAACCCCGACACCGAAGATACGGCTGGCCCTCGGCCAGTCGCCGATGCGGCCGAACCTGGACCGACTCGCGGTTGCCTATCACGCGACCTCCTGGCTCCTCGGCGCAGAAGCGGCTTCCCGGCTGCCGATACACGCCTTGGCTGGTCCGTCATTCCGGCGGTCGTGGCGCGCCGAGGCGGAGATCATCGGCGATGCGCTCGGGCGAGTAGGGCCCGTAATGGCCCGCGACGGGCGCGCCATCCAGCTGGTGGATGGAGGATCCGAGGCGGTCATCGCGACCGTCCTCGGAGGCGCACAGGCCGGCTTTCGGTTGCTCGGCGTCCACACTTCCGATCACGTTGAGACCAAAACCTCCGTCGTCGAGTTGCTGCCGCCCGGAGGGCGACTGCCGCCGGGTGCGCGGACCCGGGCGAACGTCAGCCTCGAGGCACTGCCCGGTGGCGCCGGAGACGCGTTCATCGCCGGATCGAGTGGGCTGTTCACACCCGCGGAACGCTTCGACGCCCGCCCATTCTCGGCCTCCGACGCGGCCCGGGCCGTGACCGACGCGGCGGTCGAGATGCTCTGTGCCCGCGGCGAACCCGCTCCACACGAACGACTCCTGGGCCAGATCCTCATCGGTCTCGATCGCGCCGGACAGCTCCACCGCCTCGCGGCCACGATGATGCCAGCCGATGCCACCGGCAGCGCGGGCGATCCTGGCCCGGATCCGGTTGAGTCGCTTGTGGTGCTCATCCGAGACGAACTTGGGCGTCCCACCCAGGAACGCCTGACCGAGATCGAACCCGGACGTTGGTGGCTGCTCGACCGGGAAGATCTGGCTCGGACCGCTGCGCCGCTGGCCGATCGGGTCGAATGGGCGGCGTTCAGCCTGCTGTCGACGGCAGGTCCGATGTCGGAGGCCACGTTCCTGGAGCGGATGGGAGCCATGTTCAACGGGCCCGATCTGCCCGAGGACGGGTTGATCCGGGCTTGCCTCGCGAGCTACCGGAGCCAGCGTGCCGGGTCCGACCAGGTGACGACCGACGACGACCTCCTGGAGCGGAGTCAGGAACATACCGAGCTGCTGGCGGCCATCGCGGACGGCGGTCATCGATTGGGCATGCGGGTCTGGCTGGGAAGCCGCGAACAAACACGACGTTTCGGTCGAGGTACCCTCGGCGATCTGCTCCTCAACGGGGAGCAGCGGCCGTTCCTCGGTAGCATCGCTCCGGCCATCGAGGACCTCGCTGAAGTCGACGGCATCTGGTACGTCCGCGCCAAGGTCGCCTTCATGTTCGAGGTCGAGTGGACCGCCATGCTCGGAGAGCCGCTCCTTCGTCGACACGCCCGGATCCCCCCGAACGACGCGCTCATCCGGTTCCTCGTCATCGCACCCGAACGGACCGACCTCGTGCGTTACAAGTTGGCCCAATCTCCGCTCTTGCGGGCGGCCATCGAGTCCGGCAACTGGCACATCATGCGGTCGGACCGGCTGCGGGCATTCCTGGCTCGGGAACCCCTCGACCTCGACGACCTCGAGCCGTATCTGGGGCTCGACCCGGAACCCGAGGATCACGCCGAGCAGATCCGGATGTTCGAAGAAGGTCCCGCCTGATGGTGGCTCCTCGACCCGTCGGCCACACGCCGGCGGTACGCTAGTGATCACGACCGAATCGTCGGAACCCTGGAGGCGCAAGCGTGACTGACTCCCTTCCCGCATCGACGCAGGTCGACGCACTTGCCGATCGATTCTGGGAATCGATCCTTGAGCTCGAGCCAACGACCGCGACGCTGTACGGTGATCCGCGATATGCCGATCGGCTCGAGGATCCTGGGTCCGACGGGCGAGCCAAGGCGCGAGCGTTGTCGGAGCGGACCGCCGCCGAGGCCGATGCCATCGAGACGGCCGGGCTGCCAACGGAGGCCCGGATCACCCGAGACATGCTCAAGGTCATCGCCGAACTGCAGATCGAGCAGGACGACCAGTCACTCCACCAGCTTCGCGTCGTCGACCAGATGAGTGGCCCTCAGCAGCTCCTGCCCCAACTCACCCAGTTCCAGCCTGCCGACACACCGGAACGGCTCGATGCATTCATCGCGCGTCTGTATGCCTATCCGGCCTTCATGGCCGCGAACACGGAGATCCTGCGCGACGGGATGGCGTCCGGACTGACGGCGCCGCGAATCGTCGCCGAGCGGACGATCGCCCAGATCGAGCGGATGCTGGCCATCCCACCGGAGTCGGGCGTCGTCGCATCGATGCTCAAGGTGTCGTCCGAGGCTGAGCGGGAACGAGTGCGCGAGATCGTCCGCGATGTCGTCCGTCCGGCCGACGTGGCCTTCCTGGAGGAACTGTCCGGTCCATACTTCGCCTCCACCCGCGAGGACCCAGGCTTGTGGTCGGCACCGGACGGGGAGCAGCTGTATCGGACCGCGATTCGGAGTTGGACGACCCTGGATCTCGACCCCCAAGTCGTCCATCAGATCGGCCTCGACGAGATCGAAACGATCGAAGAGGAGCGCCGCACCATCAGCCGGACGGCCGGCTTCGGCGACGACACCGCAGCCTACCGGGCGTCGCTGGACGCCTCGGCCGCGAACACCCCGCAGTCCAAGGCCGATCTCGTGACTCGAGCGATGGATGACATCGACCGGGCGATGGCCGTCGCGCCGCGCTATTTCGGGGTCCTGCCGCGGGCGACCTGTGAGGTCCGCCCGGTCGAGGAATTCAAGGAGCAGGACGCGCCGTTCGCCTATTACTACCCGCCCGCGGCCGATGGGTCGCGACCGGGCATCTACTACGCGAATGGCTACGACCTCGCAAGTCGCAAGTACACCAAGCTTGCGACCACCACGTATCACGAAGCGGCACCGGGACACCACTTTCAGATCACCCTGGAGATGGAGAACCCGAATCTCAACGCGTTCCGACGACTCGGCTCGCGAGCGGTCGGTGGGGCCTATGTCGAAGGCTGGGGTCTATACAGCGAGCGGCTTGCCGATGAGATGGGGCTCTTCCGGGACGAGGACGAGCGATTCGGGATGCTCGATGCACAGGCTTGGCGGGCAGCTCGACTCGTGGTCGACACGGGTCTGCATGCGCTCCGCTGGCCGCGCCAGCGCTCGATCGACTTCCTGAAGACCGCGGGTCTGTCCGAGACAGATGCGGTCATCGAGACGGACCGCTACATCAGCTGGCCGGGCCAGGCGCTGACCTACAAGATCGGCCAGCGCGAGATCGAACGTTTGCGCATGGAGATGACGGCGAGGGACGGCTCGCGGTTCGACCTGCGGGCCTTCCACGACGCCGTCCTGGGCCACGGGTCGCTGCCACTGGCGACGCTCAGCCGAGAACTTCCCGGGTGGCTCGCCGCGACGGTCTGACGATCACGAGTCGAACCCGATCCCCAGCGCGTCGAGCGTCCGAAGCAGGATCGAGCGGCGACCGTGATCGCGGTCGGCACGATCCAGTTCGTGGCGGACGACATTGACCGCGATCGATCGAATCGGTTCCGGAGGGAACGGGATCGGCGGGCTGGCCACGATCCGCAGGCGCAGCCGGTCCTCGTCGGGCCGCAGGATGAAATCGCGCACGACGCCACCGGCCCAGCGACTTGCCCCGACGCCCAGCCCGGTGTAGCCCAGGGCGTACGTGACCCGCCCGCCAAGCGTTTGGCCGAACGTGACGGTGAACCTCGTCGTGGTGTCGATCGCGCCACCCCATCGGTAGGGGAACCGCATCGATTCGAGCTGCGGAAAGGCGCGATGGAACTGCGCCTCGAGCTTTGCGAATGTCGCCGGATGCTGGTCCAGGGCCGGATCCACGCGGCTGCCGTAATAGTGGATGGCGTCGTAGCCGCCCCACAGGATCCGATCGTCCGCGGTCAGTCGGAAGTAGTGGAACTGATTGTTCGAGTCGGACAGCCCCTGCCGACGAGCCCAGCCGATGGCTGTGCGCTGGTCGACCGTCAATGGCTCGGACACGAGGGCATAGTCGTAGACCGGAACGAACGTGGAGCGCAGCCGACCAAGCCAGCCGGAATAGGCGGACGTGGCCACCACGACCTGGTCCGCCCGGATCGAGGCCCCACCGGCCACCGACGCGACGACCCCAGCGGCGACGCGATCCAGCCGCTCCACGCGAGACCCCTCGTAGATCCGGACGCCCCGCTCGCGGGCGACGCGGGCAAGACCGCGACACAGGGCCGCCGGATCGAGCAGGACATCTCGGCCGGGCGCGCGGTAGAGGCCAGCCTGCCAGATCGGCGAGTGGATCTCGGCCTGGACGGCGGCTCGATCGAGGAATTCGAGCGCTTCTCCGTATCCCGCGGCCTCGTCGACCCACGCTCGAAACTCGTCGGCCTGATGGGGTTGATCGGCCAGGCTGAGCGTGCCGGTCTCCTCAAGATCGCAGTCGATCGCGTGCTCAGCGACGAAGGCGACGAGGCCACCCAGATTGTCGATCCCCTCCGTCTCCAGGCGCTCCAACTCGTCCGGGAAGTGACGGATCCCGTTCGCGAGGCCGTGGGTCAGGGACGCTTCGCAGAAACCGCCATTCCTGCCGCTGGCCCCGAAGGCGACGGTCTCGGCCTCGAGGACGGCAACATCGAGGCTCGGGTCGGTGTCGGTCAGGGCGAGGGCCGTCCATAGCCCGGTGAACCCGGCGCCGATGACCACCACGTCAGCGGCGGCCGCGCCCCGCAGCGGTGGGTGCTGCGGCTGTTGCGCATCGCGCAGCCAATAGCTCAGCGGCTCGGCCATGGGTCAATGGTGACATGCGAGGACATCCTCGGTATCCGTACCGTCCAGCCAGAGTGGACGATGAGATTCGTTGGCATGACGAAAGATTGCCACGAGAATCGCGTTGACGAGTCCGGGGCGGGCATGGCACGATGGCCAACCTCCGTCCCGCTCTGCGCAACGAACGTCTCGCGGAGTGAGCCAAACCTACCGAAGCCGAGGACCCGATGGCGACCGAACCCGGTACGACCCCAACCCTCGTCCGCGACACCCAGGCCGAAATGTATGCGCGTGCTCTGCGGACGTTGCCCGGTGGCACCGATTCGAATTTCCGGGCGTGGGGCGACGACACGATCTATGTCGATCGCGGCAAGGGCGGGCGCGTCTGGGACATGGACGGCAACGAGTTCATCGACCTCCGAATGGGTTATGGGCCGGTGATCCTCGGGCACGGCGATGACCGGGTCGATGACCATGTCAATGAACGGATGCGCAGGGGGGTCAGCTTCTCGCTGACGTCCGAGGACGAGATCCAGGCGATGGAACTCCTCAAGGAGTTGACCGGCTGGGTGGACAAGGCGCGCATGACCGTGTCGGGCACCGAGGCGACGATGCATGCGATGCGAATCGCGCGGGCCTTCACCGGGCGCGACAAGATCGTCAAGTTTGAGGGCCAGTACCACGGCGTCCACGACTACGCCCTGATCAGCGTCGGCCCGGACAAGATGTCTGAGCTCGGCGACCCGGATGCGCCGGTCGCGCTGGCCTGGGGTCGGGGCATCCCGGATGCGGTCGCGGCGACGATCATCCCGGCGCGCTATAACAACATCGACGCGCTTCGGCGTCTGTTCGAGGCGCGCGGCGAGGAGATCGCCGCGATCATCGTCGAGCCCGTGCTCGGCAACGCCCAGGGGATCATGCCCAAACCGGGCTTCCACCAGGCGATGCGAGCGCTGACCGAGGAATACGGGATCTTGCTCATCTTCGACGAGGTCAAGACGGGGTTCCGATTCGCCAAGGGCGGCGCAGCCGAGTTCTTTGGCATCAAGCCGGACCTCGCGACCTACGCGAAAGCGATGGGCAACGGCTACCCCGCGGCCGCGTTCGGCGGTCGCGAGGATGTCATGAGCGTCCTTCCCGACAAGGTCAGTCACGGCGGAACCTATGCCGGCAACCGGATCGCCGCTGCCGCCGCGGTGAAGACGCTGACGATCCTGCGCGACACGAACGCGCTCGAGGTCATCCATGCCACCGGCCGGCGCGTTCAGGATGGCCTTCGCGAGGTCCTGAACGCGACCGGCCTGGCCTATCACTTCACCGGTCATCCGAGCATGTTCGGGATCATGTTCTCGGAGGTGGAGGCGTCTGAGTATCGCGATTGGGCCGATACCGATCACGAACTCTACGATGCGATCGCTCTCGGGATGCATGCCCGCGGCGCCATGCCAGAACCCGACTCGCGCGAACCGTGGTTCTTCTGTGAGGCGCACGCCCAGGACGACATCGTGGACCAGGTCGTCTCGATCTTCTCCGATTCACTCGACGCCGCCCTCGAGGACCGAGCCCACGACAAGCATGGTCCGAACGCGAGCGGGGCGATGTCGCACCCGACCGGCGGGTGAACGGCCCGGGCGGGATGGTCCTCGACGGCAATGCGGTTCGCTCCGTCGATCGTACGGCAGCCCTGCTGCTCGCGTTGGGCGACAGCCAGGGGGAGGCCGGCGTCACGGAACTGGCGCGGCGGCTCGGGCTGCACAAGTCGACGGCGTCACGCCTCCTGGCCACGCTCCAGAAGCGGGGTCTCGTCGAGCAGGACCACGAGACCGGCAAGTATCGGCTCGGTCTGGTCGTCATCCGGCTCGCGGAACGGGCGGAACGGACACTGGACCTCCGCGGTATCGCGTTGCCAGAGCTTGAGCGCCTTGCCCGTCTGACCCATGAAACGACCGGCCTGGGCATCCTCGATGGGGATCAGATGCTGGCCGTGGCCCAGGTCGATGGTCCGAATCTCAGCGCCGTCGGCGATTGGACGGGGCGAGCCACGCCCCTGCACTGCGTGGCGACCGGCAAGGTCCTGCTGTCATCGCTCGCTGAGCGTGAGGTCCTGCGCATCGTCCGCCGAGGCCTGGTCAGTTACACGGAGCGGACCATCGTCGAACTGGAGCCGCTCCTCGAAGAGCTGGCTCGCATCCGGAGGCGTGGCTACGCGACGGCGATCGGGGAATACGAGAGCGGGCTCAACGCGGTCGCCGCTCCCGTCCACGACGCGCGGGGGAACGTCGTCGCCGCCGTTGACATCTGGGGTCCGGCCTTTCGACTGACGGCCGGGCGGCTCCCAGAACTCGCTGGTCAGGCTCGCGATGCGGCGGCCGCGATCTCGGTTCGCCTGGGCGGCACAGCCGCCTGACGGTCCGGCATCGTTGCGGTCGAGGCCGGCGCGCTACCCTGTTGACTATGCCCGACTTCGAAACCAAGCCCTGGAACCAGATCGGCCGGATCTTCGTCGACGATCTCCTGCCCGTGCTGCTCATCATCGTCGCGGGGCTCATCGCCATGCGGCTCTCGCGGTTGTTCGTTCACGGGGTGGTCAAGACGCTCCTTGATCGTGAGGCCACGGAGGGGACCGCCCAGGAGTTGAGCGCCGTCGAAGTCAAGAAGCGAATGGACACGCTCGACGATCTCGGGGCCAACACGCTCCAGTTCTTCATCGCGGTCATCGCGGGGCTGATGGTCCTGGGCCAGTTAGGGATCGATATCGGCCCGGCCGTCGCCGGTCTGGGCGTGGTCGGCATCGCGGTCGGGTTCGGGGCCCAGAGTCTTGTGCGCGACTACCTGACCGGAGCGTTGATCCTGATCGAGAACCAGTTTGCTTTGGGCGACGTGGTTCGGATCGCGGATGTCACCGGGACGGTCGAGGACTACACGTTGCGGCGAACGACGTTGCGGGACTTCGACGGCGTCGTCCACACCGTGCCAAACGGCGAGATCCATGTTGCTTCGAACATGACCCGTGTCTGGTCACGGATCAACGAGGACGTCCTCGTTGCCTATGGCACCGACATCGAGATGGCTACCGCCGTCGTCGACCGGGTCGGTCGGGAGATGGCCGATGATCCGGTCTGGAAGCGCCGTGTCCTCGAGGCACCCAAGGTCGATCGGATCTCGGCTCTGGCCGATAGCGGGATCACGCTCAAGATCCTGGGCACGGTCCGAGCCGCCGACCAGTGGGCAGCCGCGGGCGACCTGCGCAAGCGCCTGCTCGTGGCGTTCGAGAGCAACGGGATCGAGATCCCGTTCCCGCACGTGGTCACCGTCGTCCGTCCCAGGCAGCCTGCGGCGGAGCTACCTGAGGCGTTGCCGGAGGATCAGTAGGCATCGGCCAGATCGCGGCAGTGGCTCGATACTGCGTGCGGCGCCTTCGGGCATCGATGCAACGAGCCACTGCCCTTCGGACCCCCGGCGCGGTAGGATGACCGGGTGAGCGATGACTCGGTCCTGCCACCGCCCGAGATCGAAAATCTTCTTGCCGAGTCGCGGCTGTTCCCCCCCGACCCGGCATTCGTCGCGCAGGCCAACGCGAGCGCCGAGATGTACGCCGAGGCGGAGGCCGACTTCGAGGCCTTCTGGGCGAAGCATGCGCGCGAGCGGATCGATTGGTCGAAGCCGTTCGAAACGACGCTCGAATGGGACCTCCCGTTCGCCAAGTGGTTCACCGGCGGCGAGCTGAACGTCGCCTACAACTGCGTCGACCGACACGTCGAGCGCGGTCTCGGTGACAAGGTCGCGTATCACTGGATCGGCGAACCGGGTGACACTCGCACCCTGACGTTCGCGGACCTGCAGCGTGAGGTGAGCAAGGCCGCCAACGCGTTGAAGGAACTCGGCGTCCAGACCGGTGACCGCGTGGCGATCTACATGCCGATGATCCCGGAACTGCCGATCGCGATGCTCGCCTGTGCCCGGATCGGCGCGCCACACACTGTCGTCTTCGGCGGTTTTTCCGCTGAGTCGCTGTCCGGACGCATCAACGACTGTGGGGCCAAGGTGCTCATCACCGCGGACGGCGGTTACCGTCGTGGCAAGGAGATCGGGCTCAAGCACCATGCCGACGAGGCGCTCGCCGACACGCCGACGATCGAGGCCAGCATCGTCGTCAGGCGCCTGGGCCACGACGTCCACATGGTCCCCGATCGCGACCATTGGTGGCACGACATCGTCGATCGGCAGTCCGACGACTGTCCGCCCGTCGCGGTCGAGTCCGAGCACATGCTGTACCTCCTGTACACCTCGGGTACGACCGCCAAGCCCAAGGGGATCCTGCACACGACGGCGGGCTACCTGCTCGGCGCATCGTTGACCCACGAGGTCGTCTTCGACATCAAGCCCGACGATGTCTACTGGTGCGCAGCCGACATCGGGTGGGTGACCGGCCACAGCTACATCGTGTACGGGCCGCTCGCGAATGCCACGACCTCGATCATGTACGAGGGCGCGCCGGACACCCCCGCCTGGGATCGCTGGTGGCAGATCGTCGAGGACTACAAGGTCTCCATCCTGTACTGTGCCCCGACGGCGATCCGGGCCTTCATGAAGCAGGGCGAGGCGTGGCCCGCCGCCCACGATCTGACCACGCTGCGCGTGCTGGGATCCGTCGGCGAGCCGATCAATCCAGAGGCGTGGCTGTGGTATCACGAGAATATCGGCGGGAGTCGAGCGCCCATCGTCGATACGTGGTGGCAGACCGAGACCGGGCAGATCCTCATCACGCCGCTGCCCGGGGTGACGACAACGAAACCGGGATCGGCGACGCACCCATTCCCGGGTATCGCCGCGGACGTCGTCGATGCCGACGGCAATTCGGTGCCGCTCGGCGGCGGCGGCTACCTCGTCCTCAAGCGCCCGTGGCCGGCCATGTTGCGCGGCATCTACGGCGATCCGGAGCGATATCACGAGACCTATTGGAAGCGATTCCCTGGGATGTACTTCGCGGGCGACGGTGCCAAGCGCGACCTCGACGGGTATCTGTGGCTCCTGGGCCGTGTCGACGACGTCATGAACGTGGCCGGCCACAGGATCTCGACGACCGAGGTCGAATCGGCCCTGGTCGACCACAAGTCCGTGGCCGAGGCGGCCGTCGTCGGCAAGAAGGATGAGGTCAGCGGTCAGGCGATCTTCGCGTTCGTCATCCTCAAGGCGGACCGGGAGCCATCCGATGCCCTCGCCGTACAGCTTCGCGAGCACGTCGCCTACGTCATCGGCCCGATCGCGCGACCGAAGTTCCTGATGTTCGTTCCGGACCTCCCGAAGACCCGTTCGGGGAAGATCATGCGTCGGCTCCTCCGCGATATCGCGGAGGGCCGGGTATTGGGCGACACCACCACATTGGCCGACGTCGGCGTCGTGGATACGATTCGCGAGCACTCGGGTTCGGCGGAGGAGTGACGTGCCGTTCGACTTTCTGAAGCGGAAGAAGGACCCGGAAGCGGCATCCGCACAAGTCGACTCGGCTGGCGCCCAAGGCGTGCCGAAGCCCGATGGGATCGCGTTCGACGGGCTGACCGAGGAGTGGCGATTGGTCGGCCGGATGCTCATCGAGGGGCGGCTGTCGGACGCGCTCAACAAGCGGGAGCCGATCGCCATCGATGCGGTCAGTTGGGCGCCCGTCGACGGATCCTCGATGATGGCTCCGGCGCCAGGTCTCAAGTCGGTCGACCCGTATGACCTGGTCGTCGTCTTTGCCGACGACACGTCGCTGCCGGCCAAGACCGATGAGGAACGAGCGGCGCACCGGATCCACAAGGTTTCCTATGAGGTCGCCCTTGAGGCGCCACCGTACCGAGTGGTGGGCACCATCCTGCTCTATCCCGGATCCGAGCCAGACTCGGTCCTGCAGCGCTCGTCCGAGATGTTCGTCCCGGTCGTGGGCGCCACTGCGACGATCGGTGGGCGACCGATCGGCCCCGATGTGGCAACGGCCATCCTGGTCAATCGCCAGTATCTGCGCGGCGTCGAGCAGGTCGACGCACGAACCGGCGAGCGCCACGAGACGCTGCCCGGTGATTCGTTGGGCGGCACCAATTGGACCGATCGAGCGCGCTGACCCGGTAGATGGAGCGCCTCAGGCGCGGGCCGGTTCCTTGCTGCGCGTCGGAAGTCGGAACCCGACCTTGGGAGCGGGGCTGAGCTTCGGGATACCAAGGATCTTGTCGGCCAGCAGGTCGAAGTCGGCCGTGATCTTCTCCTTCGGGAACATCTCGATCACGGTCCTACCTTCGTTGGCGGCGCGCACGAAGAGCAGGCCACCGGATCGGATGAGCGCCAGGCCCGGCATCCCGACCGTCCGCTCCATGTCCTCGACGCTCAGACCACTGTTGGCCCGGTTGATGACCATGGCCAGTCGCTCCCGGCAACCGAGATTGACCGCCACATCGCGCAACTGGACCGCGGCTCGCACGGCGGGCACATCGGGGGTCACCGGGACGAGGATCTTGTCCGACACCTCGAAGATGGCCTGATTGAGGGTGCTGTAGGACGGGTGCAGATCCACGATGATGATGTCGAACTGGTTCCTCGCCTGCTCGATCGCCGCCGCGACGCGAGGCGGATCCAGGACGTCGGTGTGGAGCGGCGAGTCGGTCAACGCGACGACCCGCATCCCGGAATCGTGCGGCGATGAGATGTCATGCATGCTCTCGCTGGGGCCGCCTTCGGCTTCGTCCCGCCAGCTGTCAGCCACGGTCCGTACGGAGTCGATCGCGAGCGATGTGGTCACGTGGCCGGTCACGGTGTCCGCGTCGATGAGCAGCACGGACTTGTCCTTGCGGCTTTGGAGTACGGATGCGAGATTGGTCGCCACGGTCGTCTTGCCGACGCCGCCCTTCGGATTGAAGACTGCGATCGTGGTCGCCCGCCCGCCCCAGGCGTTGCGTTCGATCTCACCGCCCTGAAGGATGGGGCCGCTCCCGTCGTCGACGGTCTCGCGCCGGATGCACATCGCCTCGACCCGCCAGCGGATCGAATCAGCTGAATACGGACGCGTGAAGTACTCGTCGCCGGTGTGGCCACCGGCCTGACCGGCCAGGCGTTCGAACGCCCGCGGTGAGACCACCGTGAGCATCGGGACCGTTCGTTCTTCGCCGCCGAGCGTGGCTTCGTACTCGAGGGCGACCTCGATATCGATCTCGCCATCGAGGATCGCTAGACCGGGCTCGGCCCGACCCTCCATGGCGGCCTTGAGCTCGTCAGGGTGCTCGACTGGAAGGATCTCAAAGCCCGCGGCATCAAGTTCGGCGCAGACGGCGATGGACTCGCTGGTCGGCAGGGCGATGACGATGGTGGGGCGGGCCACGAAAACTCCTTCGGTGGATTGAGCGGTAGGTCAGACGTTCGCGTCGGGATCGTGGGCGACGATCTCGAGTGCGCTATCCGATTCGCCGGTGACGCGGGCTTCGAAGCCCGCCAAAGCTGCGATGGCATCGCCAAGGGACATTCCGGACTCGTGCTCGACCGTGAACACGAACTCACCATCTGGCCCGGACGCGACCCGGATCCCGGATACGCCCGAGGCGCGCCCGAGGCTGCGCTTGAAGGTGGCGATGCTGGCGACGCTCACCAGTCCGACGACGGAGACCCGCGTGGTCGCGTGACTGCTGGTCGGGACATCCTCGGAACCATCGGAGATCTCTTCGGCGACCGGTTCCGCGGCCGTCTCATCGTCGGCCGCTTCAGTGTTCTCGGTCATGGCTGATTCGTCTTCGGTCAAGGCCGCGGCCGCGGCCTCGGCCTCGGCCTCGGCTGAGGCGAAATCGAGCTCGGCTGGCGTCTCGCTGGCAGCCAGGGCATCGCCGACGATCGCTTCGGGTGTCTCGGTCAGCTCGGAAACGGGTTCGTCGTCGCCGGCCGCGTTCGCGACATCCTCGTCCGGCCACGATGGCGACGTCGGTGGGGCCGGGTCGAACGGCGCGATGGCCGGCCCGGCGATCGAAGCGGCGATCCCAACCAGATCCGGCGGTTCCGGCATCGTTTCGGCCATGCTGGCGATCCGGGTCGGGTCTTCCTCGGCCAGCAGCCGCTCGAAGAACGTGGCCATCTCGGCTTCGAATTCCTGGACCGTGGAGGCGACTTGCTGGATGCGCGCTTCGACGATCGCGGCGTGGGCTTCCATCTCGCTGTCCAGCGTGCCCTTGCGCATGCCGATGCGCGTCTCTGCTTCTTCGCGGATCCGGGCGATCTCGCCCTTGGACCATTCGCGCACGGCCGCGACATCGTCATCGGCCTGACGGCGGATGTCGGCGCCCTCGCCCGTCGCCGAGACCTGGATCTCCTCGACGACGACCTTGGCGTCGGAACTGAACCGAGCCATCGTCTCATCGCGGGAACTGGCCGCGGCGGTCTGCATCGCCCGACTCAGGTCGGCCATGATCTTGGTCGGACGGCGCCCTGTCGTTGGGGCGCCAGGAGCGGGGGCGTCCGGGCTTTCGACCAGTTCGGTCGAGGTGTTGGTATCGGCCATAGCGGGCGTCTCGACCTCCTCGCTGGGGGCGGATTCAGTGTCGACCGGAGATTCGGCATACGCCTTCTCGTCCGGCCACTGGAGCTTGGATCCTTGGGCTGTCTCGATCTGGGCCATGCGTCGCGATCCTCAGGTTGGGGATGTCAGATGGGTCTGCCTGCCATCCACGGCTTGGTCGCATCGTGGCAGCGAGGGTCGGTATGGTGCAGTTGGCTAGAGGTACCAGCGGTCTGCGCCGGTGGTACCGCCGAGCGGTCGCGCCATTCCGGGCTACCATGCAGCCGATGGAAAGCCAAGCGTCAGCCGACGGACGTCCCATTCCCACCGATACGTTCGGCCGGGCGATGCGCGACCTCCGAATCTCGGTCACGGATCGATGCAATTTTCGCTGTACCTATTGCATGCCGAAGGAGATCTTCGGTCGCGACTATGCGTTCCTTCCGCGCGACCAGGTCCTGAGCTTCGAGGAGATCGAGCGCGTCGCCCGGATCTTCGTGTCGCTTGGGGTGGAGAAGCTGCGCATCACGGGCGGTGAGCCGCTGGTCCGGCGCGACCTGCCCGACCTGATCTCACTGCTCGCCTCGCTACGGCGGCCAGATGGCGGTGAGATCGATCTCACCCTGACGACCAATGGCTCGGCGCTACGCCAGCTTGCCAGCCCCCTGGCCGACGCCGGCCTCAAGCGCGTGACGATCAGTCTCGACTCGCTCGAAGACGCGGTGTTCGGGGCGATGAACGGGATCGATTTCCCGGTGGCGCGGGTCCTTGATGGCGTGGCCGCGGCGATCGAGGCTGGTCTCGCGCCGGTCAAGATCAACATGGTCGTGCGCCGGGGGATCAACGAGTCGAGCATCCTGCCCATGGCTCGATGGGCGCGAGAGACCGGAGTCATCCTGCGTTTCATCGAATACATGGACGTCGGCCACTCGAACGGGTGGCGTCTCGATGAGGTGGTGCCGGCCGCCGAGATCATCGATATGTTGGCGACGGTCTGGTCGGTCGAGTCGACGGAACCGTCGTACCTTGGAGAGGTTGCCGGACGGTGGCGATATCAGGACGGCGGCGGCGAGTTCGGCGTCATCTCCTCGGTGACCCAACCGTTCTGCCGTGATTGCACACGCGCACGGCTGTCCGCCGAGGGGCGTCTGTATACCTGCCTGTTCGCGGTCGACGGACACGATCTACGGGCACCACTGCGCGACGGATCGTCGGACAGCGACGTGACCGGACGCATCGAGGCGATCTGGTCGCGCCGGGGGGATCGGTACTCGGAGTTGCGCTCGGCCGCCACGACGACGCTTCCCAAGATCGAGATGTTCGCGATGGGTGGCTGATCGCCCCTTGTCCACCGGCTGTCCACAGACGAGGCCAAGTCGTGGATGGGCTCGAGAAGAACGCGGCGGAATTCGTGGATAACCGCGTTGACTCACGTCATGGCCGCTCGCTACCGTAGGTCTTGCCCGAAGGGGCCGACAGGGTCGAGGAAACCGAGATCGCATCAAGGGCCTTCGCTCCGCCGCCGGTCGCTTCGGGCGCTTCGTCGCCGCGACGCGCCGTCTCACGACGGCCTCCGGCGTGGCCCGCCCGACGGGACGTGATCGGCATCCCGGTGTCGATACTCTCGTCGGGCCGGAGAAGCCTCCGTGGAGGGCCCTGATGTCCCGATCGACAGCCGAGACCGGTTCGACGCGACCGATCCGTCCGTCCGACCAGCCTGCGCTCATCGCCTCGCTGGCGGCTGCCGTGAGGGATCGGACGACGATCGTTCCGGAGGTCGGGATCGTCCTCGGCTCCGGGCTCGGCGGTCTGGCTGAGGACCTTGACGATTCGGTCGCCATCCCGTTTGCCGAGCTCCCAGGCTGGCCAGCGGCGACGGCTCCCGGCCACGCAGGTCGACTCCTGCTTGGACACCTGGCCGGCCGTCCGGTCGTGATGCTCCAGGGCCGTTTTCACCTGTACGAAGGATTCGACTCCGGACTCGTCGTCCAGCCGGTATTGCTCTTCAAGGCCCTCGGAGCTCGGATCGTGGTGCTCACGAATGCGGCCGGCGGTCTCGATCCTTCGTTCGGGCCGGGGGCATTGATGGTGATGCGCGATCACATCAACCTGACTGGCCGGAGTCCGCTCATCGGGCCTAACGCGGACTCGCTTGG